>ERZ773067.566-NODE-566-length-22119-cov-7.036032_pt1 | contig 22119 bp, 20 predicted proteins | sample MGYA00580622_ERZ773067 | MGnify/ENA primary metagenome ERZ773067 (study PRJEB29015, sample SAMEA2737998) | human oral metagenome | biome: human oral; feature: human-associated habitat; material: dental | place: China | collected 2113 ...
AGACTCTTCCGAGATGGAAGATATAGCCAATGAAAAGCAGTCTAAACCCTCGAAAACAAAGGCTAAGAAGCGCGCAGATCACGCCGCCGAAGCGCGGGTAACGCGAATAAAAGCTAAGGGTTAAGGGGGAATATGGATAAAATTGAAACGATCAAATTTGCGAAACAATATCTGGAAGATTTGCTAACATTCTTTGATTTGAACCTGGATGTGGATGTAAAAATTGAGGATGATATCGTGGTGGCGGCAGTGCCGCATAGCGATAGAAGCAGTATTTTGATCGGGCGGAATGCTGAGACGCTGCGCAGTATCCAATATTTACTGTCTGCTACGCTGAATAATGCTGGCGCGCCAGTTTCGCGGGTGAATTTGGATATCGCTGATTATAAAAAACAGCATGCTGAGAAAATTATTGAGAAGGCGCGCGGTTGGATTGAAGAAGTTCGGCGGACTGGCGAGTCAAAGATTGTTAATTTGAATGCGGCTGATCGTTGGACGGTGCATCACTTGGCGAGTGAGTATAGCGATATTGAGACGCACTCCGAGGGCGAAGGCCGAGATCGCCAGCTGATTATTAGTCAGAAGAGTTCTTAGGTTTTTTGAAAACTACTCTGGAATAGAGGGCATAATTCCAGATAAGGCTGGCGGCGGTAGCGATTAGCTTGCTAATAAGCAGGGCTGCTGGTTTATTTATACCAAGATTTGTGAATACTGGCGTGATGGCAGTAATAATAATCGTTTGAATGACCCATAAACCAAATAGCGTGACGATAGTAAATAATAGAAACTGTCTTTTTAAGTTTTTAGATGTTGATTTGAAAGTATATTTTTTATTAGCAAAGAATGAGAACAAAAAAGAAACAGATGTTGATATAAAATTAGCCAATTCTTTCGGGATATTAAAAAGCATCGTTAAGATAAAAAGGATACTGAAATCAAGCGCCGTATTAACACTGCCGACAATAGCAAAACGTAACTTATCGGCGTGTTTTTTTACGACTTCCTGCATGATATTCCTCTATTAAATACAGCGGTCGATTTTTAGTCTCAATAAATATCCGGCCGACATATTCGCCAATTATTCCTAATGATAATAACTGAACACCGCCTAAAAATAAAATGACTGCCATTAAGGAAGAGTAGCCGGCGCCAGTTGGAACTCCGAACAAAGGGCGAACTAAAAGATATATAATCCAGCAGAAAGCCACGAAGGAAATGATAAACCCAAAAATGGTAGCCATTCGCAGCGGCGCAGTGGTAAAGCTGGTGATGCCGTCGATAGCCAGGTTGATTAATTTGCGGTAGTTCCATTTGGTTTGGCCAGCCAACCGGGGGTCGCGGTCGTAAAAAATCTCCTTTTTTCTGTAGCCGATCCAGCTAAAAATCGCTTTAGTATTGCGCTGAGATTCGCGAAATTGCCGCAGCGCCTCAATACAGCGCCGATCCAGCAAGCGAAAATCGCCGGTATCAACCTGAATAGGAATACTAGTCGATTTTTGGAGGATTCTGTAATACCACTGGCTGGTTTTTTTCTTTAGCCAAGTTTCGCCCTGCCGGCTGCTGCGGCGAGCATAGACATCATCATAACCATCTTCCCAGTAGGCAATCATCTCTTTTATTAACTCTGGCGGATCTTGCAAATCGGCGTCAATAATCACGGCAGCATCGCCTTCGGCATGGTCAATTCCGGCGAGCATCGCTATTTCTTTACCGAAGTTGCGCGACAGATTAATATAGCTGATGCGCGTATCTTTCTGAGCATGTTTGGTAATAATATCTAAAGTTTGATCTTGGCTACCATCATTAATAAATAGGAATTCAAATTGATAGTTGGAAACAGAATTATCCAGAGAATCAAGCCTTGCTAATAAACTGGCGATTGACTCTTGCTCATTATAGACGGGAATGATTAGAGTAATATATTTCATAAGATAAACGATAAACCAAATATAACATAGTTGAAAACAGATAAAAAGTATGCTTAACTATAACCAGTATGAAAATTAAGAAAACAAAAAAAGTCTCAAACAAAAAAATAATAATTGTGCTGGTGCTGTTGGTTGTCGTTTTAGGTGCGGCGGCAGCCTTGGTCTATTTCACCTGGCAACAAAACAACCCTGCTAATGTAGCAGAAACGCACAATAACTCATCAAGTAAGACCGGTGATAAAAAAGAAAAAAAGAAAGATTCCGCCAAAGATAAAACTAATCCCGCGGTGACTCAGAAAGAGCAAAACACTAATACTGACAAACCGCCGCAGCCTGAGTATAATGAGTCTAGAAAAAAATACCAGATAAATATATCAGCATCAGACGATGATGATGGTACGAATGTAAATATTCGCGGCATGCTTATGTCGGTGGTGTCTGGCGGTAAGTGCTGGGTTCAGCTGAGCGGTCCAGATGGCGAATCGAGAGCGGTTACCACTGAGATGCTGCCGAGCCCGACAACGACCTACTGTAAGACGGTGCAATTTAATAAAACCAGTATGAAAAAAGGTGTTTGGAAATATACGGTGAAATACCAATCTGACAACGCGGAGGGTACGTCTAGTGAAAATACATTCGCAATTAAATAAACGAGTTATTATGTTTGTCGTCTGCCTAGGGGTGATGGTGAGCGGCGCGGTGTTTGCTGTTTATACTAGCCATTGGGCACGCGGCATCTCTGCATGGGAGTTCAAGCCAGGTAGAATTATCGACGATGAGATTTTTTATAATAAAGACTCTATGAGTGCAGCGCAAATTCAGGCATTTTTAGACAGGATTATCCCGAACTGTGACGTTTGGGGACAGCAACGGGCGGTAGCCGAGGGACGTCCAGATTTGACTCGTGCTCAGTATGCTAAGATACGCTGGGGTGCTAATGCACCTTTTCCGTGTTTGAATAAGTATCATGAAAACCCTAAAACGGGTGAAACTTCCTTTGAGAAAGGCGGCGGCTGGTTCCCTGGAGGGATTTCTGCGGCGCAGATTATTTATAATGCGGCTCAGGAGTATCATATTAACCCGCAGGTTTTGCTGGTGCTTTTACGGAAAGAATCAATAAATCTTACCGGCGACACCTGGCCGCTGAAATCGCAATATAAGTATGCTATGGGTTATGCTTGCCCGGATAGCGGACCAGGGTATTCTGCTAACTGTAATAATGCCAAGGCGGGGTTTTATAAACAGATGTCGCTGGCGGCATGGCAGTTGAATTACTACCGCCATCATCGAAATGACTATGTTTTACATATGGGTATGAATAATATTCAGTATTCGCCGAATCCAGCCTGCGGTACTAAGCCAGTTTACATTGAAAACATAGCCACGCTAAGTTTGTATATTTACACGCCGTACACGCCAAACGATGCTAGCCTAACCAATTATCCAGGAACGGCGCATTGCGGCGCATATGGCAACCGGAACTTCTTTATGTTCTTTAACGAATGGTTTGGCAGTACTTGGAGGATTGTTAATCCTATTCCTTCCAACGTCCAAATCTCCACCAACCTCCCATATACTATTTCGACTGCTTCTAACCTAGCATTGGACATTCCTGGTAATAGCAGTGCCAATGGCGCTAAGATTCAAATCTTTAGCTCTAACAACTCTCCTGCTCAAAAGTTTACCTTCGCAGCAGCAGATAACGGACACTATGTTATTAAAAACCAAAACGGCAAAGTCCTTGATCTAGCTGGCGGCAGCACTGCCAACGGCAACCCAATTCAAATGTACGCCTACAATGGTACATGCGCCCAAAAGTGGTCGCTCATTCGCAAACCAAACGGTAAATACAAAATCCTCTCCGCCTGCAACGGTAAAAAAGCCCTAGACATTAACGGTGCCAGAACTAATAGAAACGGTGAGAAAGTCCAGCTTTGGGACGACAATAACAGCGTAGCCCAAGAGTGGGGATTGGGGAATAACTAATTTTTAGTAAATCTGCTGCGGAATTACTTCGCGGCAGATTATTTGGACGAGCGGCGAAACTTGCTTGCTAGTTTAGGGATAAAAGTAATGAGCCTATATGATTTACTGTCGGTGATAAGCTTAAGCTGGTGCTTGAAATAGTGCAAATCTTCCTTTAGTAATTGGTGTTCGTTGGTAAGAGCTTCAACTTCATTCTCTAAGCGCGCTATCTGGCTATTTTTATCGTCAATGACCGCTAAAAAACTAGCTCGTCTTTTTTCGTCAGACTTGATATATGATTTGGCGATGTTTAGCGGGTCTTGCGTGGTGGCTGACTTTTTCTTAAATACAGGCTTGATAAGCTGTAAGAAATTTCGTTGCGCTTTTTTGGCTAGCGCGTTGGCGAGTTTCGGATCAGCGGGTGTTTTAACTGCGGCTTCAACCGCGCTTAGTACAGCGCCAATAGCTACGCCGTGCGGATAATCATTATCCCAAGATTCAGCGTAGCGCGAAACTTTTTTATTCAACAAACTGATTCGCGGCACGTTGTATGATGCAGCTATTATTCTGCCGTGAAGCGACGTGCCGATCCATAATACTGAACCTGATATTTCGTCAACCAAACGGAGGGGATTGCGATCTGTCGTAATGCTGATTTCATGTTCGTGTTCAATTGATTGAAACGCTTGAACAATTTGTTTATACGTACGTTCATCATCATGAAAGGCGGCTGTTCCAGCTAAAAATAGCCGGACATCAGCCTTAAGTTCGCGAGAAATCTGTTGCAAGATAACGGCAATTTTTTTCGGTGAATAACGGCTGGTTTTTATGAGTTCGGTGTTTATTTGGAATGTAAAATAGCGCTTGGTTGAAGAATGCTTTGGATGAAATAGGTTAATTGTGTGGACCACGTCTGGCGACAAAGACGAAGCAATCTTATTTTTTTCCATAATTTTCTGAGAATTATTCTCACGAACTGAAACAGCGGCGTTTCGTAAAACGGTAATTGTTCGCTGTAAAAAGTCGCCAGATAGACCAGCGATATTTGATAACCCTACAGAATTAATAATCAGTGGCGTATGTTTATTAAGCGGATATTTTTGGAGATCTGGGATATACGCATGTTCTTCGCGGTTTTGGCTAATGCCAGTATAAAATTCAACAATAGTGTTCAAGTCGGGCTTATTGCGAAGGATTGTTTGATACTCCTTGCTAGATATATCCATAGTTAATCCGCTCACCACATCAACTGCACCAACTTCGCCGCCAGCAACATATACGCCGTCAAAGGTATGGTTTTTTAATAAAATATCATACGGCAGAACAAATTCGCCGTTTATAGGCTCGGTGTCGGCTGCAATAATCGACGAAGCGACAACTTCGGCTTTATTATTAATTAATTTTCTTAAGACATACAGAAACAATAAATCGCCAAAATTATCTCGCTCGTAAGCGCCGATAGCTAGGATACGTCTCATGGCTTACTTAGATGAAACTCCTCGTTCGGTTTCCAGAAAACATCGTTGTTATACGAGCCTTGATTGACGATTTCAAACTTGACAATGTCGTCTACCAACGCGTACACGTGCGCCCGATCACGGCTTTTCACGCCGACTTGGACTGAAAATAATCCGTTTGGTAAGATGTTGTCAATTGACAATTTAAGAACTTGAGATAAATTAAGATCAATAATTTTATTCTCAAATTTTTCATCGGTGGTAAAACGGTATACAATCTCTCCGTTATCGCGAATAATCATAAATGTTAACACCACATCATTAAGCGGTTTTTTGGCGTTGAACTGGATTGAGAAATCGAGCGTCTTTCCTAGATTATTGAAATCACAGTTGATAGAAACGTGGCGGTTGAGGGCTGCCTTGGATGTTTTAGTCTCGACATTCAGATTGTTAAGCTGGCGGTAAATTTGCGCAACCTCAGATGGACCGCCCACGACAAGTTCATGATCTCTGTCAATCAATGCTGCGCGGTTACAAAATTGTTGAACTGACTCCATCGAGTGGGTGACTAAAACAACGGTCTTTTTCTCTTTTTTAAGCTGGGCAAAGTAGGAGAAGCATTTACGTTGGAAAGCTTCGTCGCCGACCGCCAAAACTTCGTCCAGCACTAAAATGTCGCCCTTGGCCTTAATGGCAATAGAGAAGGCTAAGCGTACTTGCATACCGCTTGAATAGTTTTTAAGCTTTTGGTCCATAAAATCAGCCAGCTCAGCAAACTCAACGATGCCGCTGTACATGGCGTCAATTTCTCCAGTTGAGAATCCTAACAAGGCTCCGCTCAGATAAACATTCTCGCGGCCGGTTAATTCTGGATTAAACCCGACTCCCAGTTCAATGAAAGGAATGAGCTTGCCATTAATCGTGATTGATCCGGAATCTGGCGCATAAATTTGCGAAATTAATTTAAGAAGAGTCGACTTTCCTGATCCGTTACGTCCGACAATACCGAAAAAATCTCCTTTATTGATAGTAAACGAAATATCGTTTAAGACTTGCTGCTTTTTATAACCTTTAATGCCTTTCGTCCAGTTGATAAAAGACTGCTTTAAGCCAGCAGAGCGTTCGGTTGGCAAGCGAAAACTTTTGGAGACGGATTGAATCTTTATGGCGGGTTTACTCATTATATATTCTCCGCAAAGTATTTACTGTTTTTATTAAAATATATGATACCACCGACAACAATAACACCCGTTAAGACAATTGGAATAAAGATTATCCAAGAATTCATGATTGTCCAGGCGGTAGGCGTAGTGGTTGGCGCAATTAAGTTGTGGCGCACATCTTGGATAGTCTGGGCAATTGGATTAAGTAGCAGCAATTTCTGTACGGGAATACCTAAAACTGTGCGGTTAGCGACCATACTTAAGGGGTAGATGATGGGCATTGCATAGAAAATAATCTGTAGGACGACCTCGTAAATATGTCCGATATCGCGGAACTTAATATAAAAAGCCGATAGAAACAGCGCTAGGCCAAACGCCAGGGCAAATAGCTGTAAAATACTAATCGGTACAAGTAAAATATTCCACGTTAAATCTACTCTGGCGAACAGTGCAAATAAACAAACCACCGCCAGATTAATTGCCAAACTAATTAAGGCGCTAATCATTGATGACATAACGATAATATGCTTTGGGAAGTTGATTTTACGGATGAGATCACCGCGTACGAAAATGGACTGCATACCGACACTGGTCGCCTCGGTGAAAAACTGCCACAATGAGATACCAAGTAGTAATACGATTGGATAAGTCGGCGTGCCATCGGTTACTTTTAGAAAATGGACGAAAACGGTGTACATGACCGCAAAAATCATCAGCGGCTTAAGTACCGACCATAAGATTCCTAAAAACGAGCCTTGGTAGCGCAATTTAAAATCGGTTTTTACCAGTTGGTATAACAATACGCGGTTGCGCTTGCTGATAATCTCCACTCCCATACGTTTATTATATCATGAATAGCGGTGGTGCGGGGCGTGCTGGAGTAGCTATTTACGGGTTAACTGGGCAGCAATTGCCTTAATTGGCTGATCAAGGGCGCTGTTCCAATCGGTATTTAGGTTATTATGGGCTGCATCTGCTTTGATGTCGCCTGCTGGCTTAGTGATGGCAGCAATAATGTTCTCAGCCATGTCGTCGATCGTCGGTTCAGCCATGAAAATATTCTTTGAATAGCGGTCGAGGTTGGATTTTGTTTGCCATTTGGTCGTTACGACTGTCGCGCCAATGCCTGAAAATTCCAGTGTCGGGTAATTTGGGTGAGGGGCCAGCATCGGCGAAATAGCAACATCAATTGTTTGGGCGAACGCATAATATTCGTCAAGCGGCATTTTACCTTTGTTGATAATTTTCGTGCCGTTTGACAATTGCACGTTTGGCACGTCAGACGAGCCGGCACTGTACGCCTCAATGGTATAGTCAGACAGCCGCTCGTCGCTGAGCGCCTTGTCCAGAGCCATAATTGCCGTGTAAAACATATTTCTATCAACATTCGGCCGGCTATAGAAAAATATTTTCTTAGTTTTAGAATTTTTAGGCGAGCGTTTCTTTACTGCAGGAGATGGTGCCGGCTCAAAGAAAACGGCGTTTTTAGCGATGTAATTATACTTATTCTTCTTAAAATAATCTAAGAGAATTTCTGTATTAGTAATTGGTAGGAACTTTTTACTGTGGTATGTTTCGTCAGCTAGAGTGTAGGCGTCGCTGTTATTATAAAAAATCGGCTCAAAATCTTGGATAAGATAGACGAACTTATTTTTTAACGGCAGACTTGAAGCAACGCGCGCATCCCACCAAGCGCTAACCAGCACTACGTCGTCTGGATGAAGCGGCAGGTAACCGTAATCGTATTGCGACCGATTTGATAGGTTAATGGTTGAGTAGCGTTCTTTCGTCATGTTGATGCCGTTTTTATTCAGAAACTCAACTGGATCAACCTTATCGCTGTAGCCAGTTGTTTGAACTACCCGCAGGTCGTAACCTAATTCGTTAGCCAGTTTGGCGCCGACAAATAGCAGTGTGGCGATACCGCCGTAAAAACCTGCCGGGTGCAGAAAACCAAAAATTGTTACTGAAGGTTTTTGTCCAAGGTTAGGTAAAGCTGGATAAACTGGGATTAAGTGGGGATATTTTTGATAAAAAAGATCCTCGGCCTTAACCGAATCGCCCAGCTTGCCATTATTAATTAAAAATGTGGTTTTATTTTCAACCTTACCGAGGAAGTTGACCCCTTTTAGACCGGCGCGTTTAGTAACGTTGCTGGTTTTTCGAATTGCGCGCAAAATAACTTTTTTCACTACTTATATCCTTTCAATTTTCTGACATCGATAAAGCCATCGCCGTTATCTGTTGAAAAATGTTTTGAATAAATTTTATAACTTTCCACGAAATCGACATAGGGAATTCCCAAATGCGAGCGAGAGACTGACTCTTTGTGAATCATGTGTCCGTGGTTGTAGCCAACTAGGATCGGCGCAAATTTTTTATCTGCCAAGCGCAGGCAAAGATCGACATCGCCGCCAGTGATAATAAAGTCCTCATTGAGGCCGCCGATTTTATCAAACTTTACTTTTTCGACCATCAGGCAGGCTGCCGTGACAGCTGCTAGTGGCAAGTCTTCTTTGAAATTGTATGGTAAATTCTCGTCTTCTAGTAGCGAGCTGAGTTTTTTACGTATATACAAATGATCGGCCGTGCCGCCTGGTACCAGGTAGACTCCAGCGTGCTGAACTGTCTTTCTATCGCCGTATAATAATACGCAGCCGACTGCTCCGACTTTTGGCTCCAGCGCTTTATGGTACATGTATTCAATCAAATCTGGAGAAGTTGCCTCGACGTCGTTATTTAGCAGCCACAACACCTTACCTTTAGCCTGTGCTGCTGCCCAGTTATTGATTTTTTGGTAGTTAAATTTATGGTTATAATGAAGCAACTTGATGTTTTTTATATTGGCAGAGTAGGCTTTTATTTGATCCATTGTGCTGCTGCTTGAGCCATTATTTACAAGCAAAATTTCTTTGATAGGGCACGAAGCTAAAGACTTGAGGCAGTCGATAGTCATGCTCGGGTGATCTTTGAATGGTATGATAACCGATAAATCGAGAACTTTCATACAAGCTATTATATCGTATAAATTAATAATTGCCAGCTTGGAAAATAATAGAGTACTGTATTATAATTTATGGCAATGGGAAGTGAACTGAAATTGCGGATAAAAAGCTGCTTGGTGATATTTTTAGTGGTGCTGCTAGGCAACGCTATTAATATCTTTATCACCAACCCTAACCCGATGATTACGCGCTCCGGGCTTGGGGTCGACAGGACGACAGTTAATGGTCAATACAACGGAACGGAAGTCAATGACGGACCGATTACACATTCGCTTGGGTCGGCGTCAGTTCATCAAATTTTGGAGGGTAAATTACCTTTATGGAATCATTACGAGGGCGTTGGAGCGCCGCTGGCTGGCGATATGCAGCCAGCATCTTTGTTTGTGCCGTTTAATTTGTTACTGGTTTTGCCCGCTGGTTTTTTGATTTTTAAGATCGTTCTAGAAACTGCAGCCGGTATCGGGATGTATTTCTTACTAAGAATGCTTAAGTTGAGTAATGTCTCGTCTGTAATTGGCGGCATGCTTTTTTCTTTGAATAGCCTATTCGCTATCTTCGGCAGTGCCGTAATTAATCCGATGCCATTTTTCCCATGGCAGCTCTACGCGGTTGAGAAAATTAGAAGCGAAATACTTGATAAAACACCGAAAGGTAAAAAATTTGGTTGGATTATTTTGGCGTTTAGTTTGGCGTTTTCTATATATGCTGGTTTTCCAGAAACGGCATATATCAACGGGCTGCTAGTGTTGGCGTGGTTTATTTACCGGCTATGCGGATTCTATAAAGATAAGAAACTGCTCCTGCGTTATGTTACGCACGTTATGATTGGCGGTCTTGTTGGACTGCTTTTGGCGGCGCCAATTATTTATCTTTTCGCTTATTATCTGATGCATGGCGCTAATATTGGCGGGCATACTGGCGCGTTTGCCGGCGTTGGCTTGAAGATGGAAGCGACGCCTATGCTGCTATTTCCGTATGTTTATGGGTTGATTTTTGAACATTCGGCAGTCGCTCCTTATTGGGGTAGTTTGGGTGGTTTTACGGGAATTTTTATTATAACAGCAGCTTTTATCGGCGCTAAAAATCAGGCAATTCCCCGCGGCGTTCGGATATTCTTCTTAGTAGCGTCCGGCGTTACCTTGGCGCGAATTTTAGCAGTGCCGGGAATTACGAAAGTTATTGATATGTTACCGCTCATGTCATCGGCAGCGCCGCACCGCTACGTTCCGCCGATTTTTGTTATCTCCATGATTATTATGGCGGCGTTTGGGTTGGACTATGCATGGAAAAAGGGTTCAGACATGTCGTTAAAGAAACTGTGGCTACCGCTGCTTTTGGTGGCTATATTAGCGACTACTGTATTAGTCTTTGCCAAGTCTATTATTGATAATTTACCAAACGCGCAGATTCCGTATGTTGATTTGACCGTCGCTGCTGTTACTACTGCCGCCGGGCTGGCCGCGATAGCCGTAAGCTCTATTTGGGAGAAAACCAGAAAGCTTGTACCGATTGTCATGACGGCGGCGATTATTGCCGAAATGCTGGTGTTGTTTTGGATTCCGCAGCTTGGTGCGCCAATTCGTTCTCAAGCCAGAATGGACTTTGGCGTAGTTGATTTTTTGCAGAAAAATCTGGGGAATAATCGATTTTATTTCATTGGTAATAAGAATGGATTAAAAACAAACTATGGCTCGTATTTCAAATTAGCATCAATCAACACCGAAAATCTGCCAACACCCAAACTATGGGAAGATTATGTGGTTAAAAAACTAGATAACAATACCAGCACGATTAGTTTTTCTGGCGCTTTTCGGTTGAAATGGGAAAAGAATTCGGTGCAGGATGAATTTTTGCGTAATATTAAGAATTATCAGGCAATCGGTGTGAAATATATAGTGAGCGAAATTAACGGCGTCTATCGGCTGAGTGATAGTAATGCGCACGATTATGGGTTAAGACTGGTCTATAAAGATCCGTCCGACAGAGTGGCTGTTTACCAAATGCCGGATTTTGCCAGTTATGTTTCGGCGGATAAGTGCCGTTTAACAGTGAAAAGCCGGAACGAAATTGCGACGGCTTGTTCCGAGGCATCGGAGTTGCGGCGGCTTGAACTATTTTTCGACGGCTGGTCGGCAAAAGTTAATAATGAAACTCAAACTATTGAAAAATATAATAACCTATTCCAGTCAGTTAAAATTCCAAAGGGAGAGTCGACGATAACATTTAATTTCTGGCCGCAGTATACGACTGCCTCGCTGGCGGCTGCTGGACTAACATTGATTGTCATTGCCGGCTATCTGGCGGTAGCTGCCGTGCAAAGAATATCAAGAAACCGAGCAGATGCTTTTCAGAGGATAATGAAGTTTCTAGTATCCGGGTCTTTAGCGGCGATCACTGAATATGTGTCATTTGCAGTAATGGAGAAAGCCGGAATTATACTAATAGCATCTCAGACGATAAGTTTCTTGTGCGGCTTTGTAGTTAGTTTCTTATTAAATCGAGCATGGGTATTCAAAAGCAAAGAAAAAATTTCCCAGCAGCTCATGAAATACGGCTTACTAGCGGCTATAAATCTGGTGTTAACAAATTTGGTTATGAATTGCATGGTCTACGTGCTGCATGTTAATAGTTTGATTGCTAAAATATCGGTGATGGCAATGGTGGCGGTCTGGAATTACATTATTTTTTCAAAACTTATTTTTCAACAAGCGAAGGCTAAGAAAGGTAAAAGAAAAACAACAGACGCCGCCAAGGGTGCGAGTACCGCGCGGAAGCCTCGTAAAACCTCCCGTAAACCTCGGCGGTAGATATCGCTTTAGGCCTTATAGCGAAACACAGGCAAGACTAAGTTCAAAGCCTGAGGGTATTTATTTACTAAGCTTGATTGACAAGGCTTGGTGTAGCTCGCGCAGGCGTTGTTCGTTTTGGTCGATTCTTTGCCGCTGGCTGTTGGCGATTGACAGAAGGAAGACGATGGCAGTAATTTCGACGATATCAAAAAGACTCAGCTCGCTAGAGTCAAATAGCTCTTTGCTCATCGCCAGATTATACACTGGGAATGATCCTATGATAATAATCAACGCAAATAGCCAAATCAATAACTGGTGTTTTAAGCGGTTTTTACTGATCTTTTTTAGTTTGTATTGGGCGATGATGTTAATTAACATCGCCAAGATAATCGGTGTGTTGAGTAATACGAGAATAATATACCTCATTCAAATATCTCCGCAATACGCTGCTTGCACAGCCGTTTAACAATGTTTATTGCATTCCAGTTGTTCTGGCCCTTAGCTCTTGAATAATCGGTGTAAATAGCTTTAATTGGATATTCGCTGACGCTCATGCGGACTTGTTTGGCGCGCCAAATCATCTCGGAACAGAACTCGTAGCCGGTTGATTTCCACTGTAAGCCGTCGATTGCTCGCTTTGAGAAAATTCGTAAGCCTGACTGGGAATCGGTAACGTTAATGCCGAATAACAAATAAGTAAATAGACTCAGGCCCTTGTTGCCCAGGACTTTAATCTTCGACATGCCTCGGCTGTCAATTAACCGGCTGCCTATCAGCAAATCAGCATCTCCTTGATCAATACTCTTAATTCCTTCCAGGACGTCATCTGGCGCGTGCTGCCCGTCGGCATCCATGGTGGCAGCGATATCGTAATTATGCTGGCGCGCATAAGCCAGGCCAGTTAGAGTGGCGCTGCCCGCCCCAGAGTTGAGAATGTGGTTAATAACAATAGCGCCGCCTTTTTTGGCCTCGTTGGCGGTTTCATCCTTTGAGCCGTCGTTGACTACGACAATATCAATATCATAAGCTTTCTTAGATTTTAAGAATACTTCTCTCGCGGATTTAACAACTTCGCCAATCACGGTCGCCTCATTATAGGCGGGAATAACTACGCACACTCTCCTCATATGAATAGTTTACCATAATGTAGTATTATATACTTGAATAGGAGAGATTTTATGAGAATAGCAGTGGTGGTGTTGAATTATAAGGGCTGGCAAGATACAAAAAAATGCCTGGCGGCCTTACGGCGCCAAACCTATACGGATTTTGAGATCTATTTGATTGATAATGGGTCGGGCGATGATTCAGTGAAAGAACTTTCTAAAATTAAAATGAAAAATTTACATTTTCATAAAGAACCAAAAAATACTGGTTTCACGGGCGGAGTAAATATTGGTATTAAATGGGCGATGAAACATGAGTTTGAGGCAGTGGCCTTATTAAACAATGACGCCAATGCCGAGCCTGGCTGGCTGGAAGAATTGGCGGGCGGCTTTAATCATTCTGAGAAAATTGGCGCAGTGACAAGCCTGATGCTGGACACAACCGGCAAATTTATCGACGATGCTGGCGATGATTATTCAACATGGGGGATTCCGTCGCTTCGGGCTGAAAAATTGCCGAAGAAAGACGCTCCAGAAAGCGGTCTGGTCTTCGGGGGAACTGGCGGCGCTACGCTGTATAAAACTGAAGTATTTAAGAAAATTGGTTTATTTGACGAGGATTTTTTTGCTTATAGCGAAGATGTCGATATTGACTGGCGTATGCAGCTAGCTGGCTATAAGGTTTGGTATGAAAAATCTGCCGTGGTGCTGCATAAACATTCAGCGACAAGCTCAAAAATCCCGGGCTTTACTGTCCGCCAGGTTTTTAAGAATTTACCGCAGGTGTTTTGGAAAAACGTGCCTAGTCCGATGATTTTTTGGATGTGGCCGAAATTCGCGCTAATTTATACCGCATTCATTTTTTACCAGATTCCCAAAGGCAGCCTGAAATTTGCTTTGAAGGGGTTTTGGCAAAGTTTACTGCTAACGCCGAGAGCTTTTGCTAAACGCCGCCGTATTCAAAAGAGCAGAGTTGTATCAAATAAATACATCAGCTCGATTTTACTGCATCGATTACCTCTGAAGCAGGCTAATAGGATAAAGAAAATGCTTGGGATGAAAATAGCCAACAGCTAGCCGCCGATTCTTTACTTTTGCTACGAACACGGTAAAATAATAGTGATGAAGCGTGACATTCTGTTAAGTTCAAAAGTATTATTAGTATTCTCTGATATTGTGGTGGTGATCGTATCCTTCGGGCTGGCTTATTATTATCGCGTCCATTTTGATGCGCGGCCGTACTATTTTCATCCCGAGACTATGAGTTTTTTGTGGCTGTCAATTATGCTGATTCCTCTGTGGGTTGGCGTAAATTTCTTATCTGGCTTATATGATCGGACGGTGTTTTTATACCGCTCTAAGGAATATGGCCGGGTTTTAATGGCGTCGGTCGTTAGTGTTATGGCGATGATCTCTTACGAATTCTTCACTGGCGAAGACATCTTTCCGGTCCGCGTGATAGCTGTTTATTTCATAGCCATTAACTTTGTGCTGATGGTTGTCGGACGAGAAATCATCCGTTTTATTAATAAAATTTTAATCCGGTCGGGTATTGGACGACAAAAAGTATTGATTGTTGGCAATTCAGTTAGGTCGGTTGAGCTGGCTCAATTTTTTATCGACAATGTCGGCTTTGGTTACGACGTGGTCGGCGTGGCGGCTAAGGAGCAGTATTTTCCGAGCCGAACTTCGTATAGAACATTCTCAAAGATAAAAGAAGCCTTGAACGAATCAAAACCTGATATTATTATTCAAACCGACGTAGCTCAGTCGGAAGATATTTACCGGTATGCTATAGAGAACCATTTGTCGTATATGTTCGTGCCGCAGCAAGATCGACTACTGTCGCAGCTAAACAGCGTGGAAATCGTTGGCGGACTGCCGATGATCGACATAAAAGTAACCAAATTGTTTGGCGCTGGCCGCGTATGGAAGAGGCTAATGGATTTAACGCTTGGCTGGCTTGGGCTGATCATCGCTTCGCCGATTATGGCGGTTGTTATCGTCGTTATGAAAATTACCGAGCCGCGCGGCAAAATTTTCTTTCGGCAAGTTCGTTTGACGCGATTTAATAGAGAATTCCAGATTTATAAATTTCGCTCATTAAAAGCGAAATATAACGGACTAACGCCAGAACAGGCTTTTAAGAAAATGGGCAAGCCGGAGCTAGCGAAAGCTTATCGTAAAAATGGCGATAAGCTTGATGACGATCCGCGTATTACCAGGCTTGGCAAGTTTCTGCGGGCGACGTCGCTTGACGAATTGCCGCAGCTGATTAATGTTATTCGCGGTGATATTTCGCTCGTCGGACCGCGGGCGCTGATTCCGCAGGAAATCAATCAGTATAAAAAGAAGGATATTATCTTAGCGGTAAAATCAGGAGTTACTGGGTTGGCGCAAGTTTCTGGCCGGCGTAATATCTCGTTTGAGGAGCGCCGCCGCTTGGATGTATATTATGTGCAGAATTGGTCGCTATTATTAGACATTCAGATATTATTTAAGACGGTATTTTCGGTAATTATTCGGCGGGGGGCCAGATAGTGGATAGTCGAAAAAACCCGACCTGGCTTAAGGGTAAAAAAGTAGCTATCGTGACTGATTGGCTGACGACATATGGCGGCGCGGAAAAAGTCGTTAAAACTCTTCATGAAATATTTCCAGAAGCGCCAATTCTTACCTCGCAGTATTCTAAAAAAGACATTGACTGGTTTGACGATTGCGATGTGAGAACTGGTTGGTTAAATATATTCCCAGCCAAGCTGCGAAAGTTCCTCGGACCACTAAGGGTAATTTATTTTTCTAACTTAAAATTAGGGGAATTTGACGTGATAATTTCCAGCTGTATCGCTGAAAGTAAGGGTATAAAGACTAGGGAAGACCAGCTTCATATCAGTTATTTGCAAGGTCCGCCAACACAATATTATTGGGGAATGTATGATGATTATGTAAAGAACCCAGGATTTGGCAAATTAAACGGGATTGTGCGATTTTTTTTCAAATTATTAGTTAAACCACTTAGAGAGAATGACTATCAATTATCTAAGCGTCCAGATTATATTATTGCCAATTCCACCTACTCTGCCAAGGAGGTAGAGACCTATTACCATCGCCAAGCCGCGGTTGTGTTTCCGCCAGTTGATGTCGATAAGTTTCGTCCCAATGCGGAAACAGGCGATTTTTATATTAGTACGTCGCGCCAAGTAAACTGGAAGCGTTTAGATTTAGCAGTAGAGGCTTTTCGAGATTTGGATGCCAAGCTAATTTTAGTCGGCGGCGGTGCTGAGCATGACAAGTTGGTGGCGCTGGCTGCTGGCAGTGCAAATATCGAGTTTGTTCCGACTATTAACGATAGCAAGGAGTTGGCGCAGCTGGTATCTAAGGCTAAGGCTTTCATTTTTCCGAGCCTGGAACCGTTTGGTATCGCGCCGATTGAGGCGCTAAGCGCTGGTGTTCCGGTGATTGCCTATAAGAAAGGCGGCGTGTTGGATTACGTAATTGAAAATAAAAATGGCGTGTTTTTTCCCGAACAAACAGCGGAGTCACTAAAAAAGGCTGTGCTGCTATTTGAAAAAAAGCGCTTTAATAAAAAAGAGGTTTCTGCAACTGCCAAATCTTTTTCAAAGGATAATTTTAAGAAAACAATTGAGCAGTTTATCAGGGAAAAAGTTGATGCAAAAAACTGACAAAATGCTGCGGCAGCTGGCGAATTTGTGCTTATTCGATAAATTCTTACTGCTAGCACCGCTGGTTGTTTGGTTTTCGTACCAGCCCAACATTTATCTTGGTCATTCCAGTGCGATGAATATAGAATTATCGTTGGTTCTAATCTATGTCGCTGTGCTGGCGGTGACCGCTTTGCCGCTGATTTTTAGCAACTATAAAAAACTATTGCAATGCAATTTGGTGCGAATTGCCGGATTATTTATCCTGTGGAGTTTTATGAGTATTGTTTGGTCGAATAATTTATCAAGGGCTATTCTTACCGCTGGAGTTGGCGCGGCTTTGTTTACTGTTTTACTTGGCGTATTATCAACAGATGTTAAAAAACTTACTCCAATTTTAAAAAATACCTACATTGCGTCGGCGGCGTTTATGAGTGTTTTGGCAATCATCCAGGTTGCTTATGGAGCTTGGCTTGATTGGGGGTTGTGTCGCGGCTGTTTAGCGGCGGGTTTTGGTTTCGTCCGTCCCAGTGTTTTTGCGATTGAACCGCAGTTTTTTGGTAGTTTGTTATTGGCGCCAATTTTAATACTGGCTGCTAAATTTTTGCGAAAAACTGTTACTAAAACGGACGTTATTTTATTATGCATCATGGTAACGGCAATGTATCTGACTCTAAGCCGCGGCGCTATTTTTTCGTTGGTAATTGCTATCGCCTGCCTGATGTTTTTATATAGGAATTCTTTAATCAAAAAATCCAGGCTAGCTTTCTTGCCACTTGTGGTGCTGGCTGGGTTTGGTGCTGGCATGGTGTGGCACGGCATTTTTACTGAGATAAACCCGCGAGTAAGCGACGGGTTTTATGATTCTATATCAAAATCTGTTAATCAATTAACTTTAGGAAAGGTAAACCTTCCTAAATTAGCTGCCAGCGGCGATTCACAAGCAGCTTCGCCGTCGACTGCTTCTGTAGAAACAAATCACCCTAAGGCCCATTTTAGCGGCTATGTCGAAACATCCACCAGCGAACGGACGAGTATGCTAAATTTGGCGCTGCAGACATGGAGCAAAAATTGGACCACTATACTGTTCGGTACGGGCATAGGGTCTTCTGGCCGGGCGATACAACAGTACACGCACAAGCTGGCGACTGAGGCAGAAATTACCCAAAATCAGTACATTGAAGTTTTATTAGAGAACGGGCTAATTGGCGCTGTTTTGTGTCTGATGGCAGTGGTGGTATATTTGTACGACACTCGTAGAGATAAGTTAGCCTGGGCGATACTTATCGCCTTCGCGTTGCAATGGAATTTCTTTAGCGGCTTGCCAAATGCACTGCACATTTATTTGGTTTTAGCGGTTATTTTCGCAGCAAAACCCCAACCAGACGTTCTTAAACGCCCAGTAAAAACTAGCGCCTAAACTAAACTATTTAGTTAGGTAATTACCGTAGCCTGATTTTTTCAAATTGATAGCTAGTTCGTCAAGCTGCTGGCGGACTATCCAATCATTATCAAAAGCGGTTTTTTCCGGACTGCCGATAATCTGGCCAGTGCGTTTTTGGATGACGCGTACGAAGTCAGCGGCATCGGTCAGGCTATCAATAGTGCCTGTATCCAGCCAAACATCGCCATTTTCCAGAGTTTGTACTTGCAGCTTGCCGCGGCGCAGATATTCAGCATTGATTGAGGTAATCTCCAATTCGCCCCGTGCTGACGGCTGAACGCTTTTAGCAATATCAATGACGTCGTTATCATAGAAATATAGTCCAACCACTGCGAAGTTTGATTTTGGCTGAGCTGGCTTTTCTTCAATGGAAATAGCCTGATTTTCCCCGTCGAATTCAACAACACCGTAACGTTCCGGGTCGGATACTTCATAGGCGAAAACTACACCGCCTTCCGGATCGGTGCATTCGCGAAGCGATTCGTCTAGCCGTTCGCCGTAGAAAATATTATCGCCAAGCACCAACGCTACTTTATCGTTGCCGATGAACTCCTCGCCGATGATAAAGGCTTGCGCCAGACCGTCGGGGCTTGGTTGGATAGCATATTGCAAATTAATATTCCACTGCGAACCGTCGCCAAGTAGCCGCTGAAAACCAGCTTGATCGTCCGGTGTGGTAATGACTAAGATATCGCGAATTCCCGCTTGCATCAATGTGGTCAATGGATAATAAACCATCGGCTTGTCGTAAATTGGCATTAACTGTTTGCTAATAGCTTTGGTAATTGGGTGAAGGCGAGTACCCGAGCCGCCTGCTAAAATTATTCCTTTCATGAAAACTCCTTTTGATTCAGTATATAATCTTTTAATTCATGTGTCCAATCATGGCTAGAAAAACCAGTAGCATGTAACTTTTCCAGGCCCATATTCGAGCCGAGCGGGCGCGGTGCGATTCCATCTTTGCCAGCAAAATATTCAGCCGTCGTCGTGTTGGTAACAGTCAGGTCGTCGCGACCAGCCAGCTTAAATATTCGTCTGGTAATGTCTGCCCAGCTTTCCAACGGACCATCGTTGGTGGCGTTGTATGTGCCGAACGGGGCTTGAGTCGACAGCAGATGGTCAATGATCCTTACTAGTTCATTAGTAAAGGTTAGTCGGCCAATTTGGTCATGAACAACGGTTGGCGAAATATTTTTTTCCGCCAGACTAAGCATAGTTCGGACAAAGTTTTTACCTTCGCCGATCACCCAAGTAGTACGCAGCAAGTAAAATTTGTCGAGTTGTTCGACCAACAAATCTCCAGCCGCCTTCGATGCGCCATAAACGCTTAGTGGGCTGAAATCTTCGCTTTCATAATGCGGTTCTTTTGTTCCGTCAAATACGTAATCGCTGGAAATATGTACCAGCGTCATATCGTGAGCACGGCAGGCTCGGGTCAAATTTGCGACTGCTGAGGCATTAACTTTCCAGGCTGCTACGCGACCTTCTGGTGTTTCTGCACCATCAACATTAGTAAAGGCTGCTGCATTTAAGATTATTGATATTCCTGACCAGTCAAATGATTCGACCGATTGGCGATCAGTGATATCAAGTTCGGTTTTATCAGCGAATCTAGCCTCTGGATACTGAGATCTTAGGGCTGTACCTAGCTGGCCGTTAGCGCCGATAATAAATAGCGACGACGGTTCTGGTTTAGTTTTCGGTTTCTCATTCTTGATAATGATATCTTCAATTTTAGCGGTCATAGCGGTTTTATCAAGTTTCGATACATCTATAACGTAGCCATTTTTTAAGGAGCTAATTCCTCGAACAAGCCGTTTTTGATTAAGTAAATTCTGTTTGATATTTTGCCGAATACCGCCTAAGCTGATACTTTCGTCAAATCCTTTCAATCCTTTTTCGCGTTCGCGCAGCCGTTCGGAAATCAATGCACCAGTGGTAGACAGCATAATAAATTGTACGTCGGCGATCTTTGGGTCGGGATAGTAGATTGATTCAGTTATTTGATGCGGGAAAATAATACCGCAAATAACTGATGATGTTTCTTTTTTAGCGCGTTCGGTTGCATCAAAAAGTAGCTGCTCAACTCGAAAGCCTTGCCATGGCCCGCGTCCAACTGGCGGGACTCCGTCTTCATCAATTTCATGAATAGCAATTGACTTGCCGATTCGCTGGCTTTTTCGTAGAGCCTTGAAGGTTGTTGTTTTTCCGGCGGCGCTGCAGCCGGTGATGATAGTGATAGTTGGCATATATTTGTCTTACACCTCCATCGGAATTACGTTTGCAAGTAGCGGGTGAGCGGCATCCTTTTCAGAAATGATTGCTTGGTCCTGGCTGATAGGCCAGTCGATACCAAGCGCTGGATCAAACAGATTGGCAAAGGTGTATTTGGCATCTGGCGACCAGTGCGCGTCGACCAGGTAGGTGTAGGCAATGTTGTCGTCGAGCGCCTGATAGCCATTGGCAACACCTTTTGGTACAAAGATTGCCGTGCCAGGATTGATTTCGTGCGTGAAAACTCGGCCAAAGCTGTCACCTTTGCGCAAATCGCACCACGCACCAAATACGCGGCCGTTGGCGGTGGAGATGAACTTATTCCACGGCTCGGCGTGTAAGCCCCGAGTGGCGCCAGCTTTATCGTTAAAGCTGATGTTGTTTTGTACGATGTTAAATGACGGCAGGCCCAATGCTTCCATCTTTTCTTTTTGGTAGTTTTCCTTGAACCAGCCGCGGTTATCGCCATGGACCGGTAGTTTGACGACGAATAGCCCAGGGATGGGGGATTTGGTGACGGTTAGTTCGTTGTAGTTATTTGGATCAAACATGATTATTGTCCTTGCTTTGCATATGCCTCTTCAACGGCTTCTTTTTGGGCTTTCCACCAGTCTTCGTGTTCGCGGTACCAGTCAATGGTTTGCAGTAAGCCGTCATGCATACCTGTTTGGTTATCGGTATATTGTGGCTGCCAGCCCAGTTCGCGACGCAGTTTGCTGGAATCCATGGCATAGCGCATGTCGTGGCCAGGGCGGTCATTGACATGCTCGTACCAATCTTTACCCTTACCCATCAGTTCGCAAATCAGTTCAATCACCATCTTGTTATTGACGTGGTCGTTGTCGGCGCCGATGATGTAAGTTTCACCCAGTTTGCCTTTTTCCAAGATGAGGTGAACTGCCGAGTTGTGATCATCGACGTGAATCCAGTCGCGGACTTGCTCGCCAGTGCCGTACAGTTTGGGCTTGATATCGCTCAAAATATTGGTGATTTGGCGCGGAATGAACTTCTCGATGTGCTGGTACGGACCGTAATTATTTGAACAATTGGAAATCGTCGCTTTGATACCGAAGCTGCGAATCCAGGCGCGCACTAGCATGTCGCTGGAAGCTTTGGTGCTGGAGTAGGGACTGGACGGGTTGTACGGGGTGTCTTCGGTGAAGCGGTTGGGGTCGTCGAGTTCCAAATCGCCAAATACTTCGTCGGTCGAGATGTGATGGAGGCGTTTACCGTGCTTGCGGACAGCCTCAAGAATGGTGTAGGTACCAACCACGTTAGTCTCGACAAACGGCCACGGATTGCGCAGAGAATTGTCATTATGGCTTT
>ERZ773067.573-NODE-573-length-21884-cov-9.044207_pt1 | contig 21884 bp, 16 predicted proteins | sample MGYA00580622_ERZ773067 | MGnify/ENA primary metagenome ERZ773067 (study PRJEB29015, sample SAMEA2737998) | human oral metagenome | biome: human oral; feature: human-associated habitat; material: dental | place: China | collected 2113 ...
GTCGGTTGCCCCTACACTGAAGATATTCTTGCCATAGAAATAAGTCTCGGAAGCTGTGTGGAATTCCTCCAAATCCTTTATCATCGCGGTAAGACCGGCAACTGTCGGTTCTGTTCCATAGAATACTTTCATCTTCTCCATCACTGGCGTCTTGTCGTCGGGATTAATCCAGTTAGATGTGGAATAAGTATAGCGGAGTTGGTACTTCTTGTCTTTCACGAACGATAGCGGAGGCGAAACCAACCAGTCATCGGCATTATGTTCGCTACGATCGTAGTACGCCGAGGAAGTTTTTGAATTGAACTTCCATGTCATAGCATCGTTATTGTTGTCAATCACAGTCCAACGCCCGAAGTCGTCGTTATCATTCAAACTGGATGTAAACGGTATTGCCTCCGAAGCTCCGAAAGCCACTGTGTTCGATGTAGAAGACAAACCTTGGCCTTTTCTGTTATAAGCAACAACAACATAACTATATCCGGCATGCTTGCTGACTCTATCTGTCAGTGTACGATTGGTTGTACGGGTAGCTATCTTTATATTATCGGGAAGCCGAGTAACGTCGTAAGATAGCGATGCCTTGTCAAAATATCCATCATGAATTCCTTCAGCAGGTTCGTCCCATGTAAGCGTTCCTTCTGACTCGTTAGCCGTCAATTTGACATTTGCCGGAGCTCCAGGAAGGTCTTCTCCAACAAAAACCGAAGCCTCTTTGTATATACCATCACCCGACGTATTGTAAGGAATAACCTTATATATGTGTGTATCATTAGATGGTCCTTCGTCGACCCAACTCATAGCAGCGCCTATGCTAGTTGAAGGTATTCTCTTTACCAGCCGACCATCACGGAATATCTTCACACCGGTTATGTTGGCAAGTGTTTTATTGCGATAATTAAGCGTGGGCATATTCCAAGTAAGAGTAACCTTACTTCCTCCATTTTCCTCGGCCTTAAGTTTGAGGCTAGTAACATAAGAAGGGGCCTCATCTACAACATATTGATAAGGAATTCCCATGGCTAGCAATTGGGTTTTATTGTTGTCGAGCGTACTCTTTATTATCTTTCCCGTCTTAGGATCTAGCTCTACTAGGTAAGACTTGTCATCTTGTGTTTGAGCCTGCCACCATAGACGGTGTGTTGTTTTATCGAATTCCATCGACTGGCTGAAGTTCCCTACATTCAAGCCAAGCCCCTCTGCAGGACTGATTTTCTCTACCGTACAACTCTGATTGGTCGCATCTATCGTACTCTGATTTATCTTAACGAGATTAGCCTTGGCAAAATCACGTTCAACTGTTACGGCATACAGATAACCATCGTCGGCAGAAAGCGTGAGGAATGGCTCGTTAATAGTGGCCACTCTGGCTAATGCAAGCGTTGTCTTGCTTATCTCATACAGATCTGTTGTAAAGGCGTCTGTATCATAATGAATAGCAAATATCCTATCGGTCTTGGGGTCGTAGGTCATTTCGTCCAAAATAAGAGTCGTGCCTTCCGGCAGAGTACTCTTCTTGACATAGGCTCCTGTAAGTGGGTCTACTATACTTAATCCTTGTGGCATAATCACATTAGCATAGAGTATAGTTTCATAGCAATAATAATCTCCACCCACATAGGTTCCAGCGGTGAATATTGGTGTCTTACCAGGAACATTACCATAATCCTTTAATAAAACTGATTTATCAGGCGTATTGGTCTGGAAATTTATGATTCCATTCGTACGATACTTCCAATCATAGCGTAAGTATCCATATATGTTAGCCTCGCCATCAGCAATATTATTTATGGCGTTATGTTTTTCAAAAGCACTAATCTGCTGTTGAGATTGTGCACTACAGAGAGTAAAAACTCCCATAATTAGAGACAGGATTGTAGATATTCTTTTCCTCATAATGTACATTCTTATATATGCCAAATGTTAATTCGGGGCAAAGATACATTTTTCCACTTTATATAATTGCCCTTCTGAAAAAAAAAAAGTTTCTTTGCAGGGAAAATTTTATGGTTAAACTCTAGGGCTTCAAATACTGGAAGATACCATAATTCTATTCACAATCTTATTCACATTTAAACCTAAAGTTCTATGAGTAATTTTACGAAAAAATTAATTGTAGCAGGGTTCATAGGATGTTCTGTAATACCGGCTAGTTCACAAGTCAGAAGCAGAACAGCAAATGCAGCCCCGATGACCCCCGAAAAAGAAATTAAAGGTGCTCCTTATTTCAAAGCGATAACTAATCCTCTGGAATATGGCACCGAAGTAGTAACTCTCAATGAAGACTTCTCCAAGTTTTCCACAGGAACCGAAGATGCGCCAGACTTCGACGCAAATATAAACTTCCAGAATCCTGATGGAATCGTTTGGATCAACGTCCTCAACGAGTACACAACAATGCCCGGATGGGGAGCTCACAACGCTTTCCCTGCTGGCGGAAAACTCTTTCTTAATGTTGTTCCCAAGCAAGAACAAGGACATGTAAACACTCCGATGCTGGACGTTAGCGGCTATCAAGGAATTTGTTTTATTTCCTTCAAAGCACGAGTTCCGAATGGAAGTCAGCCGGCATCCTTTGCACTTGTTGAAGCTGCCGAAACTTTCAACATGGCACCCTCATGGCGTAACATGGGAAGTTTCCAACTGCCTGAAGTAACAACCGAATGGAAAACATTCACCTATATGTTCTACGGTGGCGGCAAATACACGATTTTTAATATCGTAGCTATGGATGCATCTCTGCTAATCGACGATGTAAAGGTTTTCCAGATTAACCAGTATGCAGCGACTCCAACCGCCTATAATCATAAGAATTATAAAGGAGAGGCCAATGAAGACGCACAGTTCGACCTCAGATGGAGTAAGGTAGCAAATGCCGATTCGTATATCATAAACGTATACAGCAAAGACGAAACCGGAAACATTACAAACTATCTACTGAAAGATTTCTCCAACACCGATACAACCTACACCGTAACAGGCGCACATTCAGGCGATATATACTACTACACGGTTAGTTCCAAGGTTGGAAGCCACGTTTCGATACCATCTCAGGAGGTAGAAATAAAAGACGTAGCATCCCCATTCCTGAAACCTGTCACAGAGATAAAGGATGGAAAATATACCGCATCATGGGACAGCGTACCATCCGCAGAGCGTTATAATTACATCAGCTACTACACTCGCACCGCCGACCAAGCTGGCGAATTCACAATTGCAGACCTGAATCTTGTCGGACTCAAATACTCCAACGGTAAGGAAGTAGAGTTCTCCATAGACAACAAAGACACCCATACGTTCGACCAAGGTGTAATCGACGGTATGTCGCAGGCCGGATGGATTGCAAAAAGCTACGCCATCTACAAGGACGCCCTCACATTCGACGCCTTCCAGTATCTCTACAACCATCAAGACGCAGGTTTAATCTCGCCCGAACTCGACCTATCAAAAAACAACGGAAAGATAAAAATAAACCTCACCGCATGCGGAGAAGAATGCTCATACTACGACAACAACAATGTTGAGCATAAAGGTTACACACAATGTGCTGTGGCCCTGTTCAACTACAATGCCGAGAAAGGCGACTATGAACAAAGCGAACTTATCTATCCCGGCGAAGTAAAAGGTACATGGCAAGACTTCAGCTGCCAGCTCACAACCGGAACAAAACGCTCCATCATAGGATTCTACGGCGTAAGCTACCCAGGCAACCTCTACCTCAGCAAGATTAAAATAACTCAGGACTACAAAGCAGGCGAAACTTTCAACGACCCATTCTTCTATGTAAGATGGTTAGATAAAAAATCCATAGAAGTTAATGTGCCCTACAAAGCCAACCAAAAGGACATATATCACAGAGCACAATCCGTGAGAGTAAGCAAAGTATCCCAGCAAAGCATCTCACGCCTGGAGAGTCCTTTCTCAGAGCTTCAATACGTAGGCAAAGCTGTTGTTTCAGGAATCAGCAACACGAAAGCCAACATCTCTGGAGCAACCGTTCGCCTCGAAGGCAACAGCATAGTTGTAGACAACCCCGGAAAGGAAAATATTTATGTCTACAACCTCACAGGCGCCATTGTTTACTCCAACACCAGTCGAGTCGCCTCAGCCACACTTCCAACATTTGGTCACGGCGTGTTCCTCGTCAAAGTAGGCAAGCAAACTATCAAGCTTACTATGTAGAAATAACCATCGTTTCTTAATCTATAAGAGGATGTGTCCTGAAAAGGCACATCCTCTTTCTATATTAAGACTAACCAGCCTAGAAAAAGAAATCATTATTGTTTTATATCTCCTAGCAAACTCAAAGAGCATATAAATTCTTGTTTTATATCTCCGGAAAGTTCCGAACTTTATTTACACTGATATTTCATATCTCAGGAAAGTTCCTAATATTATTTTCATTACTATTTTATATCTTCGGAAAGTTCCGAACTTCATTTACACTACTATTTTATATTTCCGGAAAACTCCTAAAATTATTTTTACTACTCTTTATATCTCCGGGAAGTTCCGAACTTCATTTACACTACTATTTTATATTTCCGGAAAGCTCCTAAAATCATTTTTACTACTTCTTTATATCTCCGGGAAGTTCCGAATATAATTTTAATTATTGTATAGTATCTTCGGAACTTCCCTTAATTAAAAATCAAAATCGGATAGAGAAATATTAAATGATTTAGACTCACAATAAAATCAGGAACCTCTGTAAACAAAGATGCACGACCGTCTGACAAAGCCGAGAACAGTGTAACATACTTGAAATATTACATCGTTTTTTGGAGAGGGAGGCAAATTAATTACCTTTGCAAGCGCCCTTTTCAAAAGCAACTAGAGTTGCGAACAAAACAGGAATCTGGCAGCGAAAAAGGTAAATACAAACAATCAACTTTGTAAAAAAGAAATGTCGAACAAAGACGATTATCACGCGAATTTCAACTCGTAAGTGTGAGGATAACGCCCCCCGGAGTCGGGATGCTAATCCCCACCTTTATATTGTAATCATGGAGATTAGCTGAAATGAAAACCTATTGGAACATAAACGGAAATTTGAGCACCATCAAAGAATGGCAGCCTAATTGTTGGATTCAGGTAACATGCCCAACAGAAAGGGAACAACAAGAACTGGAAGACACATATCACATCCCAGACTATTTTCTATCCGACATCAGCGACACCGACGAACGAGCACGCTATGAATACGACGACGGATGGATGCTCATAATTCTGCGTATTCCATACGTAAAGGAAATACGCTCACGCACACCCTACACTACCGTCCCGCTAGGAATAATCCACAAACGCGATGTAACCATAACCGTGTGCAACTTCGAAACAAACATGATGATAGACTTCGTTTCGTTTCAGCAAAAACGCGGAACAGGATTCACGGATTATGTCGACCTAATTTTCCGACTTTTCCTCTCGTCGGCCGTATGGTATTTGAAACGGCTCAAACAAATCAGTACGCTCATCGAAAAAGCAAAGCGGAATCTAGACAAAGGCGTGAACAACGAAAGTTTGATAGGGTTGAGTCGGCTACAAGATTCGCTCACCTATTTCGTTACCTCCATTCGCGGAAACGAAAATCTGCTGGCCAAGCTGAAATTCAAACTTCAAGTGGACGAACTAGATGCCGACCTGATTGAAGACGTTAACATCGAGATGATTCAGGCACGCGAAACAACAAACATATATTCCGACATCCTCGAATCGACAATGGATACTTATTCCAGCATCATCAACAACAACATGAACACAGTTATGCGAACACTCACCTCGGTTTCAATCATCATGATGTTCCCCACGCTCATCTCGTCGCTCTTCGGAATGAACCTTGTCAACGGAATGGAAAAAAGCCAATGGGGATTCATCATCGCACTCATCATATCGGTTGTCGTGTCGGGAGCCTCGTGGTGGATACTCCGCCACAAACGACTGCTTTAAGTTGGCAAAAACCAAAACAAGCAGTGACAGCGAGCCTTTTAGAAAGAAAATAAGTAAGTTTGCAACGCAAGTTTTGAAAAACTCAAATAAATAAATCCGAATTCAAATGATCGACTCTCAAGAGAATCTCCTCAATCAGGAGACACAAGAAGTTAAGCCCAGCGAAGAGGTTGTTGTCCAAAACAGCTCTGAAGAAAACTCTAAAGACACCCCACAAGAGCAACAATCACATCCCAGAATTTTCAACACCAAACACGAGGTGCTAGAGAGAATAAAGGAAATAGCTCACGACGAGGAAATACCAAAAAAAAGCGAGACAGAATATCTCAAAATGGTATTCTATAAACTCCTGGGAGCTGAACGCGACGCACAACAAAAAGAGTTCATACAAGCCGGAGGAGACCCTGAGAAATTTCAAATCAGACCCGACATCGAAGAAGAAGAATTCAAAGTCGAGTTATCCATCATCCGCGAAAGACGGCAAAAAATCGTCCTCCAGCAGGAAGAAGAGAAACAAAAGAACCTCGAGCGTAAATTAGCCATCATCGAACAAATAAAAACAATGGCGACAACGCCCGAAGAGGCCAACCAAAATTTCCAGGAATTCAAAGCACTACAACAGGAATGGAAAGAAATTAAACTCATTCCAGCCGACAAGGTAAGCGAGCTCTGGAGAAATTATCAGCTCTACGTTGAACAATTCTACGACCTGCTGAATCTAAACAGAGAAGCACGCGAATATGATTTTCGGAAAAACCTCGAAAAGAAAACAAAACTCTGCGAAACAGCCGAACTCCTCACCGAATTCAATGACCCCGTAAGCGCATTCCATCAACTGCAAGAACTGCATCAAGAATATCGCGAAACCGGTCCTGTTGAGAAAGAACTTCGTGAACCCCTATGGGAACGATTTAAAGCAGCGAGTACCATCATCAACCGGCGCCACATGCAACACTTCGAGGCCATTCGGGAAGCCGAAAAAGAAAATCTAGAAAAGAAAACAAAACTCTGCGAACAAGCTGAACTCATCGCACAAAAAGAAAATCGGAAATCGGCCGATTGGGAGGAACATTCAAAAGAAATCATAGCTCTGCAGGCCGAATGGAAAAATATCGGAACTGTACCACGTAAGTTCAACACAAAAATCTACGAACGCTTCCGCACAACGTGCGACGAATTCTTCAAACGCAAGTCGGAGTTCTATAAAAATCTCAAAGCTCGCTTCCAGGAAAACGTCGACAAGAAAAAGGCAATCATCGAACAAGCACGCGCCCTGAGCGATTCTACCGACTGGAAAACCACAGCCGAAAAGCTCATAGAACTCCAAAAGGAATGGCGTAAAATAGGCATGGTGCCAAGAAAGAATGCCGACAAACTTTGGGAAGATTTCCGGGAAGCCTGCAACAAATTCTTCGACGCACGCGATGCCAATAGAGCTGATACAAAAGGAGAACAAAATGAAAATCTCAAGAGAAAGAAAGAAATCATAGAGCAACTCAAAGCTCTCGAACAAGAAAAACCCGAAAACGCCGCTGAAACGCTCAACAACCTAATCGAAGAGTTCGGAAAGATTGGTCATGTGCCATTCAAATCAAAAGAGCGAATCTACAACGATTATCATTCAATTGTCGACCAACTGCACAAGATGCTCAATATAGACGCCTCTCGCAAACGTATTGACGATTTCAAGGGCAACATAAAGAAAATGGCCGAACGCGGAGCCTCCGCACTTAACACTGAGCGTTCGCGACTAATGCATCGGTTCGACCAGCTTAAACAAGACATAAATACCTATGAAAACAATCTCGGCTTCCTGAATGCAAGCAGCAAAAAAGGCAATAATCTCATTGAAGATATGACACGCCGCATCGAACGACTGAAAGGCGATTTGGAAGAAGTGAAGCAAAAGATTCGTATCATAGACGCCGAAAACAAATAAACGCGATTCTCCCACGAATTGCCTGAAAAAAAGAGAGGTAAAAGTCTTTGAACTTTTACCTCTTCTTTTTTATTCTACCACTTCGGCGTCGTCTTTCTTTTTGTGAGTCACCTTGCGCTTCTTGGGTTTATCCTCGATAACAATCTCCTCTTGCACTCCGGCTAGTTCGGGGTCGATGAGGATGCGACCGCAATATTCGCACACGATTATCTTTTTATGAATTTTGATATCGAGCTGGCGCTGGGGCGGAATCTTGTTGAAGCAACCGCCACAAGCGTCGCGCTGCACATAAACAATACCTAGACCGTTACGGGCACCACGGCGGATGCGCTTAAAACTGCGAAGAAGACTCGGATCAATTTGCGTTTCGAGTTCGGCGGCCTGCTCTTTGAGGCTTTCCTCTTCTTCGCGGGTTTCTTGCATTATTTCGTCGAGTTCCACTCGTTTTTCTTCCAAGTCATGTTTACGTTCTGCGGTCAGTTCTTGGTTTTCAACGAGGTCTTTCTGGCGTTCTTCAACCTTCAACTGGGCTTCTTTAATCTTTTTGGTACAGAGTTCAACTTCCAGTTTCTGATACTCGATTTCCTTGGTCAGGGTATCGTATTCACGGTTGTTGGCCACGGTTTCGAGTTGCTTGTTGTAGCGTTCCAAACTTGCCTGAGCCTCCTGAATTTGAGCTTTCTTCTGACTTATGGCTTTACGGAACTCGCTGATTTCAGACTTAATCTTGTCTATTCGCGTGTTGAGTCCGGCCAGTTCGTCTTCGAGGTCTCGCACTTCGAGGGGCAGCTCGCCTCTCAAGGCCCGCTTTTCATCGATTCCCGACAAGGTGGTTTGCAACTGGTAGAGATTCTTCAGTTTGCTCTCTACAGAGATTTCGAATGATTCTGTCTTTGTCATATTTCTGTAATTTTATAGATATACAATTGGATTTGTGTTTGTTTCGGAGATGGTGCAGTTCACGCCCGGGCAGCTGCGCTCGATTATAGATTTGAATATTTCGGGGGTGAACTGTTCGCTTTGGTAGTGCCCGATGACGCAGATTTGTATTTCCTGCTCATGTCCGAAGTATTCGTGATAGTGCATCTCGCCGGTCAGGAAGGCGTCGGCGCCAGCTTTTATGGCGTCATCCAGCAAGAATGAGCCAGCCCCGCCGCACAGGGCAACCCGTTTAATATTACGCTGCAAGAGCTGGTTGGCCTGTAAACATTCAACATTGAATCTTGTTTTAAGCAGTTCGATGAACTCCCTGGCAGACATCGGATGAGGCAAACTGCCAATGATTCCATCGGAGCCACATACCGTTCCCACTTGTTTTTCTTTACCGATGGGACGAAGGTTTTGCAGTCCCAGTTTCTCAGCAATCTTATGGTTCACCCCACCTTCCGCGGCATCGATATTGGTGTGCATGGCCACGATGGTTATTCCGTTTTGGATTGCATTTCTAACGATTCGCTGAACCATGTTTTCATCGGCCACCCGGGCCAGTTTGTGGAATATAAGCGGATGATGGGCCACCACCAGATTGCACCCGGTATTGATAGCTTCGTTGAGCACATCGCCGGTCACGTCAAGACACAATAAAGCCCCTGATACTTCCGTCTCTGTCAATCCAACTTGCAGGCCGGCATTATCGTAGTCTTCCTGCAAGGGCAGAGGCGCGAATTGTTCAAGGGCGTTGATTACTTCCTTAATTTTCACGCTACGCATAAGATTTTTGAGTCGCAAAGATAATTAGATGTTCTCCATTAACCGTACACATGCTTCATCTTTTTCAATTTAGCTGATTGAATCTCAGTATAAGTATGCGTAAAAGCGCCGGGTGGTTGAGAGTGCCTTCGCAGTTCGATTTGCGAGACACCGGACGAGTGAGAGAGCCATCGCAATTTGATTTGAGAAGCGCCGTGTGGTTGAGAGTGCCTTTGCAGTTCGATTTACGAGGCACCGGACGGGTTAGGGAGTAGTCGCAATTTGATTTGAGAAACTACAAGTGGTTGGGAGTGCCTTTGCAGTTTGATTTACGAGGCACCAGGTACTGATATAGTATTCAAGAAATTATATGAAGAATTATCTGATAAGATTAGTTCTTTACAGAAATTCTGTAAAGACAAAATTTGTAAGAAAACTTATTTCAGGAATTTCTGTAAAGACATATCTCAACCATATAGTTGTTTCAAGATATTCTTTAAAGAGATTGTTTATATAAATATTTATTTAATGAGATTATTTAATCTAATAAACTTAGAAGCTATATGATTCAAGAATTTCTATGAGATATTATTTAGTTAGAATAATTCTTTTAATAATCAATTTTTAATAACATTCTATATGTATATGTATTTCAGTAATTTATATATACTATTAATCTCTATAATTATTTATTTCGGTAAGTTATGTAAAATACTATTTTATAAATCTATCCATTTAAATAATTGAATGAAAAGAATAATCAGTAACTTGCACTCCGAAAATGCAACGCAACGTATAGGGTAAGTGCGTTCACCGGCTAAAATCATAATGCGAAGCAAGGATGAAGGGCGTTCACCAGCCAAAATCATAATGCGAAGCGAGGGTGAAGGACGTTCTGACTGCGAGAATACGGTGCGTTTAAGAATAAAAACTGTTAGAGATATGGAAACAACAAGTGTTTTGCCGAACCGAATCAAGATTAAGGGCTGTCATTGCTCGAAGTTTACGAATGGCTTTTATGTGACCTTTCACGTACGAATGTGTGACATCATTGCAAATGCCAACCGGGCACAGCTCAACATAAGCGACGAGATGATTAATGAGTGGCGGGCACTCGTGAACCAGGCACTCGTGAAGGCACCGAAGCTAGAAGTGTTAGCAATCACGCGTGAACTGGCAGAAATAGACCGGAAACGCAAGAAACTCATCACCTACCTCTTCGAGATTGTGCGAACACACTGCGTGTCGACAATCAGCAATCTGGCCGATTCGGCGCATAGTTTAGAGGTTATCGTGAGAAAATTCTCCGGTTTGCAAAAGCAGTCTAGAGAACATAAAAATGCGATGATTCGGAGTATGGTTCAGGCGTTTAGAGAGAAGGCTGCCGATATGGCCATGCTAGGTATTACTGAGGTTGTCGACGACCTGGAACGGGTGAACGATGAATATGGAGCCATGGAAATACGCCGTGTCGACACGCGGCATGACTACACAGCTACGTATAAAATTCGTCCGAAGCTGGACGAGATTTATTCCGTTGCGATGCAGCACGTCACAGCCGCCTATGTGTTCGCCAAAACTGACGAGGAGAAGCGGTCGATTCTTGAGCTGGTGGCTAAGATTAACCATTATATCTCTGATTTCCGTAGAACTTACAACGAGAGCATGGCACAGAAAAAACGACCGAGAAAGAAAGCAGACAATCAGGAAACGTTAGAGGATTATTCGGACGAGATGCCCGAAGTCGAGCAAGATTCGGATGCGCCCAAATCGGATGACGCTATAGCGGAGAATGATGTGGCGGATGTGGTTATGTAGGTGCGTTATACATCAGGTGGAGCAAGTTTACCGTTGATGTATACTATTTCGGAATTTGATAATATCGATGCCTGCTGCGGCCGGATTGTCGGCAAATGTTTTGAAGGCGTATCCTTGTTCTTTGAGCCACTGAAGCGATTCGGGCAGGGCGGTGCGCAGTTTATCGATGCTCTTAAGGGAGTCGTGAAAAGTTATGATGGAGCCGTTACGGGCGTAGCGTTTCACATTATGTACAACGTCCTTGGCTGTGAGTAGTTTGGAGTAGTCGCGCGTGACGAGGTCCCACATCACGACTCGATAATTTCGTTTCACCCACCTATAAACGGTGTGCCGCAACCATCCGTGGGGCGGCCTGAAAAATGGCGTATCGAGTAGATTATTTGCTTCGGCTACGTCGACGGCATACGTTAGAGTCCAATGGCGGAACGAGCCCAGATGGTGGTAGGTGTGATTGCCCACAAGATGTCCGCGACGAAGCACTTCTTTATATATCTCGGGATATTTGCGCACATTGTCGCCAACCATGAAAAATATTGCTTTAGCGTTGAACTGGTCGAGCACATCGAGCACAAACGGTGTTGCCTCGGGAATCGGTCCGTCGTCGAATGTCAGATAAACGGCTCGGTCGTCGGCCGGCATTCTCCACAGTGCGTGCGGATAAAGCCAACGAAGAAATCGGGCAGGTTGTTCGATTATCATCCTTTTTTGTTGAGTTGTTATTCGATTAATTAGGAGCTTGACAAGACACGGGGCCTGTCTCTATATAAAAAATGAGCACGGAGGCTAACAATGTTTGTTTGCCACCATGCTCATTTATTTTCGGCATGCTCAGTTGTTTATTGATTATCTATGGTGCCGCCGCGCATCGTGAAAGCTTGTACGTAGCCGCTGAGCTGTTTGTAGTGGCTCGAGGCGACTTTGCGATCAACCTTCTCTTCCTGGCGAATGAGCTCCATCATCATTTGCATGTACATCTTGCAGGTTGCCTGACTGATATCGAAATAATGCTCGGGTAGCTGGATATAGTATCCAATATATTGCGAGCTGGTTTTAATCATACTTTCGAGAATCTGCTTCGCCTTGGCGTTCTGCCCGAGTGAAGCGTAGGCCAGTGCCATACCGTGGTCGCGTCCGAGGAGGAAGTTCAGCGGAACATTGTAGACGGGCACTTCTTTTTCGGCTTTCTTGAGCACCTTGATAGCTTCAGCTTTCTTGCCTTCATTGAGCAGCTGCAGGGCTAGTTGAGTCAATTCGCGACGGTGGGTATAGCACATCCGCATGAGGGTTTCGTCGATGTAGATGCCCGGTCGTGAGATGCCTCCCCATTTGAAGCGATTCATCATGATGTCGTAGGATTTGGCCGTGTCGTAGTTCCCTCCATGTGTTGTGGTGAACGGTGTGATTCGGTTTGCGAATCCTTCCTGAATGAAGTTATCACCCAGGTTCATGAAGTTTTCGGAACCTACGGTTATTGCCACGTAAAGCGGCCGAGTCCAATTGCAATTGGCAATCATTTCGAGCATCATGAGGTCGTTTTTGTAGAGTGCGTCCTTACCAGCCAGGGAGATTATCATACGGTCGGGTATCGAATCGCCAGGAATCATCATTCCGCTTCGGCGCACAGCGTTCTTATCGATTGTCACGAAGACAGTATCGGTGGGAATCACGTGCGTATTGGCATCCTTTGAGCGCACCCAGTAACGAAGAATGTTCTTCAGTTCGAATGGTTCTTCGCCGAACTGTGCCTTGGCGGTCTTGGGGTCTTCCTTGTAGAAGTCGAGCACCTGCTTTTTGTAATCGGGTACCACGGGCACATAGTCGTTCGTTCCGCTCACATATTCCAGTCTGGGCCAGCTAATCGGCACGCTCGGTGATGTGTAGGCCGGCCGACGCATCTGGTCGATATACCAATCGGCAGTGAGATAGGACAAGTTGCACACGCGCGAATCGAGTCGCACTCCCTCTACCTCTTGATTATACCAGAGCGGGAAGGTGTCGTTGTCGCCGTTTGTGAATATGATTGGGTTACCGGTTTTCTGGAGCGAATTGAGGTAGTTCTGGCCGTAATCGCGACATGTGTAGCGATTTGAGCGGTCGTGGTCGTCCCAGGTTTGCGAGGCCATCTGTATAGGCACTAGCAGTCCGACTATCGATGCCAACGATGCGGCCACGATGCCGGGGAGTTTGAGTTTCTTGGCCCAGTCGTAGAGGGCAACAATGCCTAATCCGCACCAAATTGCGAAGGCATAGAACGAGCCGGCATAAGCATAATCGCGTTCGCGCGGCTGACTCGGTGTTTGATTCAAATAAACAACGATGGCCAAACCCGTCATGAAGAAAAGGAAGAACACAATCCAGAACTGCTGTATGCCGCGCTTACCACGCCATGCTTGCCAGAAAAGACCGAGCAGTCCGAGCAACAGCGGCAGACAATAGAACACATTGTGAGCCTTGTTATTCTTAAGCTCGTCGGGCATCTTGTTTTGGTCACCGTAGATGGCATTGTCTATAAACGATATTCCGGTTATCCAGTTGCCATGTTCGGGTTCGCCGTTACCTTGCAAATCGTTCTGTCGGCCAGCGAAATTCCACATGAAATAGCGCCAGTACATGAAGTTGCATTGATATGAGAAGAAGAATTTCAGATTCTCAAACTGCGTAGGAATCTTTGCTCCATCAACCTCACGACCTTTTATTCCGCCCATCCACTGTTCGTATTGCGAGGTATGCGACACATCCCACATGCGAGGGAAGAACATGTTCTGCTGGTAAACCAGGTCTGACTTATGTCTCACCAGGAAGTAGGAATCCTTTTCATCCTTCGAAGCCTTTTCCTTGCGCTGGTAAACCGGTGCACCCTCGGAGAATTTGTAATGCATACCGTCTTCGGCAACTGCACGTTGACTACTGTAGGCCTGTCCGTAGAGCAACGGACGTTCGCCATATTGGTCGCGACTCAGATAGCTTCCAAGCGTGAATATATCTTCGGGCGAGTTCTGATCCATCGGCGGGTTAGCGGTTGAACGAATAACCACCAGTGCATACGACGAATATCCGATGAGCAACATTAGCATGCATAGCAATGCTGTGTTTTTAAACCGTGCCGAAACCAGTACAACATTGTTTTTCTTGTATTGAAGTAGAAAATAAACTATCGCAAGCACGATTATTCCAACGATGAATGCGCCCCAACCATAGCCGTAGAACGGAATTCCAATCAGCGCGAACGCAAGCAGGAAAGAGATGTTCGCCCGGCGCACGTTGTTTTGCCTGTAGGTTTCATAGATTGCCCATACGAACGAGGCAATCATCAGCACTATATATATAATGGTGCCCGTGTTGAACGGCATGCCGAGTGTATTGGTGAAAAACAGTTCGAACCATCCGCCCACGGTTATGATGCCAGGTACAACGCCATAGAGCACTGCGGCCACTAGCACAATCGACATGCCAAGAGCCAGCATCGACCCTTTGAGATTGGCCTCGGGCACCCGCTTGTAGTAATAAACCAGCACGATAGCCGGAATGCACAACAAATTAAGAAGGTGAACGCCAATAGAAAGACCCATCATGTAGGCAATAAGAACCAACCAGCGGTCGGCGTGCGGCTTGTCGGCATTGTCTTCCCATTTCAGAATGAGCCAGAATACAATAGCCGTGAAAGCCGACGAGTAAGCATAAACTTCACTCTCGACAGCCGAAAACCAAAACGTATCGCTGAAAGTATAAATCAAAGCTCCCACAAGAGCCGCGCCCTCTATAGCGATGAGTTTAGGCAACGAAACATCCTCGCCCTCGCGCACAATGAGCTTGCGAGCCAGATGCGAAATGGTCCAGAACAAGAACATGATGCATGTTGCCGAAAGCAATGCACTCATTGTGTTCATCATTCGTGCAACTTGCGAAGCATCGCTGGCGAAATGCGAAAAGAGATTTGCAGTGAGGGCGAAGAACGGAGACCCGGGAGGATGACCGATTTCGAGTTTATAACCTGTGGTGATAAATTCAGGACAGTCCCAGAAACTGGCTGTCGGTTCAATTGTCGAGCAATACACAAAGGCTGCAATGAGAAACGCAAGCCATCCAAGCGTACTGTCAACCAGCTTAAACTTTTTCATTTATACTAAATATTTAAAGTGTGGCAAAGGTAATGGAATGTATACGTTTAATTGTGAACATCTGCTTACTTTTGCGGCTGTACGGAGCTACAGACGACTCAAAATTCTAAGGCTCCGAGATTAAGTTTTATATCAACAAATAACTTCAAAATTTTATTGTTATGCGATTAATTATCGAATCAGATTATGAGGGGCTGTCGAAATGGGCGGCCCGTTATGTTATTCGCCGTGTAAACGAGGCCAGCAATCGCCCTCGACCTTTCGTACTGGGATTGCCCACCGGCTCGTCGCCCGTTGGGATGTATGCCGAGTTGGTGCGAGCCTACAAAGCCGGCGAGGTTAGTTTCAAGAATGTTGTGACGTTCAACATGGACGAATATGTAGGATTGCCGGAAAATCATCCCGAGAGCTATCATTCGTTTATGGCTAAGAATCTGTTCGACCACATCGATTGCCCGAAAGAGAATATCCATATTCTAAACGGTAATGCTCCCGACCTCAAGACCGAATGCGAACATTATGAAGAAATGATTCGCGAGGCTGGAGGCGTCGATTTGTTCTTGGGCGGAATTGGCCCCGACGGACACATTGCTTTCAACGAACCGGGCTCGTCATTGAATTCGCACACAAGGGTGAAAACTCTCACACGTGACACAATTATAGCTAATTCCAGATTCTTCGATAACGATGAGTCGAAAGTGCCTACGCACGCGCTCACCGTTGGCGTCGGGACGGTTATGGAGGCCCGCGAAGTTATGATTCTCGTGAACGGGCATCATAAAGCCGAGGCTCTGAAAGCAGCTGTAGAGGGTGGTGTTTCGCAGCGGTGGACAATAAGCGCCCTGCAAATGCACGAACACGGAATAATTGTGTGCGATGAGGCCGCAGTCGATAGACTCACGGTTGAAACCTATAGATATTTTAAAGACATCGAAAGGAATAATTTATGATTAGGCTCAACCTTAGTTCGCAGATGGTGCTAAATAAGGTCTCGCCCGTGTTCTATCGTCCATCGTCGGCTGTCGAACGCTCTGAAATTACCCGTTTCGAGAAAATAACAACCGATATCTTTCCATCCATCGAAGAGGGGGCGGAGAACATCGCCGATAACATTGCCGAGGAAATCAAACACAAGCAACGTGAAGGAAAATATTGCGTGCTGGGACTCGGATCGGGCTCGTCGCTCACCCCGATTTTCAAGGAACTGATAAGACGATACGAGGCTGGCGAACTGAGTTTCAAGAATGTGATTGTTTTCAACGCCTATGAATATTTCCCCCTCACGGCCGAGAATCACAATCGAAGCATAAACCAGCTCAAAGAAAGATTTCTAGATTTTGTGGACATCGAGCAGCAAAATATCTTCACGCCCGACGGGACCATCGCCCAAGACACCGTGCAAGAACATTGCCGACTCTACGAACAACGAATAAAAAGCTTCGGCGGGCTCGATGCAATTATCCTCGGAATAGGACGTATGGGAAACATCGCGACCAACGAACCAGGCTCGAGTCAAACATCAACATCGCGCCTTATCCTCATAGACAGCACCTCACGCGAGGAAATGAAAATGAGCTTCGGTTCGCAAGAAACCGTTCCACCATGCTCCATAACGATGGGCATACAAACGATTCTCTCGGCCAAGAAAATTTTCCTCACTGCATGGGGCGATGAAAAAGCCGACATAATAAAAGAAACCGTTGAAGGAAAAATAACCGACTCGGTGCCCGCATCGTTCCTGCAAACCCACAACGACGCACACGTAATCATCGATCTTCCCGCCGCATCACGCCTTACACGCATAAGGCACCCATGGCTCGTTGCATCGTGCACGTGGACTGACAAGCTCGTGCGCTCGGCCCTCGTTTGGCTCTGTCAGCTAACGGGTAAGCCAATCCTAAAACTCACAAACAAAGATTATAACGAAAACGGACTGAGCGAACTCCTTGCACTCTACGGTTCGGCCTATAACGCCAATATCAAAATCTTCAACGACCTTCAACACACCATCACCGGATGGCCTGGCGGGAAGCCCGATGCCGACGACACCCATCGGCCCGAACGCGCAAAGCCTTTCCCCAAACGCGTGATTGTGTTCTCACCACACCCCGACGACGACGTAATCTCCATGGGCGGAACTCTTAGGCGTCTCGTTCAGCAAGGACATGACGTACATGTGGCCTACGAAACATCGGGAAACATCGCAGTGGGTGACGAGGAGGTGGTACGATTCATGCACTTCATCAACGGATTTAACCAGCTCTTCGACAACAACGAGGATAAGGTGATACGCGAGAAATATCGAGAAATCAAATCATTCCTCAAGAATAAGAAAGAGGGTGATATCGACAGTCTCGACATCCGAACTATTAAGGGCCTCATTCGTCGAGGTGAAGCTCGAACAGCCAGCACTTTCAATCAGATTCCGCTCGACCACGTGCACTTCCTCGACCTGCCTTTCTACGAGTCGGGCAAGATTGAAAAACTCCCTATGGGCGAGGCCGATGTAAACATTGTTCGCGAACTCATTGCCCGCGTCGAGCCGAACCAAATCTACGTTGCCGGCGACCTGGCCGACCCTCACGGCACCCATCGCAAATGCACCGACGCCGTGTTTGCTGCGCTCGACCTTGAGAAACAAGCCGGCGCAGCATGGCTAGCCGACTGCAAAGTATGGATGTATCGCGGCGCATGGGCCGAATGGGAAATCGAAAATATCGAGATGTGCGTTCCCATGAGTCCCGAGGAACTGTTGGCCAAGCGATATTCCATATTGAAACATCAAAGTCAGATGGAGAGTGCTCCTTTCCTCGGCAACGACGAGCGTCTGTTTTGGCAACGTTCTGAAGACCGTAACCGCGGCACCGCCAAACTCTACGACGACCTCGGCCTTGCCTGCTACGAAGCTATGGAGGCCTTTGTGGAATATAAACTACTCTAACACAACACTATTCTATAATCTCCGGACGAGCAGGTGGGTAGATATATTTCTATCCAAATGTTCGCCCGGATTATTCTCCCCCTACCCCACTAAAACAACTCTTCATAATCCCCATAAACATACGTGAGCTCGGTTTAATAATAAGTTTAATCCCGGAGGAGGGTGACATAACATAAGTAGGGGGGACGACAGTGGAATTCCTGTATGGAATCGCCTCCATCAACCAGAACCTCGGAGGGGAATGGTAAGACCACAGAGCAGGCGCAAAATATTGTTATGCCGCTGATAGACCGAGGGGCGATGGAGGGCGAAAACAGACCAAGGGGTCTGTCTCTACATACGAGCTATCACCCGAATTGGCAAAAATAATAATCCGGGGCCCGGCCGAACGCATTTTAAATCCTCCCACATTCTGTTATATCTCCACATTATTAATTTCCTCGGACTCATCGTCGTTTGAAAATATCCTGCTTGGCATCGCTGCCGCCATCGGAAGGATTAGTGTTAATCGGTAGTGAGATTGTTTCTAGCAACGACTCCGTTTCAAGAATAGTTATACATAGTTTTTGACAAACAAAAATAACTATAAGAAAACTTTGTCCATACATCGCTTTTATCTTTAACCGCGAATCATTGTGATGACCATCTTGAAGCGCACAGCAGCATTAACTGCATGACGAGCTCCGCTTGGAATGATGAAGCTTTCGCCCGATTTAACTACATGAATGGTATCTTCGACCACCAGTTCCATCTCGCCTTCGAAAACGTAAAGCAGAGCATCATAGGGAGCAGTGTGTTCCGACAACCCTTGACCTGTATCGAAACTGAACAATGTTACACTGCCCGAAGGATTATGAATCAGTTCCTTGCTCACAATGCCACCGTCGGCATAATCGATTAGTTCTTCTACACGGAATATTTTCCCTTTTTCAAACTTCCCCATAATTGATATTTATGTGTTTATAAATTGATTTCTTGCCCTCTTAGAATACAAAACAAGTGCCATAAATCAAGGTTTAAATTGTGTGGCAACAATTGTTATCCGGACGGTTCTTATACAAAACATATCTCATTGAAAAAAGCTACCTTTGCCGCAATTGTTTTAGAAACTAACAGGTTATGAAAGATATAAAAATCAAAGACTCCTTACTTCGCGTATCATCTCAAAGAGGATTCGATGCTTTTGTGCAGGTTTTTGTGGACGCCATAAACAAATCTATAGATGGGAATCTCACTCCCGATAGTATGCACCAGCTCTCAGCCGACCAGATTACTCTTCTCGGATGGAATTTTCTACGAAATGAAGTGCTAGAGGGTGGATATATTCAACTTATTCACAACGGTTATGGCGAATTCATTTTCCACAATCCGTTCGGAGTAGCTATGCGTACTTGGGGACTTGTTGAACTGGGCAAGCAGATTGTAAAGGCTGGAAAATATTATGAGCGTTATCGTGAAGAGATTGAACAAGATATGTCTTACGATGATTTCATGGCACTCTATGAACAAATGCCTGAATTCGATGACCTTGACGATTATTTCGTCGAAAAAGAGGAACAATGGACCGAACAGATTGCCCAATATATCGACGAACACATAAATAACTTTGCAACTATCGAGAATGAATAAAGAAGAATTGGAAATGCGGAGAAAGTCGCCTGTACAGATAAGAAATAAGAAGGCCTCGTTCGAATATTTCTTTGTAGACACATTTACTGCCGGAATAGTTCTCACCGGAACCGAAATAAAATCCATACGTGCTGGAAAAGCTTCGCTCGTCGACTCGTTCTGCTTCATCAACAAGGGCGAGATGTGGATTCAAGGCATGAACATTTCGCCTTATTTCTATGGTTCGTTTGCCAATCACGAGGCCAAACGATTGAGAAAGCTACTTCTAAATCGTCGTGAAATAAAAAGCCTTGAAGAAGATTCCAAGAATCCAGGGTTCACAATTGTGCCCACTTTGATATTCATCGATAAAAACGGACGAGCGAAAGTAGACATTGCATTAGCACGTGGAAAGAAAGAATATGACAAGCGTCAAACAATTAAGGAAAAAGAAGACCGCCGGGAGATAGACCGCGCCATCAAACATTATTAATCCATCCAAGCTCAATAAATTATATGAAAGTTATTCAGAGTTCAATCATTCGGGCCATTGTGGCCATTGCCGTAGGCGTATTGCTAGTTATGTATCGCGAGGAAACAACCGTATGGATAACCATTGTTACAGGGGTTTTGTTTTTTATATCAGGCTGCGTGTCGTGCATTCTATACTTTGTAGAACGCGATAAAACAGGGCGAGAGAACGACCTTAAACGTTTTTCGGGCGAAGCTCCTGAGGAAAAGTTACCAACGTTTCCCTTCGTAGGTATCGGAAGCATAATTCTAGGAATAATTTTAGCAGTTATGCCCGGTTCGTTCATCACTTGGGTTGTTTATATTCTGGCCGCAATCCTCATTCTGGGTGCTATTAATCAGTTTGTAGTTCTTGCCAGTGCGCGCCGTTTCGCTCATGTTCCGGTAGCCTATTGGTTTTTCCCGATAGTTACACTCTGCACAGGAATCTTCATTATAGCCAAGCCTATGGAGAGCGCCTCATTTCCGTTGAAGATTATAGGTTGGTGCATGATGTTCTACGGAGTTGTGGAACTACTCAACGCTTTTAAGATTAAGCAGATGAGGCGAACTTACAACCTCATTGAACAGAACCAAACTTCCACCGATGAAGAACTCGACGAGTCGGTAGCTGTTGAAGAAAAAACCGAATCCACAACATGAATTCGGTTTAATCATCTGCTTAAGCCCTGAAGGGGCAATGGAGTTTATCACGCGTATGGATTCTCTCAGGCTTGATATCAGTGTTGAGCTAATTCGGCCGACAGGTAGCATATAGGAACTTACCAGTATCCATCCGCTCAGTTCACAGAAGCGAATTATTTTTTGTGGTCGGACAAAGAATAATTATGCTACTAATCGTCAGAGTTAGCATAGGTAGGCAAAACATGATACGAAGGATTGCTCACACTGTTTCTCTATATCCATCATACGTACAGCATAGTCTTTCTGACCTGCCGTAATATTGTTACCACTAATGCCGTAAACATTGTTGAACTTACCCACGCCGAGTTTACTTGCCACGTGCTTGTCACCGATGAAGTAATACTTGGTAAAGTGATTCTTTGTCACAGTGATAATCGGAGCGGGATAAATCGTGTAATCTTCCGTTTAGTGACACTTCAGTGCAAGTCGGCGATAGCAAATGGGTGATTCCATGCGGGACACCGTTGATATATACTCCTTCGAGGTCGCCGTGGCTTTTGATGATACGCTCACCAGCAGCATTATATGTGTATCGACTTGTTTTGCCGTTGTCCGACAATACCATCAGGCGGTTGTCCTCGTCCCAATACATTCTCCGCTCGCTGTTCAG
>ERZ773067.575-NODE-575-length-21844-cov-4.708201_pt1 | contig 21844 bp, 20 predicted proteins | sample MGYA00580622_ERZ773067 | MGnify/ENA primary metagenome ERZ773067 (study PRJEB29015, sample SAMEA2737998) | human oral metagenome | biome: human oral; feature: human-associated habitat; material: dental | place: China | collected 2113 ...
CTCGGCCAGGAAAATCACTTCAGGGTGGGTTTCATGCACAGTGGAAATCAACCATTCCCAGAAGTTTGCTGGCTTGGTGTGGGGGTTATCCACGCGGAATGTGCGCACACCATGTTTGATCCAGTACTGCACCACGCGGAGAATTTCCTTGTAGATGCCCTTTTGATCGTTGTCGAAGTTCAGGGGGTAAATGTCCTGGTATTTCTTCGGTGGGTTTTCTGCATAGGCAATCGTGCCGTCCGGCAACACGGTGAACCATTCGGGGTGCTCTGCGGGCCAGGGGTGATCGGGGGCACACTGCAAGGCCAAGTCCAGGGCCACCTCAAGGCCCAGCTTCTTGGCCTTGGCCATTAGGGCGTCGAAATCCTTGATGGTGCCCAGTTGCGGGTGTACCGCATCGTGGCCGCCGGCTTTTGAACCGATAGCCCACGGGGAGCCTACATCGTGTGGCTCGGGGTCAAGAGTGTTGTTGCGGCCCTTGCGGTTGACCTCGCCGATCGGGTGGATCGGCGGGAAGTACACAGTGTCAAAGCCCATCCGTGCCACACGGTCCAGTTCTTCGGCGGCGGTGGCGAAGGTGCCGTGCACCGGGTTGCCGTTCTCGTCCCAGCCGCCCGTGGAGCGGGGGAAGAATTCGTACCAGGAGCTCACCAAGGCTTTACGACGCTCTACATTAACCTTGTGACCTTTGCCGCGTGTGAGTAGTTCACGCAGTGGATGAAGTTCAAGAATGTTTAAGGTTTCTCGGGACAATCCGGGTGCGACGCGAGCGCGCAGGTCGCCATTGCCACGCAGCGATTGCGCCACGTCCTGAAGGTGCGGACGTTGCGCTTTGGGGACAGCTTTCGCGGCTTTTTCAAACAACCGGGCGCCATGTTCAAGATCATTGGCAAGTTCTTCAGCGGACTGTCCGGCCTCAATTTTTGCGGTCACAGCGTGCCGCCATGTGGCGAGCGGATCGGACCATACATCCACGCGGAAAGTCCAACGACCGGGTACATCGGGAACGAAAATGGCATTGACTTGGTCTGGGTCATCATCGCTGCGCTGCATGGGTATCCGCTTGGTGCGCGGGGCCACGGATGAATCGTCGGGGCCTTTCACGTTGAGGGTCGCGGAGAGTGCGTCATGGCCTTCACGCCATACAAAAGCAAAAACAGGGATAAGTTCCCCCACAACAGCTTTAGATGGATAGGCTCCGCCTGACACAACGGGGCGGACGTCGTCTATTCCAAGTCGTCCGGTCACAGTTTATTACCTTCCGATTGCAGGGACCCAACGCTGATGCGCGGGTGATGGATGTGGTGTATTCGCATTCTTGAGGTCTGCTACAGGTAGTGCGGCGAGAAACTGCGTTACGTAAACGTTACGAAAACCTGGATGTCTGCCCGTGCGCACTGCCTGAGACCGACTCCCTAAAAGTCTAGATCAACAAAAGTAGCGGGACACGGCTGAAAATAGTGATTTTTCCTGCACTTTCCACCATGATGGAGAAGGTGAACGATTTTAATCCAGATTTGCTTATCGATTTTGACGACGTTTCTTTCATCCGAGGCGGCAGAAACCTTGTTGGTCCGCTGACGTGGAAAGTTGAATTAGATGAACGCTGGGTGGTTCTTGGGCCTAATGGTGCAGGCAAAACCACTCTTATGCGTTTGGCTGGGGCTGAGGAATTTCCGTCCAGCGGCATTGCGCACATCATGGGTGAACAACTGGGCAAGACAGATATGCGTGACCTGCGCACCATGATTGGTATGTCATCCTCCGCTCTGGCTAACCGCATCCCGACGGAAGAGCAAGTCAGTGACCTGGTGGTTTCCGCAGGCTACGCCATTCTTGGGCGGTGGCGCGAGGAATACAATGACATGGATTTCGGCCATGCAGACGCTGTATTGGAGCAGGTAGGTGCTTCGCACTTGAAGGATCGCATGTGGGGAACGCTCAGCGAGGGGGAGAAGAAGCGCGTACTTATTGCCCGTGCGTTGATGACCAACCCAGAGTTGCTGTTGTTGGATGAACCCGGCGCGGGTTTGGACCTGGGTGGCCGTGAGGATTTGGTTGGCTACCTGGGGGAATTGGCCGTGGATCCGGACGCTCCAGCGATGGTGATGATCACCCACCATGTGGAGGAAATTCCTGCTGGATTCACCCATGCTATGTTGCTGGATTCGGGTGAGGTGGTTGCTCAGGGCTTGATTGATCAGGTGCTGACCAGCGACAATTTGTCTAAGACGTTCCACCAGCCGATTCAGATTGATAGGATCGACGGACGTTTCTTCGCCCGTAGGGTATGAGTTACACCCGGGACGAAGTCCGGTTTCTGATTGCGCATCAGGGGGATATTTCTGATGCGGAGCAGGGGCTGCAGATGAATAAAAACACCCTCATTGCGGACATGGGGGTGTTACGTGGTCGTTTCGGTGACCACGCCCGCGCTGTTGGTGAACTGCTTCATGCCCGTCGCGCGGCTTCGGGAAAATTGCGTGACGACGCCCGCGCACGCTGGCTTTTCTGCTACGAATCAGCGCAGCAGGCCACACCGTCTGCGGTAGCGGATGTGCGTGCGGCAAAAATTCGCGACATTGTGGGGGAGGGTGCGTTTGTTGCTGATGTGACCTGTTCAGTGGGAACGGAGGGATTGGCAGTCTCCAGGGCTGGACTGCGATACGCAGGTTCCGATGTGGACCTGGTCCGACTTGACATGGCGCGCCACAATCTTGCGGGTACCAGCTCCTTGATCTACGCGGCGGATGCGCTTGTTCCCGCGATTCAGCTCAACGATGTGGGTTGTGTTATTGCTGATCCAGCACGCCGTGACGGTGGCCGCCGCATCAGCGACCCCGCGCACCTTATTCCACCCTTGCCGGACCTGATCGCGGCATGGCCTGATTTGCCGCTGGCCGTGAAATGCGCGCCGGGTATCGATTACAGCCAGTGGCCCGGAATGGTCAGCGTGGTGAGTGTGGACGGCAAAGTGAAGGAAACCTGCCTGTACAGTCAGCATTTTGGGCGGGGCAGGGAAGCTGTGGTGTTGCGCGGCGGTGCGAACGGGGGCGTCGATAAGCAATCGGTGGATGTGCTGAACTCTGATATGGACGATCGCCCTGGTGGGGACCTGGCGGGCGCGCCGGGGCGTTTTATTATCGACCCAGATGGGGCGATCGTGCGGGCGGGGCTGGTGCGCCAAATGGCGGTGCGGGAGGGGCTGTGGATGCTAGATGAACGGATCGCATACCTCACAGGGGATCGAATACCGGCGGGCCACACGGGTGCTGAGTTTGTGGCGCAGTTGCCGCTGAAGAAAATGAAAGACGTGAAACGCCTGCTGCGGGAGCTGGATTGTGGGAGCCTGGAAATCCTGGTGCGTGGCGTGGATGTGAACCCGGATAAGCTGCGCAAACAGCTGAAACTGGGTGGAAAGCGCCCGCTGACCCTGGTGTGTACGCGCATCGGGACTGCTGGTGTGGCCTTGGTGTGCGGTCCGCGAGTGGGGTCCGGTGCGGATAATCCGTCACCAAGTTAGTATGACCTGAGTTGTCTATGCATACCTAGACTGGTCAGACTAAACTAGCTGCGAGTTACATAATTGAGACATGACAATACGGAAAGGCGACTGCACTATGCCCACGATTGTGGTTCTGGTGAAAAACGTTCCTGATTCCTGGTCGGAGCATTCCTTAAACCCCGACTACACGCTAGACCGCGAGAGCGTTACCGAAGTTATTGATGAAATCAACGAGTACGCTGTGGAAAAAGCACTAGCGCTGCGGGATTCCAACGAGGGTTTCCGCGTTGTGGCGCTCAGTGCCGGGCCGGAACGCGCCGAAGAGGCGCTGCGCAAAGCACTCGCCATGGGCGCTGATGAAGCGGTGTTGCTTGTCGACGATGCGCTGAAAGGCTCCGACGCCCTCGGTACCGCTTGGGCACTCCACAACGCCATCAACGCTATTGATGACGTCCAGTTAATTGTCACCGGAGTTGCCTCCTCCGACGGTGCGACGGGCGCGCTGCCAGGTATTATCGCCGAATATCGTCAGATTCCAGCGCTCACCAGCTTGCGCTCCTGTGACCTTGTTGACGGAAAACTCACCGGTATCCGCGAGGTCATGGAAGGTGAATACACCCTGGAGGCGCCTTTGCCTGTGCTGGTGTCTGTAACGGAAAAATCCGACAAGCCGCGCTTTGCCAACTTCCAGGGCATCCGTGCCGCCAAAGCCGCCACTATCCGGCACCTTAGCCTTGCCGATATTGGGGTAGCCCCCGAACACGTCGGTTTGGCACATGCTGCAACAACGGTTCACAGTGTTGAAACCCGCCCAGAGCGCAGCCAAGGCCAGATTGTGGTGGACCACGGCGATGCCACCGCCGTCATTGCGGACTTCCTCGCCGCTGAAAAGTTCATCTGAGTGCCGTTCGTCTGATTTTGGAGAAAAACCCCATGTCCTTTGCTTACATTCTGGTCGAGCACTCTAACGGTGAACTTGACCCAGTAACCGCCGAACTCATCACCGCCGGACGCGCCTTTGGCGTGGTCAGCGCCGTTGTAGTGGGAGTCCCTGGAACCGCCGCGGCCTTCACCCCGCAACTTGCCGAATGGGGTGCCGCACAGATCGTTGCCGCCGAGACTCCCTCCGCAGACTCCCGCGTGGTCATCCCGGCTACCGACGCCCTGTCCATCCTCGCCGGCGCCAACCCAGCACCGCTGCTCATCGCTGCAGGTGTTACTGGCAATGAAATCGCAGGTCGCCTCGCCGCCCGCCTCGCCTCGGGCGCGCTCTACGACGTAGTTGGTGTGAATGCCGACGGCACCGCTGCCATGTCCATCTTTGGCGACACTGTTGCCGTCACCGCAGCCGCCAGCGGCAACAGTCCCATCTACACCCTGCGCCCCGGCGCGGTTGATGCTGCCCCCGAAGCCGCTGCAGGTGAACTCGTTGCGCTGGAATTGCCGGACGCCAACGCGACAGAACCCGTGGTCACTGGATTTACGCCCGCCGAACGCGGCAACCGCCCCGACCTCGCCCAAGCCAAAGTAGTCGTCGCTGGCGGCCGCGGCGTCGGATCCGCTGAAGGTTTTACGGACATCGTGGAACCGCTTGCCGATGCCCTCGGCGGTGCCGTTGGTGTCACCCGCGACGTTGTGGACTCGGGTTACTACCCCGGACAATTCCAGATCGGGCAAACCGGCGTGACCGTCTCGCCTGACCTGTACATCGGCCTCGGTGTGTCCGGTGCCATCCAGCACAAATCCGGCATGCAGACTGCGAAGAAGATCATTGTGATCAATAACGATGAGGACGCACCCCTGTTTGAGATCGCCGACCTCGGTGTTGTGGGCGACCTTTTTGACATCGCCCCGAAGCTCATTGAAGAAATAAAGAAGCGGGGATAACAGGGACAATGGCGCCCGTCTACCTCGACCACGCAGCAACCACGCCCATGCGCGACTGTGCGCGAGAAGCGTGGTTAGAGGCATCAACACTGCTCAACCCGGGTGGGCAATACGCAACAGGGCGCCGCGCCCGCGCCGCCCTGGAACAGGCACGGGAAGACATTGCCTCACTGCTGGACTGTGAACCCATCGAAGTTATCTTCACGGCATCAGGAACCGAAGCCGACAACATCGCCATCCAAGGGCTGTACCGGGCGAGTGATTCCCGCCGCATCGTCAGCTCGCCCATTGAGCACCCAGCAGCATTAGAGACCGTACGTGGGCTTGCCGCAGGTGCCGGGGCCGAGGTGAGCTGGCTACCGGTCTCGCCTTCAGGGATGGTTGGCGTCGGGGACACGTTGGATACCCCTGCTGCGTTGGTCAGCTGCATGTGGGCCAACAACGAAACTGGTGCCATCCAGCCCATCAGTGACGTTGTGTTGGCCGCCGCCGCGCAGGCTGCCCCCGTGCATATCGACGCCGTGCAAGCCGTAGGCCACATCCCCGTCTCCTTCGCGCAATCCGGCGCTACAACCCTGGCCGCCAGCGCCCACAAATTCGGTGGCCCCCGGGGGACAGGACTGCTGCTTGCGGCGCGGTCCCCAGCCCCAATAGGAGTGCTTTTCGGAGGCGGGCAGGAACGCGGCATCCGCCCAGGCACCGCTGATGTCGCAGGGGCAGTGGGTACCGCTGCAGCCTTGAAGGAAGCAATCAACGAGATGGATGCGGAGATGCAGCGAGTTGCCGCACTGCGGGACCAGCTGCGCGCCGGGATCATCTCGCAGGTTGATGACGTTATTGTGCACACTCCAGCAGAGGCGTTGCCCGGTCACCTGCACCTTTCCTTCCCAGGTGCGGAGGGGGACAGCTTGATTATGCTGCTCGACTCCCTCGGCTTCGAGTGCTCTACAGGATCAGCCTGCTCCAGCGGAGTCAACCGCGCCAGCGAAGTGCTGTTGGCCATGGGGGTGTCTGAACATGATGCGCGCGGTGCGATCCGCTTTACGCTGGGGCGCACCACCACATCGGATGATGTGACGACGTTGCTGGGGGCCATCGCGGACGTGGTGGCTAGAGCACGCATCGCAGGCATGGCAGGATGATCCGCGAAAGCGTCCATGCGGTACTTGCGGAAGCGTACAAAGGTGCGGTTGAGACCTACGGTGCTAAGGACATTCGGTGCTGCGGCGTGACAGTGACTGACGCGTTGAGTAGCCACCACGCCGCAGTGACCTGCAGGATTGACACGTTTTCCTATAGGGATGTTCAGAGATGAGATTATGCTGATGCATCCGCGCAGTGGGATGTGTGACGGTTTGCGGTGTGGGGCGAGGATGACAGGGCGTCGATAAACGAGCTGATCAGGTAGCGTAACGCACGGGCCACAGTGGACAGTTATAGGGACATTTTAGTGGGGGTAGCGTCGGCAGTGCGAGCGGTGATAGCTGAGGCGCGGCTGCCCGCGCCGGGGTTTCTACGCCTGAACACCAACGGGGGAGTGACCACACCAGTGTTAGAGGGTCGCGTTATCTACGTCGCTGGGGATGGCGTGTATGAACTATGAAAGGTGTTTTTTCGCACATCGATTCTGGTTACGGCAGCCTAGGTGCTATGATTTCGTGGATAACATTCTGTGTTTCAATTTCATAGAGGTCTGAGTGCACTATGCATTAATAGAGAATCCGGTGAAAAACCGGAGCGGTCCCGCCACTGTAACAGGGAGCGATTTCTTGCGTGCCACTGATTTTTATCGGGAAGGAAAGAAATTTAGCGCTGAACTGGAGCCAGGAGAACTGCTCAGACCTTTGCTGTCGTGACCCACGGAGTATGGATTGTGCGGCCTTGTATAGTGCGGCTGGATAAGCCGCGACCTCGGATTCTTGCGCCTTACTACTTCATTGTGCTTCGTGGGAATGTAACCCACTACCAGGGAGTAGAAGATGAAAATCAAGGCTATGGCAGCAGCGCTATGTGTGGCTGCGCTGGCACTCACATCATGTGGCATCGAAGACGGAAGTGGTTCGTCCGCAGATGGGAAAACACTCAATCTTCAAACTGTGTTCGCTGCAAACACGGTAGATGCGCAGCTCAATAGAACCAGCTTCATCATGAACTCCGGGACAACAGAAACCCTTATTGGCCTGGACAAAAACACCAATAAGCTCTATGGTTGGCTTGCCGATGAGTGGAGTTCCGAGGACGCGCAAAACTGGACATTCCACATCCGTGAAGGAGTGAAATTCCATAACGGCAAAGATGTCACTGCAGAGGCAGTGAAGAAAAGTCTAGAGCATGGCATTGAAGTCAACCCTGGTGTAGCAACAGCTCTGAAAGCTGAGTCAATTGAGGCCGATGGCCAAACACTGAAAATTCGTACGATCCAAAAGTACGCGTCGCTGCCATCTGAACTTGTGCATTACAACAACGTGATCACCGACGTGGATGCCAGCACGGACTTTCCCATTGGCACCGGTGCCTTCAAATTTGAATCCTTTGACATTAAGGGTGCCGCTCGTCTCACACGTTTTGACGACTACTGGGATGGAAAAGCCAAACTTGATAGCGTTACCATGACAGCGAATGAAGATGCAAATGCGCGTATGTTGTCACTCCAATCAGGGCAATCGGATGTTATCTACCGGCCGTCACTGGAAAGCCTGGATGCCATCAGCAAAGACAGTAACCTTGCAGTTGATGCTGTCCCCGGATCCCGGGTCTATCACCTCATCTACAACTACAAGGGTGCTCACGCTAACCTGTGGAACAACATTGAGTTCCGAAAAGGCGTTGATGCGTTGGTTGACCGAGAGGCCATAGCAAAGACAATTCTCAGGGGCCGCGCAGTCGTTACAGATAATCCCTTCCCGGGTGATCTCCCGACCTCACCCAAGCAGCTTGAATCGACCTACAACCCAGAAAAAGCTCTTGAACACTTCAAAGCCGCGGGACTTGAGGTGAAAGACGGGAAACTTGCGGAGCCAATCTCCATGAAACTGGCCACCTACAATGCCCGCCCCGAACTTCCCCAAATTGCACAGGCTTTTCAGGATAGCGCAGCGAAGGTGGGGTTGAATATGGAGATCCACAACGCAGAAAACATCGACGAATACCTCGCTGGTGATGACTGGGACGTTGCTACATTCTCGCTTGCAACACTCACACGTGGCGACGGCTCCTACTTTGTTAACGGCGCATTCATGCCTGATGGCGCGCAGAACTATGGTGGAGTTGATGATCCCGAGCTTATCGCTAAGATCAACACCTTTAACGAGACCGTAAATGAGGACGAGCGGGCAACACAGATGCGTGAAATCGCGGAAGATATCCGCAGTAAAGCATATAACTGCTACATCGTGTCGCCCTACGAGACTGCTGCCTACAAGAAAACCGTCACTGGTTGGTTCACTCCCAGCAATGAGTTTGAGTTCCAGATGGTCACAAAGGATCTTGACATTGAATAAAGTATGGGCGCTTCGCAGGCTCGGGGAGGCAGTGATAGCCGTCTGGCTCCTCACCATTGCGAGCTTCTTTATCGTCGCTCTCGCCCCGGGAGATGCCGTATTGTCGGTGCTGCGTATAGATGATGTGGCGGTGAGCAAGACCGAAATAGATGCTACTCGGGAGCGCATGGGCCTGAATGATCCATTGATTGTTCGATACTGGCATTACCTTGAGGGATTGCTTCGGGGTGACATGGGCACGTCAGTGATGACTGGCAAGCCTGTCTCTTACGAGATTTCCAAGGCATTGCCCGCATCCGCCATCCTCTCAGGCGTATCGTTGCTGGTTACTGCGCTTGTTGTTGTGCTGCTGGGGTGGTTGGCTGCGCGATATCGCAATACATGGGTGGACAAAATCATCATGTGGTTTTGTTATCTCGGTGCCTCAATACCTGCGTTCTGGTTGGGCTTGCTCCTGATCAACATGTTTGCCGTGAAAGTGAAACTTCTTCCATCCTCAGGTTGGCGTAACGGCGCTGGACTTGTGCTTCCTGTTATCTGTCTTGTGGTCGCTATCGCCCCGCCCTTTGTCAAGATGTTCCGCAATCGCTACGTCGAAATTAATGCCGAAGACTATATTCGGGCGGCCAGAATGCGGGGAGTGCCGGAGAGGAATGTGGTGCTGAGACATGTGACGCGCGGATCCCTGATCCCGGTTGTGACTATGCTGGCCGTCAGTCTGGGCAGCTTGCTTTCGGGTTCTGTGGTCATTGAAGTGGTATTCGGTCTGCCGGGAATGGGGCGACTTGCGGTTGAAGCGATTGCGCGTCGCGACTACGCAGTCATTCAAGGATTTGTGTTAATAGTAGGGATCGCAATTCTGATTATTATGGCCTTTGTTGATGGGTTGTGCCGAATTATTGACCCATCCATCAAGATCAAGGAACAGGAACACGGATGATGCATAAATTATTAAAGCTTCCGTGGGGCATGATTCTTACGGTCACACTTCTTGTTCTGGTTATCGTGGGCCCCTCGATTGCCCCTTATGATCCCATTGCTGTGGATTTGAATAATGCACTTCAGGGGCCGAGTGCAGCGCACCTTGTTGGGACGGATCAGCTTGGGCGTGACGTATTTTCCCGCCTGCTTACTGGCGGTCAAACAACTGTGGGCATTTCTCTTGCCGCGCTTGTACTGTCGATGATTGTCGGCGTGCCTATTGGCCTCTTTGCCGGCTATCTCGGCAAATATGTGGACTGGATCCTCATGCGAACAAGCGACACATTCATGGCACTTCCTGAATACATTGTCGCTATTGTTATTACAGGGTTGCTTGGGCCTGGTTATGTGAACCTTCTCATTGCTATTCTTTTAGTAAAATGGGTTGGCTATGCTCGCTTGGCTCGAAGTGTGGTGTTGCAGGAGAAAACGCAAGACTATCTCCAGGCAGCGCGCATTAGCGGTTCGAGTGTATTCCGCATGCTGCGGCAGCATTTCCTCCCGCATGTGGTTGGTCCTGTTATGGCCCTGGCAACACTTGATCTTGGCAAAGTTGTGTTGTTGGTTGCGTCGCTCTCGTTCTTGGGGCTAGGTGTCCCACAGCCTTCACCAGAGTGGGGTTCCATGCTGTCTGAAGGGCGCACCTACTTTGCGGAAACCTCGTTGCTCATGTTTGCCCCTGGCATGGCTATTCTGATTGTTGTTCTTGCGACGAATCTTGTGGGGGATAAGCTCACCGAGAAGTTCTCCGGCACTCAAGGAACGGAAGAGGTTATTGATGTCGCGACTGCACGTTAAAGAATTGAAAGTGTCAACAAAGGCGGGGCGAACGTTAGTACCGTCGTTGAATATTGACATAGAAAAGGGGGAATGGTTTTCCATTATTGGTGAATCCGGCAGTGGAAAATCTGTCTCTGCTTTTGCTATTACTGATATGCTCCCCGGTGGTCTGCGCCGGACTGCCGCTGAAATTTCCTTAGATGATCGAGACCTGCTAAGTATTAGTCCCAACAATATAAGGCGTGTGCGAGGCGCGGAGATTTCTTACGTATTTCAAGATTATTCCGGTGCGTTTACGCCTTTTCTTAAAATTGGCAGTCAAATGATTGAGACGATACGTGCACACAAGAATTATTCACGAAGTGAGGAAATGCAGTTGGTGAACACATCGCTGGAAGAGGTGGGGTTGGATGTTGCTTTTGCGCAACGCTATCCTTTCCAGCTGAGCGGCGGTCAACTTCAGCGTGCGGCGCTTGCTACAGCGATGATGCTCAAGCCAAAGCTTCTTATCGCGGATGAACCTACGACTGCCCTTGATGCTGTGAGCCAGGCCGCAGTGCTTGATCTTATCAACGCATTACGGGAGAAGCACGATTGTTCGGTGCTTTTCATTACTCACGATCTACGGTGCGTGATTCAACACGCGGATCGGGTTGCGGTGATGCGACAGGGGATCGTTGTCGAACAAGGTGATACTGCGACCATTGTTGCACATCCTGAGCATCCTTATACACGGCACCTTTTTGCTTCAGTTCCAACGCTTCATAGCCACCTAAAGCGACTACCAGTAGATGATCAACTATGACAGAAGTTCTTGTAACAAAAAATCTTTCCAAAACGTACAGTGATGGTACTGAGGCGGTCCGTGGAGTGGACCTTGTTGTGAACAGCGGCGAGTGCTTGGGCCTGGTTGGTGAGTCTGGGAGCGGAAAGTCAACATTGTCGAGGTGTCTGCTTGGTTTGGAGTCGCTTCATAGTGGGCAGATGTGGTTGCAGGGAGAGGAGCTGACTGCGCTGTCGTCGCGGGTGCAGCGTAAAAAGCGACGCACTATGCAGATGGTATTCCAGAACCCGAGTTCGTCTTTTAATAGTCGGCTACGTGTGGGGGATTCCCTTCTGGAGCCGCTTGCGTGTTTCCCAGAGAAGCGCAACGCCATCCTTGAAAGAAAGGGGCTAACACTCCAGCAGTATGCGGAAGAGCTGATGGGACTTGTGCAGCTAGATCCGTGTTTGTTGCAGCGCTACCCTGGGCAGCTGTCGGGTGGGCAAAAACAGCGTATTGCCATTGCGCGCTCCTTAAGCACGGAACCTGCTGTGATTATTTTGGACGAGCCAACGGCTAGCCTTGATGTTTCCGTGCAGGCTCGGGTGCTCAATTTGTTGAAGGACCTTCAGGAGCAGTTGAATCTTTCCTACTTGTTTATCTCCCATGATCTCGCGGCGGTTCGCTTTATGAGTGACCGCATGGTGGTGATGCGCAAAGGGAAATTGGTGGACGAATGTGGCAAGGACGAGCTCTTTGCTGAGGGCCGCCACGACTACACCAAGCAACTGGTCTCGCTGTTTGAGGTCTAGGGGGTAGCTAGGAAAGTTGACTGCGGTGGAGGCTCGGGTGCTCACCATGTGGTGAGGTGCCCGAGCCTCCACTTTTACGTAGCTCTGTCTTTATACGCTCTCGTCGCTGTGTGTGCTATGTACATCGGAATCGGTACATCCCATATGTAGACTGAGTAATACTTGTAATACAAGTATTACCGTCGTAGGGTTGGGGTTGGAAGGCAATCATGCGATGCAACCAAGGAGTTGTGATGAGTGCAATCGTGTGTCGCGATGTAACTCGGCGTTTCGGCGAGCTTACTGCTGTGGACGGGGTGAGCTTCACTGTCGAAGATAACGAGATTTTTGGAATCATCGGACCAAATGGGGCGGGAAAGACCACGCTCCTTAGCTGCATTGAAGGGTTAGACACCCCAACATCCGGGACTATCGACGTCCTGGGAATGCACCCTATAAAAGACATGCATCAGCTGGTGCAACGAACCGGGATTCAGTTGCAACAAGCCGCGTTGTTGCCCAGGCTCAAAGTTGGCGAAGCGCTGCAACTATTTTCTTCTTTTTACGACAATCCTGTGCCGTGGCGGCCGCTGCTGGAGCTGCTTGGTATTGGCGTGAAAGAGCGCTCTTTTGTTGCCAGGCTGTCCGGCGGTGAACGCCAACGAGTATTTATTGCCCTTGCCCTTATCCATGATCCTGAGCTGCTTTTCCTCGATGAGCTGACTACTGCTCTTGATCCGCAGGCGCGACTTGCCATGTGGGACGTTGTGCGTGGCATCCGTGACCGTGGCAAAACTGTCATTCTGACCACGCATTACATGGAAGAAGCTGAAGCACTCTGTGATCGTGTGGCCATCATAGACAGCGGAAAGCTCGTCGCGCTGGACACTGTTGCGGGACTCATCCAGCGCTACGGCGGGGACTCCACGCTGCGCCTCAACCTCAACTCGCCCGCCCTCAATACCCCTGCTCTAGCGGAGCTGGCATCGGTGCAAGGGGTGGCCAGCGTGAACGGTGACGGTGACGCGGTCGTCGTTAAGGGGCGGGGAGCTTTTGCTCAAAATGTGTTGGCTTACCTCACCCAAGCTGGACTTGCTGTGCGCGATATGGAAACGACCACACCAGGCTTGGAGGACGTTTTTCTTAATCTCACTGGACGCACACTGCGGAAGGAACACTGATGCGCGCGTACCAAACCCTTGTGATAACCCTTGGCAGATCCATGCTGCGAGAACCTGTCGGGCTGTTTTTCACCCTCATTTTTCCACCGCTGTTGGTGGCGATACTTGGCACAATATTTGGCAACGATCCAACACCACAGTTTGACGGTAAGGGCTTTGTGGACGCCACGCTTCCGGCGATGTCGTCGCTGGTAGTGGCGATTATGGGAATCCTAATGCTGCCCGCAACGCAGCTGCAACTGCGTGAAAGCGGTGCCCTTGCGCGTCTTCGCGCCACACCGTTGAAGTCGTGGACGTACGTGGCGGCGGACGTGACCGTTCATTTCCTTGTGGGGATGACCGGTGTGGTTCTGGCCCTGATTGTTGGAATGCTGATGTTTGGCGTCCGGGCGCAGGGGAGTGTTCTGCTCGTGCTCGTCGCGGGGGCGTGTGGGCTTATTGCGTTCCTGGCGCTGGGATACACGCTGGCTGCGGTGTATCCGTCAGCGGCGGCGGCAACCGGTATTGGTAACGGTGTGATGATTGTATTGATGATCACTTCCGGCGCTTTCATTCCGATGGAGGCGTTGCCGAGCGGGGTGCGGCATGCCACGCAGTTTTCCCCACTGCGGCACCTGGTGGAATTGATGCAAGGGCTGTGGGCGGGTCACGCGTGGTCCGACTATGGTGTTGCGACGGCAGTGTTGCTCGGCATGATCGTTATCTTCGGCGCTCTCGGGGCACGGCTGTTTAAGTGGGGCTGAAACTGAGGAATGACACTGCGAAGGTATGATCTTAGCAGTAGTGCGTATCTGACGATGTGGTCCATAGTGTGTCGTAGATGTCGTGATATATAGTCGCTGGGTAGCACAGGTATTGATGTGATTTTGCGTTGTCGTGTCACTCTCTTGATGTGGCATAAATCTCAAAATATCGCCCGTTTTATAAGAATATTCTTAAAAAATGATAAAAGTTTATCAAAGTAGTAGCGGATGTGCTTAGAATTCTTTCTAATAGAAAACATGAGATTCACAACCCTATTAGGAACACGCATGCCTCACACTGGTCCGGGACGCATGCGTGTTGGCGTTGCCGCATTAACAACAGCGTGCACTCTCATTGGGATGCACGCCCCACTCGCTAGCAGCGCTGAGCCATCGTCTGAACACCCAGACACCGCGCTGATTATCGACGCCTCCGGCTCCATGTGGGCACCTGATGGCTCCGGTGAACTACGCACCAACACTGCCAACCGTGTGGCACACACCCTCCTCGGCGAACTGCCGGGTGACCAGCAACTTGCTCTGCTGACCTACGGTACTGGCACCGGAAACAGCGACGAAGAAAAAGAAGCTGGTTGTAAAGACGTCCAAACCCTGGTGCCTCTCGGCGGTTCGCGCGACGAAATTGCTGCCCAGATCGACGGCCTGGTTGCCAGCGGATACACCCCGATCGGCCCGGCCCTCCTCGCGGCCGAAAAGACCCTGGACACAAAGAAGACAGAAAAGAACAAGCGCCACATCGTGCTGGTTTCTGATGGCATTGACACCTGCGCGCCGCCAGAGATGGCTGAGGTTGCCCGCGACATCCACAAGCGCAACAGCAATGTCACCATTGATGTTGTTGGCCTCAACGCCGACGAAACCGTCCGCGAACAGCTGAAAGAACTCGCAGCAGCAGGCGGCGGCACCTACGCTGATGCCACCGACGAAGCATCCGTCAGCACACTCGTCACCGCATTGTCTGCCCAAGGTGCAGCCGCAGCAAGCGATGCGGGTAAGAGTGACAAGAAGGACGCGGATAAGAAAGACGCTGACAAGAAAGACAGCGGCGATCATGACGGGCACAAGCATGACGGTGATAAGGGTGGCAAGAAGGACACCCACAAGCACGATGGGCATAAGCATGACGGCGACAAGAGCGAGGACAAGTCTGTAGACAAGTCGGCCGAGAAGAAGTCCACTGAGAAGTCTTCCGAATCGAAGGCGAACGGCGAGCCAAGCAAGGCTGAAACGTCGAAGTCTGACGAAAAGTCTGCCGAAAAATCTGAGGAGCCCAAGGCGGAGGAATCCAAGGCAGAGACTCCCAAGTCTGACGAAAAGTCCGAGACGAAGACCGAAGACAAGAAGTCAACCGAAAATTCCACCACGGCTAAGGCCTCTGAAAGCTCTGAGGCTGCCTCTGCAACCCAGACCGCAGCTAAGGACATGAAGGGCACCAACAAGGCTGACGGTGCCCCCACGCTTGCTGTGGGTACGACCCGTGACGGGCGTATTCACCAGCAGCTGTTCACTGACTCACTTCCAGCTGTAAGTGGCGATTCGAAAGACCAGGAACGCCACTGGTCTGTGACGCTGAAGGAAGGCCAGCAACTCAACGTTGGATTCTTGATTCCGACTCCTGAGGGTAATGTGAGCGCCAAGGGCAAGGAACTAACCGTCACCCCTGAACTCCTCAATCCCAAGGGGAAGGCTTGCGTCGCCACCTCAGAAAAAGTCAAGGTAGAGGGCAACTTCACGGGTGCACAATCCGCCTCGCTACTTTCGAAAGAAATCAAGAAGGGTACCGACTGCCCGCCCGGTAAGTACGACCTCGTGCTCAAGCGCACAGGCGAACTCGCCGCTGACAAGGATCTGCCCATCCGCATTTCCACCTGGGCTGTTCCGCAGGTTGACGATGCCAAACTGCCTCAATCCTCCAGCAAACCAAAGATTGCTGACCTCCCGCTTGGCGACGTCGCTGGTGAACTTCCGACCAACACCAACGTTGCGGCCGCACCCAGCGTCAAGGCAGGAACGTACACCGCTGCTCTCAAACCGGGCGAAACTCAGTGGTTCAGGGTTCCCGTCAAAGACGGACAGCGCTTGCAGATGCACCTTGAGGCACAGGCTGCAGGCAAAAATGATCACAGCATCAGCTGGCAGGCTTTCAGCCCGCTGTACAACCACCTGTCCGCCACGACTGACGGCGGCGCAGACGGGACTGACCGCAGCGAAGGCAACGTGGTTCTGAACGCTGATGAGGCCACCTCGGCGACGTTTGCTACCGAGCCGATTCGGTGGGCCAACATGAAGAAGGCTGGCGCTGTTAACACCTCCTTCCTGGCGGGTGAGCAGCTCGTAGCTGTCCGCCACAACGCACCTGCCGATGCAGGTAGTGAACCCGTGAATGTCACACTCGCTGTCGCATCCACTGGTGAAGGCGAACATGGCCCCGATCTGGCCAAATACAGCGCAAGCAGCAACGGCAACGAACACTCATCTCAGTGGACAGGCGTCTGGTGGCTGTTCCTCCTGCTCTTTGTCATCGGAATCCTGGCAACCTGGCTGTCCCCACGCAGCAAGAAAGCAAAGGAAACCAGCGAAGAATAGACCGTAGGTCGTGCTGCCGCTAGAGCAGTAACCGAACACACAAGGCCGACAAGCTTGAATGTGAGCTTGTCGGCCTTTTATTCAATGAAATTAAAAGATTTCTGATGCCCGAGTTGGTGATACGATGAACTTCATGTTTATTGTATCGCTCACTTACGTCAAAAAACTATCTGATGTAGAAGCCCATCTTCCTGATCATGTGGCGTACCTTGAACGCTATTATGAGCAGGGAATATTTTTGATGTCTGGCCGTAAGGAACCTCGGGTTGGGGGCGTGATAGTGATGCAGGCAGACAGTAGGAAACAGGTTGAAGGAATAATCTCTGAAGATCCGTTTAATCAGGCAGGAATTGCTGATTATGAAATTATCGAGTTTATCCCAACTAAAACTGCCCCCGTGCTAGAGGGTTATCGTGAGAATATTTGATGTTGTCACAGCTATGTGCTGCGGTATGTCAAATATGATTGCCATATAGATTTTAATCATTGCCACTTATCCTAAGAGTGGGGCAACGGTAAAAGATGCTAGGTAATATTCAGTAACTATCGCCCCTCACGGTTCCTGTTTTCCAGTTCCTGCATCTTGAATGCTGCTTGTTCAAGGCGCTGGGCACGTTGTTTCTGCGCTATTTCCTGGTATTTGTCGTAGGCGTCTTCCTCTGATTCGTCGAAGCGCAAAAGTAGGCGCGCACCTGCGCCAATGGCGGGAACTGCTAGGAAGACAAGCCACGCGTAGGAGACATGAAATACAAACATTAACAGGAAGAATGCGGCCAGAGAGACAGTGTCGGTCAGCCCATCAATGAGGTTGATGATCTTGCCCTTTTTCTTGAGCCTTTCCAGTTCTTTGGCCTCGGGATCTGCATCTGCGACAAGCGAGTGGCTTTCGGCCTGTTCATAGGGGACAAGTGCGCCTGTGGTGTCGGCCGCGAATGGGAATCCTCCTGGGAGGTCAGCGAATTGTTCTCGCAGTTCGCCTTGGGTGGTTGCGGTGGTGATGATGTCTGAGCGGCGGTTGAACTCGGCGTCGTCAAGCCTGCCGTCGGCGTAGTGGCGGCTGAGGGCGTCAAGTGCGTGGATGCGCTCGGTATCACCGATCCGCAGATGATCATTGTTCTGAGTCATGCGTGCTTCCCAATGCGAAATGAGGTTAGTTCAGAACCTCAATCATACTGGGCGGAACCCGGTCGGCGAGCCATGTTTGATCATTGCCACAGTAGAACGGCACCCCCGGTTCTGCCTGTGTGTTTATTGCCAGGATCACAATGTCCTGCGCTTTTCGACGCCCCACTTTCGTTGCTGTTTCTACGTCCTCCGACATGTGCACATATTGGCGTGACATGGGAAGAATGCCCTGTTGGAGAATAGTATCCAGATTCCGCCTGGCGGTACCGTGATAGAGCAACGGAGGAGGAGTGGTTGGTTCTTTAACGATCTTCATGGGGATGGAATGGCCGTAGAGCGCGCGGATGTGACCATCGCTGATTTCGAAACGCTTCTTATCTGAAATGCTCATGACCGTGTGGAAGTCTTCTTCGGTGATACCTTCCCAGCGCTTATGTTTGCGCAGGGCGTCGAGAAGTTTATCGACATCCACCCAGCCTTCTTTGTCCAGCTCGATTCCGAAAGAATCAGGGTCGTGCCGCAGTGCGACGGACATTATTTTGCTGAGCCGCACGTAACGATTGTTGTTACTCATTTTTTATCCTTTGATGCACAGTAGTGTGTCAAGTTTGGCCACAATTTCCACCAGGTCTACCTCGTGTGAGAGAACCTGACTCAAGTCTTTGTAGGCGCCGGGGATTTCATCAAGAACCCCGTAGTCTTTCCGGCATTCCACGCCACGGGTTTGCTCGATTAGGTCATTGAGGGTGAATGCCTGCCTTGCTGCTCCACGGCTCATTGTTCGGCCAGCGCCGTGAGAGGCGGAACAATACGATGCTGTATTTCCCAGCCCGCGCACAATGTATGAGCCGGTTCCCATCGAACCCGGAATGATGCCCAATTCACCTGTTTGCGCGCTGATTGCCCCTTTGCGGGTGACTACCAAGTCAAGACCGTCGTAGGTTTCCTCAGAGACGTAGTTGTGGTGACAGTTGATTTCCTGGGTAAAGGCAACCTGCGGAAGAATGTTCTGTAGGGCGGCTTTGATGGAGCCCATCATGATGCGTCGGTTGAGCAGGGCGTATTCCTGTGCCCAGTAGATGTCATGAAGGTAGTCGGCCCATTCCTTGTATTCTGTGCCGTCCTGGTCGCGGTGCAAGAATACAGCGAGGTTGCGGTCTGGAATATCGCTGTTCCATTCCAGGTGTTTCGCGCGATAGATGTGCCGCTCGGCGATTTCCTTGCCGATGTTGCGTGACCCGGAATGCAACATCAGCCACAGAATGCCGTGGTTGTCGCTGCACAACTCGATGAAGTGGTTGCCGCTGCCGAGCGTTCCGCATTGCCGGACCGCGTTGTTTTCCTTTGCGGAGACATCAACGCGAAGATTAGTGAAACGTGAGAAAAGCTTCTTGACATCGCGGCGCATAAAACCGTCTCGCCCCAGCAGTGCGGCATGGGTTTTATGCTTGGCAAAACCAACGGGAACAACGTTTTCCCAGGCGGCGCGGATGCCGGCGAGGTTATCGGGCAGATCGGAAAGTGTGGCGGTTGTTTTTACCGCCATCATTCCGCAACCAATATCCACGCCGACAGCGGCCGGTGAAACGGCACCGTGCATGGCGATGACGCTTCCAACAGTCACGCCAGCGCCTGCGTGAACATCGGGCATGACGGCGACGCCGTGAACCCACGGAAGGAGAGATGCGTTGCGGATTTGCTGTTGAGCGGTGTGGTCGACGTCGTAAAGCGGTGACCACATGCGAACTGGGGCTTTTGAGCCGGGAACAGTGATGGGGAACCCGTACGGGTTGGTAGACATGGTGACTCCACATGCAAAAAGGGAAAAGATGGCAACGATGAAATCCCGCTGGGTGCTTGTGCTCTTAAAGCAGTGGTCAGCGGTGCGGGAGGGGACGTTGCTATTACATGTGGAGAACTCCTTTTTAATCCGAACGCAACGTTAGCAGATAAGTGAATATGCTACAAGCTGTTCCGGCTGCGCAGAGCGCCACGGTGAGCCACCACAGGACAACGGATATCTGGCTTGTCCAGGCGATACCGCCGCCGTTGGCGATGAAGAACACTATGGCACAGTTGACACCGCAATCCAGTAGCGCGATCCCAGGGCGGCGTCGTCGGCGAAGCGAACGTGCTGCAATGAAGAGTATGAGGACGGTCAAAATCGTGCTGACAATGGCTGGATTCATCGTGGCAGTTCCATTCCGAGCTCATCAATAGCTATGTTGCTGTCATTGGCTACAAAACTGGCGTTGTGGTTCCGTGGGTCAATCACCAGCATGGATGTGAAGCCGCCGGTCATGCCGTTGTGCCAGGCCACCTCCTGCTCGCGTACCCAGGTGTAGTCGGGGAGTCCCTGGGCTAGCAGATGCTTCATAAAGCGAGTCATGTCGGCGGCAGTTGACCGAATTCCGCCGGCCGGCCCGTACCCTTCGTCGCCCCATACGGCGGTGGGGTGTCCAGTAATGTCCAGCCCACGCGGTGCGTTTGCGGGTGTTGTTTCGGGAGTCATGACGTAGGTGTTGCTCATGCCAAGGGGAGTGAAGATGCGTTCTTGAGCAAGCTGCGCGTAGGTTGTACCTGCCCGTCGCGCCAGCAGATGCCCGAGCAGCGCCATTCCAAAATTGGAGTAGTTGTACGTGCCGCGGTCTGCGAGAGTTGCGGTGCGGGCTTCATCCAGAATCCTCTGAGTGGTAAAGCCGTCATATGGGTTCTTTTTTCGCTGCATACTGATCGCTACTGCGAAGGACGATATGTCAATAATCCGCGGCAGCCCTGAAGTATGGGTGGCGAGTTCCTTCAGTGTGATGTCCGCAGTGGGCATATCGGTATCGTCCAGAATCTCGCCAACGGTGGTGTGTAAAGTGACCTCTCCGCGCTCCACAGCCTGCCGAAGAAGCTCGGCCGTGAAGGTTTTACTCACAGACCCAATTTCAAACTCTGTATTCTCGTCCGCACCAAGCCCAGCGAACTTCACTGCACCATTACTATCGACGACCGCCGCGGCAAGGTTGTGCGCACCCTTCGGCGCGTGCTGCGCGAGGTGACCAGCGAGCTCGGGGTCGCCTGTTGTCCTCTGTGCTACTGGGATGTGTTTGGGGCCAAAAGTCAAGCCTGCTACAAGGATTGACATGGCAATAAGGCTTGAAACTGTCACGGCAGTCAGGTGTCGCGGCTTGATTTTCACGCGGTTACGCCTTTCTTGTTAATGGTCCTCGCAGCACGCGAGGATGGTAAGCAAGGGGACGATCCTGCTGGTGCGAATACTGAATTCCCCGGTAGGTTTTTTGCTGATCCAACCAGCGGCCATGAGGGCGTTAAGGTGGTGGTACGCCGTTCCGGTGGAGGTGACCACATTGTTTTCGGCAAGTTGTGCTGCGGTAGCCGGGGCGTCGAGAAGCGTGCGGAGGATGGTTCCCCGCACCGGATGTGCCAGCGCGGTAAGGCGTGTCATGGGATCGTCCCAGCTGGTGGCGAGGAAGAAGTCGGTGGGGCGAGTCCACTGGTACATGGCTTCTTGCTCGCTGGTGGTGACGTGACCCGCGAACATGACGGCACCGGTGTTGTCAGCAGTGTTGTTTCGTAATGACAGTTCGGTGAGTGCCCAATAGGTGTCAGCAGAGTCGTCTACCTGCTTGGTTCCGGTTGGTGTGGCCGCCGTTTCCTCGGGTATGCGTTCTTCCAAAGCAGCAAGTCGCGCCTCAATGGCGGCGAGCCTGCGTTCTAGTTCTTGCTCGCGCTGCGAAGGTGTCTGGGACTGTGGCTGTGTGCTGGTTGGGGGTTTCATCGATTCCATAGTTTTAAAATACTGAAATTATGGAATGATGCAAGCAGATGGTCGCGCAATGGCTATCGGCAGCCTGCTTTCAACTTGCCTTTTCCCATGTAACGGGCTTATTCTGTTAGGCCCATATGGCTCCAATGGGCAGAATCACAAGGCATTCCAGGAAGGATCACAGACAGTGCGAGTTTTGGCGGCGA
>ERZ773067.578-NODE-578-length-21754-cov-4.677036_pt1 | contig 21754 bp, 15 predicted proteins | sample MGYA00580622_ERZ773067 | MGnify/ENA primary metagenome ERZ773067 (study PRJEB29015, sample SAMEA2737998) | human oral metagenome | biome: human oral; feature: human-associated habitat; material: dental | place: China | collected 2113 ...
AGGAGCGGCGACGGAGGGCGGGGCGCCAGCCGCGGCATGGTCTACCGCCGGCCGTCCCGCCATGGTCTGGGAGGCTGCGGCATGGCCCCCGGAGACCGGCGTAGCCCGCTTGGGGGCGTTGGAGCCCTCCTCACGTCAAAAATCACCCATGCTGGTCCCGAAGGGACGGGATCGGCGACTTTATCATCGCTTTCCTAGGGCACCACGAGATCCGTCTGGTCGAAGAGGCCGACTCGCCTTGTGCGCCTGACCCTGCCCTTCCACTCAGTCCGCGTGAGTCACGCCTACTTGCCCGGCGCCATCCTCGGCCCTCTCACTGCCTGTTTGTCTCGATCGTTCGATCATTGCACAGAGACGTCCCTCCGCTTGTGGGTATGTCACATCATCCCAAGTTTTTTGTCCGTTATGGGCACAGCCTCAACCCATTCATCAGGCTGATTTGTTTTGCGTCTTCCCTATGCCCTTTGAATATGTTACGGTTTCCACTCGCATATTTGGATGTATACATTGAAGGCTTTGTGAGCTCGTTTGGATAGGTAGTTGCTTCACTGTTTCAGCGGCGTGGGCCTCAGGTCTGAATGTCCAGGCATAACGGGGACCATGGAACCATCGATGTCGTAAAATCCATGGCTTTGTCCAGTTGTGCGGGTGGCCGTGGGGCGCAAGAGTGTACCTAAATCGGTGAAAACGGCTCTTCAAAGCCATTCTGTAACATTCGTGTACACTGTTTTACCGTTACAGACAGACGTGAAAGCAAAGGAGTGTACACAGATCGATGAAGACGGCCTCTCGGTGCCGTTTCGTGGTATCCGTGTACGCTGTTACAATGTGAGCTATAACGTGAACTGCGATGCGAGTTGCGATGTGAACTGCGTTTGATGGCACGAGTACCTTAGCCGTTGCGGTGTGTCGGTGGCGCCCCCTCAGTGGTCGTCTTTTCCTTGATCGAGGAAATAGGTTCTACGCGACAGACTCTGCACGAGCGGTGTCACCGATAGCTTGGCGTTTTTAATAAGCGTCAACCCACACAAACCCCGAAGAGCCATATACTGCATGATACTGACAGTGTTCGATCCAATTTCTATGTCTGTGTTTTACACATCATTGATTTTGCTATGAGTGCCACTCTCAAAGCTATATTTCTTAGTTGCGACAATGATTGAAATGTATGAGGCGGAGATTACGAGGTAACTCTATGAATCGAGATGGAATAGAATCAGACGGACAATTTCATCTCAGCAGTTTCACGTGAAACAACTAGCGTATGATATGAAGACGTGAGCGATATGAGTTGATTAGTTCTACCTAAAGGGAGGATATGTGGGCTTTAGAGACGTAAAGCGAGCATTTCCAGGTGCACAGACACATGTGATTGCGATAATCAACCAGAAGGGGGGTGTTGGTAAATCTACGACTGCGGTTAATCTTGCGGCTGCACTCGGAGAGAACAAGAAGAAGGTTCTTGTAGTTGATTTTGACCCACAGGGAAATTGTACGAGCGGCTTTGGTATAGAAAAGGAGGAACTTGAAGGTGATATCTATGATGCCCTACTTAAGGGCGATCCCATAGATGATATGATTCACCCTACAATAGAGAAATCGGTTTTCGTTATTCCCTCAACCATTCAACTTGCTGGCGCAGAGATCGAACTCGTCGCCCAAGTTTCACGTGAAACGTTTCTCAAAGAGACCATTGCCCTCATCCGGGATGAATTTGACTACATATTTATCGATTGTCCTCCCTCACTTGGACTGCTTACAGTTAATGCCCTCGTTGCTGCAACTTCGTTGCTCATCCCTATTCAATGTGAGTTCTATGCGCTTGAGGGTGTTACAAAGTTACTAGAATCAATGAAAATGGTTCAAACTCGACTCAACCCAGGGCTTACAGTCTTTGGTGTCGTTATGACCATGTACGATGCAAGAACGACACTCTCAAGGGAAGTTGTCGATGAAGTTCAGAGGTACTTTGGGAACAAAGTATTTAAGTCAATCATACCGAGAAGCGTAAAACTTTCTGAGGCTCCATCTCATGGGATGCCAATCAACCATTATTCCCGAGTGAACAAGGGCGCTCTCGCCTACCAAAAGCTTGCAAGAGAGGTGGTGCGACGTGGCTAAGAGGAGCGGGCTCGGTAAGGGATTAGAATCACTCATGGGGGGCGCTGACGTTGAGGTTGGCGCTATGAGGACGGAGTTTGTTCTTCCCCTGAGCCAGATTAAAACGAATGAGAATCAACCAAGAAAGTCTTTCGATCAAGACAAGCTCAACGAGTTGGCGGACTCGATCAGACAAAATGGGGTATTGCAGCCGATTCTCGTACGCAAAGTGGGAGATAAGTATGAGATTGTGGCAGGCGAGCGTCGTTATCAGGCGGCAGTACTTGCTGAGCTAGAGGAGATCCCCGTTATAATACGGGAGATCTCTGATAAGGAAGTATTTCAACTTGCCCTTATCGAGAATCTTCAAAGAGCGGATCTGAATCCCATTGAGGAAGCTCAGGGATACTCAAAGCTCATTAGGGATAATGGGCTTACTCAAGAGCAGCTTGGTAAGATCCTATCTAAGTCTCGCTCTTCGATAGCAAATACATTGCGATTACTTGATCTGCCTGAGGAAGTCCAAGACATGATGGCTGAGGGAAAGCTATCCGCAGGACATGCTCGTGCCATCCTTGCAGTGGCAGACGAAGAGGCAAGAATACGGCTTGCCAGAAAGGTACTGGAAGAGCGACTATCGGTTAGACAGACAGAAAGTCTTGCTCCGCTATTTTCTGGCATGAGGAAGGAAGAAAAGAGGCGCGAACCTACACCGAACTCATTTAAGAGGGCGGCACGGCAGCTTCGCCTTGCTCTGAATGCAAGCGTCAGAGTCAAGCGTGTGAGGAACCGCAATAAGATAGAAATTGAGTTCGAGGATGAGGAGGAACTTGCCCGCCTCGTGTCATTATTCTCTCGTGAGGGGATGGAGTAGAGACACCCATGAGGCCGAGAAACGCTATGGGCATTGTTTTGGTAACAGCTGGCATGACTTTTGCCGCGTATAAATTGCTGCTCACAAACGAGGCCCGTCGCAACCTACGTGAGACAGGATCGTCACTTGCTCGCGGTTACTATGCCTTGTTAGATATGCTTGATGGGTTGGTAGGAGAGAAGACGGATCTCGACCAATTAGACGCTAACAGAAGGCAGATCCAGCAGGAATGGGAACGCCTGGGATACTGAGGGCCACCTATACGGTGTGGCAGGATGTCATTTGGGTGGTACTACGACTCTGCGGAGCTTGAGACGGGTGCGCTCACCGCAGTGTAGTCATAAACGCTGTAAGAGGCCACAGAATGACGAGCTCAGTGTGTCTGTAGCGTACCATCAACACTTTGCCTAAGTTGGCCACAGGCGGCATCAATGTCTGAGCCTCGGGAGTCCCTGATGGTTGCCTCGACCCCAACACTTGTCAGTCGCCGCACAAACTCGCGTGCCCTCTCATTGGTGGAGGGTTGAAACTTTGATCCTTTGACCTCATTGAGCATGATGAGGTTGACGTGCGCAAGATTGTCTCGGCAAAAATCACAAAGGGCAGCAATCTCGTTGTCACTATCGTTAACGCCCCTGATAAGGGCAAACTCATAGCTTGGACGCCTTCCGGTCTTGTTGACGTATTCGTTCATGATGTCATAGAGGTGGATGAGCGAATACTTCTTAACACCCGGCATGAGCATGTCTCGGGTCCTCTGCACGGCCGAGTGAAGCGATACGGCGAGGGTAAACTGCTCGGGCTCGTTGGCAAACCTCTTTATCATGGGAATGATGCCGCAGGTCGAAACCGTAAGATGGCGCGCGCCGATACCTGCCCCATCGGGAGAATTAAGCCTACGCAGGGCCGCAAGTGTCTCCGTATAGTTTGCAAAGGGTTCGCCCTGGCCCATGAGGACAACACTTGTGACACGACGTCCAAAGTCATCACGCACGTGCATGACCTGCTCGTATATCTCGCCTGCCGAAAGCGAGCGCGTAAGGCCAGACATCCCCGTCGCACAGAAGGCGCAGCCGATTCCGCACCCCGCCTGGCTTGAGGCGCAGGCGGTGAGCTTTCCTTTAGAGGGCATACCAACACACTCGACGCTCACCCCATCAGGAAAGCGCAGCAGGTACTTTCTGCTTCCGTCAGTGGATAGCTGCCGTGCGATCTCCTCTGCGCTGTCAAGTGTCACGCGGTCTTGAAGTGCATGACGCAGCGTCTTTGGGAGGTTGCTCATCTCGTCGAGAGACGAGACATTCTTACGCCAGACCCACTCCTCGATCTGCTTCACCCTAAAAGCAGGCTGTCCCAGCTCACTCATGAGCTCTTGTAGCTGTCCACGGGTCATACTGCGAAGGTCGAGCTTTCCTGTGATAGAAGGCCTTTCCGCCTCTTGTGCGCCCAGGTTTGGGTCTGTAGTTGTCTCTGATGCCTCAAAGAGCTCGCTCATGTCATTCTGCATGATTCGTGATCCCCGTTCGTGGGTTGCCAGTAAGGTGGAGTATCCTCAAAAGGAGCAGAGGCCACGCTGGTCTCGTGTGGCGAGGACTCGCTGCACAAAGTCTAACCCAGACGCTACGGGCAGAAAGAGAGCTCCCTATGGAGAGAACCGAGCTTACACAATATAGGGTCGCCGTCCTCAGCGGCGGATGGTCCGACGAGCGTGATATCTCCATGAGCTCGGGTCGTGCCTGTCAACAGGCACTCAGGGAAGCCGGTTTCATAACCGTAGAACTCCTTGACATAGCCGACGTTCACTTTGTCGAGTGCCTGTCCGCAGGGGACTACGATGTGGCCTTCATTGCCCTACACGGCCGTTATGGTGAGGATGGTTGCATCCAGGGGCTTCTCGAGGTTCTTCATGTACCCTATACCTTTTCGGGTGTCCTCTCGTCTGCTCTTTCTGCCGATAAGGAGAGGGCAAAGGACATCTGTCGTGCTGCAGGTATCCCCGTTCCATCAGGCGTCACCCTTGCCCCTGGTTCAGAGCCAACAGATGATGACCTCGATGCCATTGTGGATAAGATGGGGCTGCCCCTTTTCGTAAAGCCTGTAAGTAACGGTTCGAGCTTTGGCATAAGTCGCGTTAGCGAGAGAGGAGGGCTTGCCGCTGCGGTACGGAAGGCGGGAAGCGAGGGCGACCGTGTGCTTGTTGAGGAATGCGTCTCTGGTGTGGAGATCACTGTGCCCGTCATCGGAAACGACGAGCCAAGGGCGCTTCCCATCATCGAGATAGCGCTTGACTCTGAGTTCTATGATTTGAAGGTCAAGTATGAGCCCACATCGCTGCATCACATTATTCCCGCTCGCCTCGACGAGACTGTCTATAAAAGAGCTGAAGAACTTGGTATCGCCGCCCACAAAGCTCTTGGATGCAGGGGCGTCTCTCGCACGGACTTCATCGTCAAGGATGATGGAACGCCAGTAATGCTCGAGACTAACTCCATCCCCGGCATGACGGACAGAAGCCTTTTGCCCGATGCCGCTCGTCATGCTGGTATCGAGTTTTCTGAGCTCTGTACCCTCTTTGTCCAGTGGGCCCTCGAGGATGTTCCCGTGCGCGCCGCACGCTAGCGTGGACTCGCGTATGCAAGAGAACCACGCTAACACGGTGAGTGAGACCATAGCTGCCCTGCTTGTCCCGGGTGTGACAGCTGCGGTGCGAGATGCATATATCGGGCTTCCCGATAAAGCCGCGCACACTGACTTCGGACCCCTCGAGGAGGGAGTCATCGTTCTTGACACCGAAACGACGGGACTCTCATTTAAGGACTGCGAACTCATAGAGATAGCGGCCGCACGCCTTGTCGGGAAGGAGGTAGCAGAGCGCTTTAGGACCTTCGTCAATCCCAACCGACCCATTCCGCCCGACATACGTGCGCTCACGCATATTCGCGACATCGACGTCGCAGACGCTCCGTGTCCCCAAGAGGCCGTTTCGCTTTTGGCAAACTTTGTGGGAGGCATGCCCGTCATTGCCCATAACGCGAGCTTCGATCGTGGCTTTGTCGAGAAGGTTCCCGGTGGTCGTGAAGTGAGCGAACTCTGGGTCGACAGCCTGGCCCTCTCGCGGATCGCACTTCCCATGCTCTCTTCCCACAGGCTCTCCGACATGGCCAGGGCCTTTGGCCGTGACACCGTGACGCATCGTGCCATGGATGATGTAGACGCGCTCGCGGGTATGTGGCCCATCATCCTCTCTGGTCTCATGGAGCTGCCGCAGGGGCTCATGCGGCGCCTCTCGCAGATGCATGAGGAGGTCAGTTGGCAGTTTAGGCCCATCCTCGCGCACATTGCCAGCATGCAGGAGCCGAGGCCCTTCTTCCTCAAAGCCATCCGAAGCAGCTTGGTTAGTGATGCTGCAGGAAGGGGGACAGCGCGTGTCAAGGAGGTGGGGGCGAGGTTTCTGGCACTAGATGCCGACGAAGTTAGGATGGCGTTTTCAAAGGGTGGACTTTTAAGTGACATGTATGGCTCCTTTGAGGAGAGGTCCGATCAGATCGAGATGGCGCTCGAGGTCACATCGGCACTCGCCGAGGGGACGCACAGGGCAATAGAGGCAGGCACCGGCGTTGGGAAGTCGATGGCCTACCTGCTTCCCGAGGTCCGCTACGCACAGGCAAACGGCGTGACCGCAGGCATAGCCACGAAGACGAACGCCCTCACAGACCAGCTCGTCTCTCACGAGCTGCCCGCCCTCGATAGCGTCTTGCCCCAGGGGGTCAGCTTCACGAGCCTCAAGGGCTACGAGCACTACCTCTGCCTGCACAGGCTTGACTATGCGAGCACGGTGGAGCTTCCTTCCGCAGATGAGGGGAGCAGGTCCCACAGTGCGACACAGTCCGATATGCTTACTTCGCTGGCCGTGAGCTATGCATTCGCCTGCCAGGCGGTGGAGGGGGACATCGATGCTCTTGGCATACGCTGGCGCTCCGTGCCTCGCTCCATGCTCACCACCACGCCTGCGGAATGTCTGCGCAACAAGTGCCCGTACTTTCCCGCAGAGTGCTTCGTGCACGGGGCTCGACGTCGCGCGTCCGAGAGCGACATCGTCGTCACAAACCATGCCCTGCTCCTGCGCGACATTGACATGGAAGGAAGAATACTGCCTACCATCAGACACTGGGTGGTCGACGAGGCGCATGGATTTGAGGACGAGGCTCGTCGACAGTGGGCCCGAGAGTTCTCGGGCGATGCGGCTCGCGAGGGCTTTGTGCGCCTTGGCGGAACCAAGACGGGAACGATCCACGCGATCATGTCCAAGCTTACTTCCCATGAGGCCTCTACGCTGCCGCTGCGCCTACTTACCAAGACCTCTGCCGTTGCGGCGCGCGCCTCGGTTTCTGTGAGCGCACTTGTCGAGGCACTCCACGCCTTGGGCGAGCATACGGGAAAGAGTGGCTATGGTAGCATTCAGCTCTGGATTGATGATGAGCTGCGTGCGACAAAGGTGTGGGAGACCTTCTTGGGGGCGGCGTCTGCGGCCGAGACGCAGCTAGATGAGCTTGTCAAGGACGTCCACGAGACGGCGGAGGCGCTGTCCGGACAGGATGCGTCTCTTGCAGCAGACCTCACAGAGGCAGGCAGTTTCGCGGAAGAGTTGCTCGTGACGCTCAGGCTCGTCATCTCGGGTGAGGACGAGAACTACTTCTACTTTGCTGAGCTTTCTCATAGACGGCGTGAGATGGGCGGTGAGAAGCTTGTTGCCCAGAGGCTCGATATAGGCTCTGAGCTTGGAAAGCGCTGGCTCCCCGAGATGGAGAGCGTCGTGTTTACCTCGGCGACGATGGCGGTGGGGGAGAGCTTCGAGCACTTTGATCATGCAGTTGGACTCGACGTCGAGGATGCTGGGACTCACAGGGACATACTCCTGAGATCGTCTTTCGACTTCGAGCACAACATGTCAGTCGTTATTGCCCAGGACATGCCCCAGCCAGGGGATACGCGGTACTTGCCTGCCCTTGAGGAACTCTTATTTGAGGTCCATCGAGCCATGGGCGGCTCCACGCTCACACTCTTCACGAACCGGCGGGACATGGAGAAGGTGTATCAGGGACTGAAGCCGCGGCTCGCACAGGCCGGGATACATCTTTTGTGCCAGGAGCGCGGTTCCTCTCCAAGACGTCTTCGCGAAAGGTTCTTGGCTGATAAGAGCTGTTCGCTTCTTGCGCTTCGCTCGTTTTGGGAGGGCTTCGATGCGGTAGGTGACACGCTGCGCTGTGTCGTTATTCCCAAGCTTCCCTTCGCGAATCCCCAGGACCCGCTTGTTCGCGAGCGCGAGCTTCGTGAGGATCGCTCCTGGTGGAAGCACTCTCTTCCTGAGGCGATCATTGCCGTTAAACAGGCGGCGGGAAGACTCATACGAAGCTCGGATGATGCGGGAGTGCTCGTGCTTGCCGACTCGCGTCTAGTGACCAAGCGCTACGGTGCCCAGTTCGTGAGACCTTTGCCCAATCCCAACGCGACGCGGCTAGATCGTGCAAACGTGGGACGCTACCTTGAGTTGTGGCGCCGCTCCCGGAAGAGCTAGGGGCACACGGATTAAATCGGACTGACCAGTCGCAGAGTTATCCTAAGCTGCGAAAGAGTGACCTATGGCGGCGAACGCACGGGGTAGCGCCACCCACACTGCCACTCGACGTCGAACGTACCAAGACGGTGCGCTCAGGCCCGAGTGGCAGTGCCGACTACGCGGGGCTGCGCGCTCAGGGCCGAGTGGCAGTGCCGACCACACTGCCACTCGACATCGAGCGTACCGGCAGCACGCCCTCACACTGCCACTCGACGTCGAGCGTACCAAGACGGTGCGCTCAGGCCCGAGTGGCAGTGCCGCCCATGCGAGGCTGCGCGCTCAGGGCCGAGTGGCAGCACGCCCTCACACTGCCACTCGACGTCGAGCGTACCGAAACGGTACGCCCAGGGCCGAGTGGTAGTGCCAACCACATGGAACTGCACGCTCAGGCCCGAGTGGCAGTGCCGCCCACACTGCCACTCGACGTCAAACGTACCGAAACGGTACGCCCAGGGCCGAGTGGCAGTGCCGACCACACTGCCACTCGACGTCGAGCGTACCGGCAGCACGCCCTCACACTGCCACTCGACGTCGAACGTACCGAAGATGTCGCGCTGGCTCCCGATGACCTCGCGTACGCGAAGGCGGTGGCCCTCCCGCGCGCGGTGCCCGGTCACCCCCGCCTCGCGGGGCCCATGACCTCATCGGGGAATGTGCCTCTGTAGGGGCATTCTCAGGTCCCTTGGAGCTGCTCTCTTGCGCCTGTGTGTGGGCATATATGGAGCACTTGTCGGCGCACGTGTTCAGTCGGGAGCAGATGTGGAGAGAGCCGTTCTCTCTTGGGTGAGCGGCGGCAGGCGGAGGCTTCTTGCGTCTGGCGTAGCGCATGATGTGTCCAGGTACGCGGTAGTACGGGTGTGGAAGTAGCACGCAGCTGTGGCAATAGGGAGGAGCGCGACATGTTCTGTGCCAACTGCGGGACTCGTCTAGAGGACGAATATAGATATGCTGGCACTGACTCGGTCAGTACTCGGATCGTCTCTATCGACATGGGTAGTCCGAAACAAAACGGTTCAGTCCCAAAACCCGTGGGATAGTCCCTACACCACTATCGCCTCCCGCTCAGGCAAGAAGCGCCTACTTGCGCCGATTTCGTAGCACTAAAATCGATTTCAAGTTCTCTGGCATCTCCCCCTATCGGGGATCCGTCAATTTAGGGAGACATAGTCAATGGCGATTTGGACCCCTATTACCCAATATCGATTTTTTTCAATGTTGGGAAATAAGTGGGATAGTATCGTCGATGCTGCAGGGGGTGTAGGATGAGGCTCATCGAGAGAACACGCTATCTGGAAACGCTCGTCGACGTGATGGGCACGCCCGATATCAAGGTGATCACCGGGATAAGGCGAAGCGGCAAGTCCAAGCTTCTCGAAGCGCTGCGTGATTACATATTGGCAAACGTCGCAGACGCGAACGTCATCCACGTCAACTACAACCTCGACGACTTCGAGGGGATCGCCGAATACCATGCTCTCCTCAACTACGTGAAGGACAGGTATCAGCCCGAGGCCGTAAACTTCCTCCTGATCGACGAGGTTCAGATGTGCGAAGGGTTCGAGCGTGCCATCAACAGCCTTCACGCCTCGGAGCGCTACGACATCTTCATCACCAGCTCTAACGCGTTTCTGCTGTCGAGCGATCTTGCGACGTTGTTCACGGGCCGTACGTTCGAGCTTGAGGTGTTCCCATTCTCGTTCTCCGAATTCTGTGAGTACTACGGGCGGACGGACGTCGACGACGCGTTCGATGACTATGCGCTCCAAGGCGGCATGTCCGGCTCATACCTTTACAAGAACCCCGTGCAACGCTTCAAGTACATCGCGGACGTGTTTCGTACCCTCGTCATGCGCGACATCGTGCAGAGGCATAACGTTCGCAACAAGGTGATGTTGGACAAGATAGGCGACTTCATGTTGGACAACGTTTCCAACATCACGTCGGCAAGGAGCGTCGCGAATGCTCTTGGGAGCGGCGGCTCCGCTCCCAACCACAAGACCGTCGGCGCCTATATTGGCTACCTGTGCGACGCGTTTGCCCTCTACCGGATCAGGCGCTACGACATCCGTGGGAAGAAGTACCTCGCATTCGGCGTGAAGTACTACCTGGCTGATCATTCCTTCAAATACGCGCTGCTGGGCACGAGGGACATGGATTGGGGAAGGACCTACGAGAACATCGTGGCCATTGAGTTGCTCAGGCGTGGCTATGAGGTGTATGTCGGTGCGCTCTACAAGAAGGAGATTGACTTCGTTGCCATCAGGCAGAGCGAGAAGACCTACATCCAGGTGAGCGATGACATCAGCTCGGATAAGACCTTCGAGAGGGAGGTCTCCCCTCTGTTTCAGATCAAGGACGCCTACCCGAAGATGGTAATCGCGAGGACGAAGCATGGCGAGTATACTCACGAGGGCGTGAGAATCGTCGACATCGCACGCTGGCTTGCAGGATAACTTCTTTGGCAGGAGGCAGGGAGGTATCTGTCGGGCAACGACCGATGGAACGGTTGACCTCATCTATCCTATGGACACGAACCAGAGTAGACCGTGCGGATGATAGCTCGGGCAGTACCAGGATCGTCTCCATCGACATGGGTAGTTCGGAACAAAAGCTCATCTATGGGGTGCGATCGACTGGGATCAACTGGCTCGCGTTAGTTGGGAATCGCGTGTGTTTCATGGATGACCGTCAAGTGATGTCCGTGGCAACTGATGGGACGGACGCGAAAGTTCTATACAATGTTCCGTCAAACCTGAACAGTCGGATCGTTGCGACGGGAGAAAGAAAACTCTACTTGGAAACCAGTGAAGTTCCACGCGACGGGATGACCGTGGAGGCCGACACCTGGGACCTTCAAAGCCTCTCAATTGATGGCGGGGTGCCTGTGACCTTAAGAGCAGGGATCGATTTCTACCATGCTTCTGTCCACAACCAAGGCGGGCATCTGCTAATTATGGAAAATGGGCAGGATGTGGGAAGCGCGGGCGAGCGGGTTGCGTCTGTTGGCACTGATGGCTCAAGGTACACGGAGTATTCGCTAAGAGGTACGACCTTTGGCAATTAGCCTGCTTGCCATGGACTGCAAAGTCGTCTTGCGTCGCTCCCAGAGCCTCGCAGCTCGCCATCAACCATACGCTTTTCTTACGGTTCTCTGACTAGCTGTGAAGCATTCGCCATTTAGCATGCTGCTATGCAGACAAATCAGCACATTTAGCAGTATACTTTACGGATGGAACGCTGAACGCACAGCGCCTATTTGGCAAAGGATCAGAGCATGGCTTCAACGCGCTACTATCTGGACTACCTCAACGACCAGATCGACATCTCCCCGGCTAACAGCCAAGAGGAGCTTGACGCAGCTCAGCTGCTCCAGTCATTGATGGACGAGCATGGCCTTGACACCACAATGCAAGAATTCGATGCCCCTGCGGGAGGTGAATTTACGCACGACCTCACGTGCGTGCTGCTCTTCTTTGGAATGGTCATGAGCGGTGTGTTGGATAGTGCCGTCGGTGTTGTCGGTAGGGTCATCGTGCTCGTGTGCGTGGCCCTCCTTGCCCTTCGCTTTGGTGGCTATGACCTCCTGGGAGGGATTGGTCCCAAGGCGAGGAGTCAAAATGTCATTGGCGTACACCGCGCCACGGGGCCTCTTGTGGTCAAGGGCAATCGGCCGATCGTTATCGTTGCGCACTACGACAGCCCTAACGAGAACCCGCTCTATCGTCGCAACTTCGTTAGCCTGCTTCCTGTCATCAAGAGGATGAGCCTCTGGCTGGTCATTCTTGTATCCCTCTGCACCCTGCTTCAGCTGGTTGGCGCCATCCCCGAGGTCGGCCGCCATGTCTTCTGGGGCATAGGTATCGTGGCGGGCATTCCGCTGATCGTCATCGGGGTGGCAAATATATATGAGAGGTTCGCACCCTGTACGGTGGGAGCCAGCGATAACAAGTCGTCTGTCGCCGCCCTGCTCGGCGTTATGGACATGGTACGTCCCGCCGATGACGATGCCAAACGGCAGGCTGCTGCGAATCTTCGTAGTGAGGTCGAGCGAGGCGTTACGGCAGGTCAGGCTTCAGTGGATGAGGCTGATGGTCTTGGAGAGCCAAGCGAGGGGCCTCAGGTTGAGGAAGCTCAAGTCGCCCCTAAGGACGTGGGCCAAACCGATGGCGAAGGCGTCAAGGGTAGCGAAGAGGATGGTTCGGTCACAGAAGGCTCACCTGCCATGCGCGAGACTGAGGAAGAAGCGCCAGATGCTGAAGCCTTGTCCTATGAATCATCAGATCGTGACGAAGACAGCCAAGAACCAGACCAGGATCCGAGGATAGGTCCTCTTTCAGGAGTCTTCGATAGGGTGCGCAAGGGTACGGGAGGCCTCTTTGGTAGGATTCGCTCGGCTGCCGTCAAGGAGCCAGAACCTATAGAGGACGACCGCTATGGCTTTTCCCCCGAGCCTCCCTCTGTGGTGGCGACGCCTCGGGTACCGGCGATGGAGAAGGGTGTGGGAGCTGATGACGATACCATAGGTGCCTCGATTTCCACTCGTGTCCCAGGGGAGGGGATCGAGGCGAACATATATAGACAGAATGGGGATGGGTCAAAGTTCGACCCAGACACGATCGTCGCGAACACTGCGCCGTCCGCAGGCGATACTGAAACTGCAGAGACTCTGGAGGTACCTATCGTGAGCAAGCCCGAACCCAGGCCGGTGACTTCGAACGCTACGCGCAGAGAAAGGCGGGTCCCAAAAACGCGGGCTTCCTCAACAAGTGAGCCACAGGCCGTTGCACAAGCCAACGAGCATGATGTCGTCCGTCGCGGGGCAAGTTTCATCGAGAGTCTCCAGATCCTTCCCTCGGACTGCGAGATCGTCTACGAGATGCCCCCACGCCCCAAGGTCGATCTGTCGAAACTCCCTGAGGTCCCTGAGATACCCGACTTCAAAGTCGAAGACTTCTATGTGCCGGTCGAGTCTGTTGATGAGGAGGAGCCACAGGAGGAGCATACCGGTTCCGTTCCCACCTTCTTTAGTGACAGGGAACGTAAGGTCAAGGCGAGAAGGGACACGGCCGCGCGCACCGAGGCTGCGGAGTCGCGCTCATCTGCAGCGGGTACAGACGATGCGTCTTATGAGCCTGGTTCAGATGACATCTACGCGGACTATGGTGAGGGCGGCGAGGACGCTGCCTATGCACGGAACGCTCGGGACACGCTCGAGAACACAGCTGACGCCGAGTACGAGTCCATGGGCACTGGGGGCCGTGGGGGCCTGGCGGACTTGTCTCAAAGAATCGCTGATATTCTTGCCAAGATTCGTGAGGCGTTCAGGAGCTTGGTCGAGCGCATCACCCAACGTAAAAGGACCGTTAGCGGGAACACGGCGCAGTACGGGATGATCGCAGACGAGCAGGACGAGGATGACCAGGACTCCGATGACTTCTACTACGATGATGACAGCCAGGAGCCACAGCAGGAAGGCGCCGAGGATGATGACGTTGCCATCGAGGGGGAGTATGTCGTTGAGGATGACGTACAGTACGACTTTGATGGATCTGAGGATGACACTAAGGCATTCGCTCGTGATGAGATGAGGGTGGATGCCACCGTGTTGGAGGATGAGGATGACGCTGAAGGCGAACTTGGCGATACCCAACCCGACGGTGCCCTGCCCCGTTTTGATGATGCCGACACGACGGGAGGGTTGGTCGAGGGGGATATGAGCGGCCTCGACACCAAAGATGAGGATGTGAGACCGGACGAGAGAAAAAGGCCGAGGCCAGTGGATGACCCGAGGTGGGGAATGTCTGACTTCCGCCCTGCCCCTGTGGATGACGGGGATCCGAGTGGGAGCGTGGCGCATCGAGCCGTCCTGTTTGACCTCCCTGACCCATCACTCATGCCCAAGGATCCCCTTGCGCCTGACGACCTGGGGTCAGCGACCTCGTACGACTCAGGTCAGACGAGTACCAGTGTGCGACCGGTTCGTGGGACGCGCGAGCCCATTGGTATCGTGAGGCCAAGTCGTGACTTTGGCGCAGAGGCTGGAGAGGGTAGCCAGGTACGCGAGAGGTATGCTCGCACGACCAGGGATCGCGGGGGCGAGTCTGGATATTCGGGCGGCAGCCGCAGGAGCCAGGCTGCCGACGATAGTTCGGCGAGCGAGTGGAGCAGAGCTGACGTAGGCCATGATGCCGGGCAAGATGGACGCACCATCGGGAGTCGAGATCGTCGGAGCGGCGGCAGGGTGGATGGCGACCGCCCCGCATCTGCGGGATCACGTCCAGACACACGTAGGTGGAAGGGCGGTGCAACCGAGCGCTATGACCTTCGAGTCGTCGACGAGCGGGTCCGTGAGGGAGAGGGGGATGACGCACAGCTGCAGCGCCCTACCAAGGAGGACCTACGTGAGGCGATACTGGGCATGGGGGATGACGAGCTCATCTCGCATGACGTGTGGTTCGTTGCCCTTGGCGCATCCTCGATCAGGCACGCTGGTATGCGAGAGTTCCTTGCTGACTTCAGGAAGTCGGTAAGGGGTGCCTTTGTCGTTAACCTTGACTCCATTGGTGCCGGGGACCTGACCATCCTGACGAGCGAGGGCGCAAACGAGACTCGCCGCTCGGACCGCCGACTGGTGAGGTTACTCGGATCGGTTGCAAAGGACCTACATGTCAACGTGAACAGGAGGCGTTACATCTGGACCGAGACCGACGCGACGCCTGCCATGCATGCCTCCATGCGAGCAGCCACTCTCATGGGCCTCTCGCATGATGGTGTTCCGGAGCTTTCGCACACGGTAGACGATGTCCCCGAAAACGTAGATGCCGAGCAGGTCGTCTCTGTGACAGAACTCGTGTCGGAGCTTATTCGTCGCTCGTAACCATGGCTTTTGCGACGCTGTGCTCGCTGGGTTTCTGCGTGGGCTGTGTGACTATGTGGGCCAACCGAATGTGACCACCCGCCGTCGTCCGGCATGGCCGACGGCGGGTGGTCGTGTTCTCATGACGGGATCACCTCCCCTGAGCGTTGTGTGAGGGAGTACTTGTCCCACATTGCGTGATGCCCATATGGGTGCTATAGGATCTTGTATGAGCGAGCGAGTGGATACGACCATTGTGCCTCACCCTTTCTGTCTTGGTGCCATCTGAACCACCAAGAGGTTAGCGGGGCACCGTTGCATGATGCTCGCATCCAGCTGCGCTTGGCTCTCGCCTTGAGGCGAAATGTGAGGAGAGCTCGGGATATGCCCTGCTATTTGCCCAATGGGCGAGCAGGAGGAGACACTTACCCGTAAATTCTGTAAAATGCCTGAATTTGTGTTACCATATCTCTGATCATGAGCGTAAACAGGGACATATACCGGGCGGTTCATGAGCGCAAGTGGCTGAGCGTGGAGTACCTCAATGGGAGGGGCCAGACCACACGCTATTGGGTTGGCGTCAAGGACATCGACCCAAGGAACCGCATGCTCAGGGTACGCGGCATGCACCTGAGAAACTATGCCGTCATGGATCTTAACGTTCGCGTGGATGGCATCAAGTCCTCCTTCCTCATTGACGAGTCATACTTTCCCACCCCACCCGAGCTCATCGAGCGCATCGATCGCGACGAGGAGAGCTTCTCGTCCATCTTCGGTACGGTGCCTAACCTTAACGTCCTTGACTATCTGGCTGACTGCAACAGGCTCAACGTCGCACCCGCCACCAAGGACTTCTCGCTCATCAAGCGTGTCGACGAGGACTCCTTTGCCCGAGGCGCGCTATGTCTTGACGACGGGCAGTTTGCCGACCTTGTCAAAAGGGCGCAGGACGGGGCTCGCTACCCGCACAAAGGGCTTCGCACGAGGTTTGAGCAGCTCGCGCTCAATGTCCTCTCGGTGCGGGGGACGGGCGGCCTCTATGTCATCGCCTATCGTCAGCTGCGCCTCGATCCCGAGCGACGCACGCTGGTCATAGGCCATAACACGATACTGTGCCGCGAGTTCGTCGTGCGCAACGGGAGGGCGTCTGAGCGTCAGTCTATCAGGCGTTACCTGGGAGAGGAGGACCTGCACCTGCTCTCGTCCTTTGACGAGAACCGCGAGCGCATCAAGGACCTCATGGTCAAGCGGCTCAGTGCGCCCCAGCTCGTCGACGATGTTCCGTACCTCCTCATCATCACGCGTGATGCCACGGTCGACCTGCAGAGGGAGTACGATGGCATCTATGCGATGTATGAGCGCGGCGAGCCGACCGTGCCCATAAAGGCGTTCTTTGGGGATCTGACCAAGCGTCCGGTGCGTCGCCGGGAGTTTCCGCTCATCCTTCTTGACCAGCACATCAACATGGATCAGCTCACCGCGACGCATCAGGCGCTCAAGTATCCGGTGACCTATGTGCAGGGTCCCCCGGGCACGGGCAAGACGACCACCATCGTCAACATCCTGATTAACGCCCTGTACAATGAGCGCACGGTGCTCTTCGCATCCTTCAACAACCATCCCGTGGACGGGGTGTTCAAGAGCCTGGGAAGCTATAGCTGGAACGGGAGGGAGCTCCCGCTCCCTGTGCTGCGCCTTGGTAACAATGCCGTCATGATCCAGGCGCTCGAGCGTATGCGCAGGCTCTATGAGCTTGTCAAGGATGAGTCCTCCGCGCCTGACAGAATGATGGAGCTGTCCCGGATCGAGGGCAAGCTTCGTGCCAAGGACCTCAATGACCTCTTGAGGGAGTACGAGGAGAACCTTGACCTGCAGGAACGCAAGGAGTGCATAGAGAAGCTCTCGAGGGATGCCGATGACTTCTTCTTTAAGCTCGAACTGCAAAGTGTGCAGCTTGAGCTTGTGCGCAAGCGGCTGAAGAGAGTCGAGCCTGCCGAGAAGACGCTTGAGCGGGCGCTCAAGCTCATGGACAGGGACCAGGAGAGCCTCCTTAGGCAGCTCTTCTGCCTATCTGTGCGTCGCATCAAGCGCTTGGGCGAGCCGCGTGTCGATGAGCTGCGGGAGATCGTGTTCTCAACGCAGGCCGATGACGAGCGCGTGACAGCCTTCAATCATTATCTCTCGGATACGGATAACCTCAAGAAGTTTCTGCGTATCTTTCCCATCGTTGCAACCACCTGCATCTCTGCGCATAAGTTAGGGCAGCCCGTGCCAAGCTTCGACATGGTGGTCATCGATGAGGCGAGCCAGTGTGACAGTGCCTGCGCGCTCGTGCCCATAGTCCGGGGGCAAAACCTCACCTTGGTGGGAGACCCCGCCCAGCTCTCTCCGGTCGTGGTGATCGACGGGACGGACAATGCCACGCTGAGGCGTACCTACAACATACCCGACGAGTACGACTTCATAGAGAACTCGGCATATAAGACCTTTCTCGCCTGTGACTCGGTGAGCAACGAGATACTCCTGCATGAGCACTATCGCTGCGACGAGAAGATCATCGGCTTCAACAACCGCAAGTACTACAACGGTAAGCTCAGCGTGAAGAGCGGTCGCAACTCGCCTGGCGCGCTCTCGTACTATAACGTTCAGGAGGACGTCTCTCGCGAGAAGAACGTCGCGCCGGCCGAGGCAGCCGCCATCGTAGACTACGTGCGCAAGAACTGTGACAAGCAGATAGGGATCATCACGCCCTTTGCCAGACAGCGTGAGTATCTGTTGTCCTCCCTCTCTGCGCAGGGCTTTGATGACGTGCCCTGTGGGACGGTCCATGCCTTTCAGGGAGACGAGAAGGACGTGATTCTGTTCTCGCTCGCCCTGACCGATCGCACCACACCCGCCACCTATGCATGGGTGGCAAACAATCAGGAGCTGATCAATGTGGCGACGTCACGTGCCCGTGACGAGTTGGTCATATTTTCCAACGACAGGGAGCTTGATCGCTTGCACAGGTCGATGAAGGGACCGGATGACCTCTGTGAGTTGGTACGGTACGTGAAGCAAAACGGGAAGTCGCTGGTGACGCCTCACTCTGTGTCATCTCGCGCGCTTGGGATCAAGCCATACAGCACCAAGACCGAGGCGGCGTTCCTTGAGAGCCTTAACCATGCGCTGAGCAACGTGTTTACCTCTCAGGTGCGCCATGTGGTGCATCACGAGGTGCCCATAGCACAGGTCTTCGACGAGAACGTGGCTCAGCAACAGCTCTTCTACAGCGGTCGATTTGACTTCGTGGTCTATGAGGTGGAGCCTGACGGAACTGAGGTCCCGGTCTTGGCCATCGAGCTGGATGGCAAGGAGCATCGGGCAAACGAGGCGGTGATGAGACGCGACGAGCAAAAGAACGAGATATGTCGCAGGCATAAGCTGCAGCTCATCCGTGTTGAGAACTCCTACGCCCGTCGCTATGCCTTCATCAAGAGTATCTTGGAGAAGTTCTTCTCCGTTCGACACTAGACATGGAACAAATCAGGCTGGCGGATGGGCTGGGGCCGCGCTCCCGGTCCCGACGCCGTAGAACCCCCCCCGCAGATTGGCGGGTACCGAAGAAATAGGCTCAACTGGGCAAACGTCCTCGTGATAGTGCCCGCCAGATTCTGGGGCACTAAGCCCCAGGCTTTTGAGCTACTCGCTGAGATGTTGGGCAACATGGCGCAGCTACATGTCCAATGTTCTTCTCAAGCTTTTGCGGGCAGGCGGGGATGCTCTGCGGGACCCTCCAGGATGTGCCGAAGCCTTTGCTGTATCCATAAAAACGCAGTCTTCCCGTGCGAGGGAGACTGCGTTTGCTTGCATGGAGCGGGCGATGGGAGTCGAACCCACCTCAGTAGCTTGGGAAGCTACGGTTCTACCGATGAACTACGCCCGCATAGAATTGGATTTTAGCACAGAGCCGCGAAACCCCTCAGTCCATTGAGCGTTCTCGTAAGTGCACACGATAAGCCCAGAGACGGTAGTGCTTGTTTAGTGACCCACATATACGCGCAAGCCTGCCTCAGCGTTTGGACGTCGGTTTCGATAAGTTGGCGTAAATCATGAAGAAGCTCATCAGCAAGTACACCAAGCGTATACTACGCGCTGCAACGTCTCAAACAAATTGGGGTTTTACCTGGGACTTTACTGGGGCAAACAATGAGACCGAAACGCGTGAACACAAGCTTTCCTGGCCATCATTTGCGGGTTTGGGTCCTGTTGCTCGCTCCACGTGAGCAGCGCGGCTTCCTATTGGGCTGCTTTTGTATGCCTTGTGGCTTCTGTCGACGTGGTGAGCACCGCACTTGATCGAGATTGAATGACGGGACTTTCCTTATCGCGCCAAGGTCCTTGAAAAAGAGTATCGGAGGGATGTTTTCATGAGCAGCCGACTAAGTGCCGAGGAGTGTCGTCGGGCGATGGAGGGTCTCGCTCCTCAGATAGAGCGCTATGCGGAGCTTCTCGTTCGCAAGGGCGCCGCGATCAAGCCGGGCCAAGAGCTTGTGCTCCAGGCGCCCGTTGAGCGTGCCGACTTTGTGCGCATCGTCGTCAGGGCCGCCTATAGGGCAGGTGCCGGGCACGTCACCGTCATCTGGCGTGATGATGTTGTGCAGAGACTCACCTTTGAGAGCGTCGCGCTCGACTTCTTTAGGCACACACCCTCGTGGCAGATTGAGCAGCTGAACTCCCTTGCTGAGGCCGGTGCAAGCTTCTTGTTTCTGGATGGCTCTGACCCTGCGGCATTCGATGGTGTCGATCCAGCTAAACCAGCTGCGGCATCACGTGCCAGGAACAGCGAGTGCCGTGCCTTCAGGGAGGGCATGGATTTTGGGCGCAACGTCTGGTGTATCGCCGGGGTGCCTGTGGTTGCCTGGGCAGAGAGGATCTTTCCGGGGGTGAGTGCGAGCGAGTCTCTCTATAGATTGTGGTGTACGATCTTGAGCGTTGCCCGTGCGGACGGTGATGACCCGCAGGGCACATGGGAGACGCACAATGCGACCTTCGAGAAGAACAAGCGGATTCTGAACTCAAGTCGTTTTGTGGGTCTTCGCTATGCCTCAAGCAACGGGACGGACCTTACCATTGGCCTCAACGAGGGTCATGTTTGGGAGGGAGGCGCTGCGCGGGCAGTTGATGGAACGGTGTTCTTTCCCAACATACCGACCGAAGAGGTGTTCACCACCCCAGACCGCAAGCGAGCCGAGGGCATCGTACACTCTGCGCTGCCGCTCGTGCATGCGGGCAGCATCGTGGAGGACTTCTGGTTTGCCTTCGAGGAGGGCCGTGTCGTCGACTATGGAGCCGAGCGTGGTAAGGACGTCCTGAGGCATATCCTCGAGACGGACGAGAACGCGGTGCGTCTGGGGGAGTGTGCCCTCATCTCCAAGAACACGCCCGTCCGACAGAGCGGCATCCTCTTCTACGATACGCTCTTCGACGAGAACGCGAGCTGTCACCTTGCCTTGGGCATGGGTTTTCCCGAATGCCTTGAGGGTGGGTTCAAGCTTGATAGGGATGAGCTGCTTGCGCATGGCGTCAACCAATCCCACACGCACGTGGACTTCATGATTGGAACCGAGGACCTCAACGTATGGGGCATCAAGGCAGACGGTGCAAGGACGCCACTATTTGTGAACGGCCAGTGGGCCTGGGAGAGCGAGTAGAGTATCTGGCGTGAGGGGTCGGTTGAGGCTGTGAGGGCGCATCGAGCGTGGTAGAATCCAAATATGGGTCGTTAGCTCAGTTGGCAGAGCAGGAGACTTTTAATCTCAAGGTCAAGGGTTCGACCCCCTTACGACCCACCATGGGACACGAGGCCAGGGGGCAAAACCCCTGGCCTTCCCATATGGACGGAAGGCGGCGCGCCGCTAAGGTTTTCGCCAAAGAGCTGCTTTTTGGTTACGCCTGCTTTGTCTCTCTCGTGTTCTGGAGCCTTACCCTGGTCTGGAGTCGGGATCTGGATCCCTTCCACTACTGGGCTCGTCGAGTGAGATATCAGGTTCCGGCTGATATGAGTAGAGGCTTGCCGTAGGCACCATGAAGTCAATCCTGTCGATCTGGCGACACACTCTCAGCAGTTCTTTGCCAAGCGCGTGAAATCCCAGTGACTCGTCTCTGGATAGCCTCACATCTCTGAAACGCATCGTAGTAGCGACGTGTATCGCATCCTTCGGTCCGACTCCGTAGGTCTGACCTCCCGGTGCTTCTTTAGCCCACTGGACGCAGACCCGAGCCGCCGCCTGCCCCGAGGGCCCGCACCCAGCTACGGAGAGCCATG
>ERZ773067.581-NODE-581-length-21632-cov-8.936785_pt1 | contig 21632 bp, 16 predicted proteins | sample MGYA00580622_ERZ773067 | MGnify/ENA primary metagenome ERZ773067 (study PRJEB29015, sample SAMEA2737998) | human oral metagenome | biome: human oral; feature: human-associated habitat; material: dental | place: China | collected 2113 ...
TTTCGGCTCTCCGGGTTTCAGGCAAGCTTTTACGGTGACCGTTTTCGGCTCTCCGAAATAAAAAGGAGCAATAAACCCAAACGTGTACGGTTACGACAAAAAAAATGGGGAGCATCCCCTATTAGGAATGCCCCCTCAATGAAAAAATTAAAAAGCATCGTTTTATTTACTTCTCCACAAACCGTGTAGGTTGCAATATTCGCGAGCGTAGACTTGCTTTGCGTTTGTTAGGAACTCTGCTACCGGTTTATCGGTTGGCTCAAGATATTTGCGCAGCACTTCGTTGTTTTCAGTGATGAGCTCAATCCATTGAATGAAATGCGCCTCGGTCATGGGGTGTTCAACTGAACCCACGGTTACGCGATAACCTCCCTCAATCTTTTCAATCACGGGAACATGCTTCTCGGTTGCTGCGTCGGTTGAATTTTCGTTGAGCAGCTGGAAGCTTTCGCAAATTACTTCTCCTGGATTCAGAATCTCTACGATGTTGCCGTTGGCAACGTTCTTGTAAACTTCGTTTCTCTTTGTCATAATACTGAGTTATTATTTCGATAATGTTTATTGTGCTAACCTTTCAGGCCCTGTGGCACAGCCGTTAGTGTTGCCGGAAAGGTTTGCGTGCAAAGGTAGTTTTTAATTTTAGAATCAGATTATTCTCTCCACCACATGTGCATACATCGATGTTTAGCGAAACGAAAGAGGATGTACCCTTAATGGCACATCCTCAGATTGATTTGTAGCGAGCCTAAGCTCGGGGGAATAATTCACCTGTCTTTATTCTATGGCGGCCACACCCGGCAAGATTTTGCCTTCGATGGCTTCGAGCATCGCACCGCCGCCGGTTGATACGTAGGAAACCTTGTCGGCCAAACCGAACTTGTTCACAGCTGCAACCGAATCGCCACCACCAACGAGCGAATAAGCGCCGTTCTTCTGTGTGGCTTCGGCTACGGCTTTGGCGATGTCGCCCGTGCCGCGCGAGAAATTCTCGAATTCAAATACGCCAACCGGACCGTTCCATAGGATGGTTTTCGACGACATGATAATCTTCTTCCAGTTCTCAACCGACTGTTCCGAGGCGTCCATACCCTCCCAGCCATCGGGAATGTTGTAGATGTCGACCGTTTGGCGATTAGCGTCGTTAGAGAACTTGTCGCCAGCCACCGTGGCCACCGAAAGCGAGAGGTTAACGCCCTTTTCCTTTGCGGCCTTAATAACATTGAGGGCTTCGGGCATAAGGTCGTCCTCGTGGAGCGAATTACCAATTTTTCCGCCCTGTGCCTTGATGAACGTGTAGCCCATTCCGCCGCCAATGATTAGGTTGTCAACCTTGTCGAGCAGATTCTTAATCACTGCCAGTTTGGAGCTAACCTTCGAACCGCCGATAATTGCAGTAAAGGGGTGTTCGGCGTTTTTGAGAACGTTGTCGATGGCCTTGACTTCTTTCTCCATTAGTAGACCCAGCATTTTGTGGTCGGCGTCGAAATAGTCGGCAATCACGGCTGTAGATGCGTGTTTACGATGGGCTGTTCCGAAGGCATCGTTTACGTAGACATCGGCATAGGATGCAAGCTTCTTGGCAAAATCTTTCTGACGATTCTTCATCTCGGCCTTTGCGGCGTCGTATTCGGGCGTGCCTTTTTCAACGCCAACGGGTTTGCCTTCTTCCTCAGCATAGTAGCGAAGATTTTCCAGCAACAGGGCCTCGCCTCCTTTGAGCGATGATGCTTCGGCCTCGGCGTTGCCGGCGTCTTTGGCAAATTTAACCTCCACACCCAGGGCTGCACTCACGTTCTTCACTATTTGCGAAAGCGATAGCTCGGGCTTCACTTTTCCCTTTGGTTTGCCCATATGACTCATCATGATAAGAGCACCACCATCAGATAGTATTTTCTTCAGCGTGGGCAGTGCACCGCGAATTCGGGTGTCGTCGGTAACATTGCCGTTTGCATCCAGAGGAACATTAAAATCTACGCGGACAATTGCTTTGTGTCCTGCAAAATTGAAATTCTCGATTTTCATAAAACTGTATGTATTTAATGATGAAATATTTATTCTGTCAATCCACCGCAAACGAGTGCAGGTCTACGAACTTTCCGCGCTGTCTGCGTTGTTCTATCATTTCGGCGAGCTTTCTGCGGCGATGGGGAGCTATCCATTTCCGGGCGAAGATGTTTGGAATTGCAACACCCACGGCTATACAAATCAGAATGAGCGAACCGTTTATGGCGTTGTGAACCGCCACGGTTAATTCGCCCACTACGCCCTGCATCTCAATGAATCCGTAGAGAGCACGATACATCAACACACCCGGAACCATCGGAATCACGGCCGGGATGGTTATGCACTGATGTGGCGTGTGGAAAATGTGAACGGCCTTGATGTTGATTATCGAAATCAGAGCCGAACCGCAGAGCGACCCGATTATCGGGCCCATATCCAAACCGAAATTACCGCTCCCCGGACCCAGGCTCACAAAGTTGCGTGAGCAAATGGCAATGACTCCGCCCGCAGCTATCCATGGCATCAACTTGAGCGGAATGTTATAGATGGTGGCGAAACCCATGGCCGATATTCCGGCTGCAAGAGCATATTCTATGAAGGAGTGGTGGGGCGTCATACTCAAATCTTTGACAAAGTTGTCGATGCCGCCGCATTTAATGGCCAGCACTATTCCGAAAGACATAGCGGTGACGATGAGCATCGTGTTCGTGGCGCGAACCAATCCGGTTTCGATATTATTGTCAAGCAAATCGTTCACCGCGTTGATGAGTGGCACACCCGGCACGATGAACAGCGCGCAGGCCATGAGCGGATGCCACGGCGTTGATGAAACGATAAAGGGCTGAAGCCACAGTGGAATAACTGCCTTCATTTCGGGCGTGGCTGTGAACGACGAAAACAACGCTAAAATAGTTGAGAGAAAAGCAGCTATGGCGAAGTTGGCATACACGTTCGAACCTAGATGATTCAGGTACATACGCAGTCGGTTGCCCAGTGCGGCGGCTATCGAGGCATAGAAGAAAGACGTCCAGTCGCACCCGAATTGAATGCAGAAACCACCGCACGCAAAACCGGCGCATATTGCCACCATCCACTCCGAATAATGACGTTTGCCGCGACCTATGCGCTCCAGTTCGGCGCCGAATCGCTCAAGACTATAATCCTCGCTGATGGCACGCCATGTGAGCTTAGAAATTTGTTCGATGATTTCCATGTTGATGCCGTGGTTGGTGCATCGTTGCATTTTCGAGAAGCTGTGACACTCGTCGCTCAGGTTCACGTGCAGCATGTAGTAGTCTATTTCGATGTGCAGATTCTCAGCCGGCAAACCCAAATAGGCGGCTGTACGTTCAAGGTTGCGGCGCACTCTGCTGGTGTCGGCCGAACTTTCGATGAGTAACTGCCCGGTTCTTAGCAACAAGTCGAGCTTCTGTCGCAGAATCTTGCTAGTTACGATATTATCTTTTGAATTCATGTGTTAAGAGCGTTATCCTTAAAAAAAACGAATTTCTCGACACAAAGGTAAGTCTTTATGCCGAAACGTCCTGTTGGTTGAATGGAAGGCTATGCATGGCGAGGGCTATATTCTTCTTTGCTCGTTCGGGTTTCAGGGCTTCGGTGAATGGCATATCGGGCGGATTGATGGATGAAACCGATGCGAATCCGGCATCCAGTAATTTATTTGCCTCTTGCAGTCGGCCGGCAATCAAATGCACCGGCACTCCACGCTCACGGGCCATATGGAGAATCCGAACAGGCAGCTTGCCCATTAGCGTTTGTGAGTCGGCCGAACCCTCGCCGGTAAGAACAAACGACGCGCCGCGCAGTTTCTCGTCGAACGACGCCTTGTTTAAAAGAATATCGCTCCCCCATTCTATTCGCGCGCCGAGATATTGCATGAAAGCATATCCCAACCCGCCCGCCGCTCCGGCGCCTTTGTCTTGCGAGCAGTCGAAACCGAAACGTTTTAACGATGCTTGGGCGAATGTTTCGGCGCGCCTGTCGAGTATCTTCATTTCTTCCGGGCCGGCTCCTTTTTGTTTTCCGAACACAACAGCGGCTCCTCTCGGCCCGTAGAGCGGATTCTCCACATCGGAAGCCAGCGTTATTCGCACCTCCGTTCTTATTCGATTGAACACTTCTTCGCCGAACGATTCCTTGAGCGCAAGGAGCATCCCTAGTCCGCAGTCGCTACTGGCCGAACCGCCCAGCCCCACGACAATCTCTTTTGCTCCGCTTCTTAAGGCCGCTGCCAGCAATTCGCCCACGCCGTAGGAGGTAGCTCGCAGCACTCGCCGGCTATTTTCCTCAATGAGCGTTAGACCGCATGCACGTGCCGACTCGATGATGACTGTTCCGCTTACGTCTACGGCCAATTGCGCCGTGATAGGTCGCATAAGCGCATCGTGACAATCTACATTCAGCATCTTGCAGGGCGTTATATCTGAATATGCTTCGAGCCAACCGTCGCCTCCGTCGCTAAGCGGAATCGAGAGTATTTCGGCCTCCGGATAGCGGACTTTCAGCGCGTCTGCGGCCGCCTTTTCAGCTTCGCCCGATGTGATACAGCCCTTAAAACTGTCCATTGCCAGAATAATCTTCATGTGCATAATATATAATGTGTATTGAAAGATTGCAAAGCTACGGTTTTCCGGCATATCGATGTGTTTCCTAATTGCCACCCATAAAATGCGCCTACCTGTCGGCTTCGCCATTACTTCTACCACCTGCGCTGTATCCTCTCCGAATTGTTAAAATAAAGCCCCCAAAACGACAGAAAAATCAGACTCGTAACTTATTGATAATCATGGATAATAGAGAGGCTTAAACTTTCTGCGCATCTAGTTTAAATTAGATGCGCAGAAAGTTTGAACTTGGTGCGCAGAAAGTTTTGACAAGATGCGCATCTGCTTCCGACTGGGTTTAACAAAATTGTTACTAAACGTAAAAACCGCCCAATCTCTATAGCTAGAAACCGGACGGAGTTCAAGGGATTGACAGAAAAAATACTTCGTTTATTATCGCATGTTCATTATCGGTTAGTTTACATCAACTTCGATATTCTTTCATTTTCATTGGTTAGTTACGGTTTGGAACTCGGTTCTTACCCGCATAAATTTTGTTTATCCTTGTACGAAACTCAATTCGTCGAGGCTGAAGGCGCGCCCCATTTCGGCGCTTTTCACGAACTGAACGCTCACCTTCTTGATTAGGTTGGCGCCGGCCTTCTTGGCCTCTTCTTCAGTGGCGGTGCCTTTCGAGCTGATGGTGAGATGGAACGAACCGAGGTCGCCCAGCCGAACGCTGTTGCCTGTCTGTAGGGCATGAATGATTTCAAATTGCAGCGCGTCGAGCACGGCCTTGATGTCGGAGCTCGAAACGGTGGAGCGCTTTTCAATCAGTTTCACAATCTGCGGCAACATCAACGGTGTCGTAGGCGCAATCTGTGCATAATACTTCGTCTCTGTCTTCTTCTGTGGGTTCTTTTTCCCCTTGATAATAAATTTAATCATTGCGTTTAAAGTTTAAATTGTTATTGTTATGAATTGATTTACACAGGCTCCGCACGAGGCAGAGGGGCTGTGTTCTTGTTGTATTAATATGCCACGAACGATCGGACACCACGGTAGCCATCCTTTGCACCACTAGAAAATCTCATGACTCCCAATTCCGGTGTTATAAGTCCTGCACAGTAGTAAGAGAACATAGGAGTCTCTGTACTCGACCAATATGCTAAACTTGTGCTATTAACTTCAAGGGCCTTACCACCCACTTGTGTAAAGGCAACCTTTGCTAATCCTCCATACCAGTAATAATTCTTGTAATAATCGGCTATTGTTACACTGGTGCGATTGCCTAAACCCAAGGCAGAGAATGCCCATGTCCAATCACTATAAGATGGTAAATACCATTGCAGGGCAGGCGTACCCGTGTAAGTTACACCTGGGTCGTAATGACCTGCGTCATAAAAGGCATGGTGCCCCATATTGTTGCCTTTGACTATACCATTAATACTGTAACTTGCATTCCACGTCTCTTCCTTTCCACTAGTAGCAGAACCAAGTAGAGCATCACTTAAATTTGTCACCATATATGTATTTTCCCTAATTAAAAAGTTGCCCCAGGTTGTCCAATCTACAGCATCTTTCAAGGCTATTGCCATGTGTTTGCTACGGCTTAGCACTACGGCGATAGGGGTCTTGGCAGTCGCGGCCGGTTTGCCTCCGTAGATAGTCTCTTTGACGGTGCCGATAGAGCCGTCGCTCATCAGATAAAGAAAGGCATACATTAGCTTTACATTGAGTACATAAGAACCATTCTGTTCTAACTGTAGCAGCGTAGACGGATTGAAAGTTAAGCCGGCATTTGCCATCGAAATGTTATAGATATTGCCGGTATCGAAAGTGAGTTTCAACTTCGATATGTCGGTAGTAGGCATAAACATTGTTTCTTTATTACTTATGGAAGTATAAGTCTCGGAAGTGTATGGAGCTTGAGGATTAGCGCCGTAAGTGAGGTTCTCGGATACTGCTGCAGATGTGCCGACAGACCAAGTGCCTGTAGAAGCGTCGTAGGTTGACGAACTGGGTATGTCGGTTGCATTTACAGAAGCGAGTGTTGCGGTAACACCCGAGAAGTTCATGTAACCTGTGAGCTTAATCTTTACTTTGGCACCGACGTGTTTTAGTGTAAAGGATATTTGCTGCCTTTTAGGCGTTGCTGCGATGGTTTCTGTCTTTCTTCCTATCAATGCTGCATCGGCATCGGTACGGGTTACGGTGAGGTTGTTTCCGCTGCGGGCAACCTTGCTGTTGAAGAGCACGAAGTCGTAGGTCTTTCCTGCCTCGAGAATAATATCCTTATTGGCCGAGGTGGACGTGAAGACACCGCTGGTTACTGTGCCGGTGATTTCGCCTTTGAGGGTGTGGGTGGCGGCATCGTAGGCCAGCATGGTGTAGGTGTCGTTAGGCAGGGTACGCGTGGCGGCAGGCTTGGGGTGTTTGGTGGTGTCGCGCTGCAAGGTACATTCGGCAAGAACTCCGTTGCCGAGGTCTACCATCTTCTGCTCGAGCTTCACGGGTTCTTCGGCTTTGCTGCCTGCGCGGGTAATATCTGCTTCTCCTTTGTCGTTGTAGTCGGCAAAGTCTACTTTGAACTCAACGGCTTTGGTGAGGTCTACTTCTTTTCCGTCGGAGCCGTTGTTGTCGTTACTGCAAGCCACAAGGGTGAGCAGGGCGACGCTAAGAATGCTTGATAAAATTGTTTGCTTGTTCATTGTTCTTCCTGTTTTAATATTCGTCTTCATCTTCATTGTCCCATATCTGACCTTGCTTGGCGGGGGCTACTGTCGAGGGATCTCCGAAAAGCACGGTGCCGGCATCGTGCTCGCCTTTGTCGTCGTAGCCCGGTTGCACGGTGGAGCCGCCTGCATTGGGACGAACGGAATTGCAGATGAATCGCTCGTTCTCTAATTCGATTACCTCGCTCTTGGGAGGCTCATAGAAATGCTTTTTGTTCATACTGATAACTTTATTATTTCGTGATTACATTATTTGTCATCGTGGCAAGGGGTAAATCGAAAGGAAATGATATCCGTAACCCAATCGATGCCAATTCGGGCGCCAGCCCGCATGTAGGGACAGACCCCGTGTCTGTCCGCCTCCATGCCAACTCGGTCTACCGACCGCATGCCATATCCGGGATTATAGACCCAAATATTCATCCCGTACTGACGGGTGGAGCGGACAGACACGGGGTCTGTCCCTACATGCGGGCTAACGCCCGAGTGTGGGTTCATGCTTGTGGAGACACGGCAAATTGCCGCCTGAAAATCGTACGGCTTTTATCGGGAAATTCTTTCCTTATTTTCTCTTATCTCGCTTCCCGAAAGGATACGAAAAACGGCACGGAGAATCCTCTCGGAATCCCAGTGTGTATTGGATGTGCGGCGCTCTTCGCGCGCGTATGAAAAAGCTAATTAATAGGTCTGGCCTGTGTGTGTTAGCACTTTTTCCGAACTATGCAAGAATATAGCGTTAAAAAACACGGGAGAAGTGAAATTCTCTCGCGCCGTATTATTGCTATAATAAAAAGTAGGTTCGAAACTCATGGTGGCAAAGGTATATCAATCAATTCGATTGAGCAAAAATGGGCTTATATATTCTTGATTTAGAACAGTAATGGAAAGTATTCTGCCTTTCGTTCGCAAGAGATTATGAAAAATCAAAGTAGTTTTGCACGGTCTTAGTGGAAGAGAAACGATAGGAAGTTTGTTGTTTCTTTCAGGAGATGAATATAATGTTAGAGTTGGATACATTACTTGATTACATGTATAAAATGAACTATAAAACCGTGGCTAGCCGAACCTCGGGAGCGATTCTCGTTGCAGCCATCGTGCTGACGATGATAAGTATTGCCGGCTGTCGCGACGACGAAATAGTAGTGCGCCCGGAGCATAACGACACGGGTGGGCCAATTGTCAGTAAGCATACCGGACTTTATGTGCTTAACGAAGGAAATATGGGGTCGAATAAAGCTACGCTCGACTATCTCGACTTTTCGACCGGCATTTATTCCCGTAACATCTATCCTTCACGTAATCCTCGAGAGGCCATGGAACTTGGCGATGTGGGCAACGATATCAAAGTATATGGCGGTAGCTTGTGGATTGTAGTTAACCAGTCGAACAAGGTAGAAGTGACTGATGCACGAACTGCCGTGAGCCGCGGGCGGGTGGAGGTACCCAATTGCAGATATATGGCTTTTAAGGATGGATTCGCCTACGTGAGTTCGTATGTTGGCCGGATAAATTCAAAGAGCGTACTTGGTGCGATATATAAAATCGATACACTTTCGTTACGCGTAGTTGACCGCTGCATCGTGGGCTATCAGCCTGAAGAGATTTGCGTCGTAGGCAACAAACTATATGTTGCAAACAGCGGCGGATATAATCCCATGCAAGGAATGGCCTACGACCGCCGGGTGAGTATCATCGACCTGCGAACGTTCAAAGTGAACGGCGAGATTGATGTGGCACCTAATCTGTTCAGACTTCGTACTGACAGGCACGGCAATGTGTGGGTTTCGTCGAGGGGAGATTATGCTTCGACTCCATCGCGACTCTACAAGATTTCCAACGACAGGGTGGAGAGCATGTTCGATATTCCTGTGACCGATTTCGACTTTCTTGGCGATTCGCTCGTCTATCAGAACGAAAAGGAACTTGGAGTCATCGACATCCGCACTAGCAGAATCCTGACTCGCCAGTTGGCCCATATGCCTGCCGGCGAATCAGTGCAAACGCCTTATGGAGTGATTGTCGACGCCTCCAACGGTAATATATACGTAATGGATGCAACGAATTATGTTTCGAGTGGTCGACTGTTTTGCTTCGACCAACAGGGAGCATATAAATGGAGCGTCAGGACGGGCGATATTCCCGGTCATGCCTGCTTCGCGGAGCGTAAGGTAGATGTTCCGTCGGTAGTTCCGCCCGCGTCGGGTTCGGCCTATATCAGTGCAGTCGACGAATATGTGCCTGCGCCCGGTCAGTTCATTAACGTATTGCCTGCCGTCGACGCCGACGACAACGTGGACTCTGTTCTCAAGAAGTGCACTGCTGCGCTGAAGGGAGGATTCGACGGTATGATAAGCCTTGGCGGATTCGGCGGTTATATAACTTTCCAATTCGACCACCCAATTCGCAACATATCAGGCGAGCCTGACCTTCTCATCAAGGGGAATGCCATGGTGGGCGCCAGCGAGCCGGGCATAGTGATGGTGTCGAAAGATGAGAACCGAAACGGACTACCAGACGACCAATGGTTCGAGCTCAAAGGAAGTGCCGATACCGACAGTGTAGGCAAGGTGACGTTCGGCTATCGGATAACATACACCGAAAATTCGATGCGCGACATTCCCTGGACCGATAGTCGTGGCGTATCGGGCACCGTTCCGCGGAACGAATTTCATAAGCAGGAATATTTTCCGATGTGGCTGCACGGCCAGCTCACGTTCGAGGGAACTCTCTTGCCACGGAACGGTTATCGGAACTCGTTCTGGGTATTATCGGCTTTCCGATTCGGCTATGTCGATAACCTGCCAACCGATGAAGGCTCGTCATTTGATATCGACTGGGCCGTCGACTCGCATCGAAATCCTGTTCACCTTGACCAGATTGATTTCGTTCGTGTCTACAACGCCCAGAACCAGGTATGCGGATGGCTCGGTGAGACGTCGACTGAAGTACGTGGGGCAAAAGACTTACATTATTTAAACTAACATAAAAAGCAAATGAAGAAAATCTACACAACACTCGCGCTCGCAATGGTTGCGGCGCTAACAGCATCGGCCCAAAACGTCGTGGCCGATTTTGAAAACATCGAAGGAGTGACTCTCAATGCCGACGGATATTATATCGGCCGCGAAACCTCTCGAGAATTTAATAACTATGGTGCAAAGGGATATTATTGCGACTTCAAACAAGGCCCGTTCCGTTTCTCACAGAGCTACACACCATCCTATCCCGCATGGTCGGGCTTTGCTATTTCCAACCGAACCGAAACCGCCTTCAACAATCTCACGCCCGACCAATACAATAATGTAGTTGGCGGCGGATATAGCGGCTCTTCCAACTTCTGTGTGGTATATGGTTCGATGGATAGCATCAGCGTCGACCCCGGCACTAAAGTAAACGGCTTCTACATCACCAACTCGGCCTATTCGAAGAACAGTTTCACCAAAGGCGACAGCTATGCAAAGGCACTAAAGCAGGAAGGCGACTTCTTCAAAGTAACCGTCACGGGCGTGAAGGCCGACCGCAGTGAAGTCAAGAAAGAAATAATGTTGGCCGAGGTGGTCTACGGTTCGCTTGTCTATATAAACAACTGGCGATGGATAGACCTAAGCGACTTCGGCGAGGTCTCAACGTTGCGCTTCTCGTTCACCGGTTCCGATACGGGACAGTACGGTCTTAACACCCCGGCCTATTGTGTAATCGACAATCTCACGGCCAGCGTAACCACCTCTGTTCCGTCGGTTCATAGCGATGCCGTCGAAGTGGCCCGCTACACACTCAACGGCATTCGCCTCTCCGCTCCGCAGAAAGGTGTTAACATCGTCAAGATGAGCGACGGCACAACACGCAAGGAAATTGTGAGATAGAATATGAACAAAATAGGCGCGGAAATAGTGCCTATAATATATAAAAGGTAGAAACGGAGCAGAATACGACCCGAATACAGTCGTATTTTGCTCCGCTCTTTTGAAATATACCCCAAATACGGTTGTATTTCTGTTCTCCTGGTAAAAAGACGGCCAAATCCCTTGGGGGCGTTCTCCTTATGAAAGTACGAACCAACCCCAAAGGATATATCGACAACCGAACCTATAAAGCCGTAAACGCGGCAACAAAACCGAAGATTATACCCGGAGTATTGGCAATTGCAAGCGGGAGGTCGCGCTTTTCCTTAAACAAACCGTAGGCAACCCAAAGGGTACAGTTTATTCCGGCCATGAATGGCTGAATGAACGTACCTTTATGGCCGGCGAGATTGTTCTGAATCTGCGGAAAATAAAAAATATACATCATAACCGATGTGGCCATGCCTACCCAGCCCATCATACCAAAAAATTTTTCTTTGCTCATTTAATACAACGTTTGATTAGGTTGGCGAAGATAGAACCAAATGGCAGAAATATTTTTCATATCAGACGATAAGTGGGCTATCTGGATTTCTTCGTGATTAGTGTCAAGGATTTTAGACTTAACTTTGTCGCACTCACAAAATCTACAAACAAACTTATTATGAACATCATCAAGAATATTATGATTGGGGTGACGCTTATGTTATCACTCCCCGTTGTTGCCCAGAAATTCGTGGGCGGCGATATCTCGCTTCTACCGTCCTACGAGCAAAAGGGTGCAAAATACTACGATGCATCCGGGAATGCCATTCCCGCGCTTCTGTCCTTCTTGGCCCAACAGGGATGGAATGCACAACGGGTTCGATTGTTCGTCGACCCATCGAAGGCACCGGCCGAAAAACGGGCCGAAGGTGCCGTGCAAGACTTGGATTATGTAACCGCACTCGGGAAACGAATCAAAGACACCGGACAGAAGTTTATGCTCGACCTCCACTACTCTGACACCTGGACCGACCCCGGGCAACATGCTGTACCAGTTGATTGGACCAGCGCATCGCCCACCGAACTAGTCGATAAGGTGTACAGCTACACAAAATCCACCCTGCAACATCTCGTGGCAGCCGGCGCAACACCCGATTTCATCCAGCCGGGCAACGAGATAACCTACGGTATGCTTTGGCCCACTGGAAGATGCTATCCTAACGGCGCAAACTATGGCTCGGGAACTTTCGAAAACTTTGCACGATATCTGAAAGCCGCCATCAGAGCTTGCAGAGAAGTATGCCCGGAAGCGAAAATCGTTGTGCATACCGAGATGAGCTTCGCCGACAACGTACCGGCATTCTATAATACGCTAAAAAGTTATACGGACGACTACGACATCATCGGACTTAGTTATTATCCCGATTATCACGGCTCGCTTTCTACCTTGAACAGCGTTCTTACGAGGCTTGAAACCAACCATCCGTCGAAGAAAATTATGATTGTCGAAACTGGCTACGGCTCACAATGGCAACTACCCGGAAGCAAGAAAAACTTTACTTCCGTATGGCCGCTCACCGAACAAGGACAGGCTAAATTCGCCTCCGACCTGATAGCACTTCTGAACAATCATACCAGCGTTACCGGATTATTCTGGTGGATGCCCGAAGACAACGAGGCCGGTGTAGATTGGCACAATCCCGTACGAAGTACCTGGTGGAATGGCTCGCTTTTTAACCAAAGTACGGGTCGAGTTCTGGGCGCGATGCAGATTTTGCGAACATTTCTTGGCGGAAGCAACGAAGTCTCTCATCGGTTCACTGATAAATCAGAGTTAGAAAAGTGGTTCACCCCCTCGGGTCAGGCCATTGTACAGCCTGTTAGGTCGGGGATATACATAACACAAGGAAGAAAAATTTTTATACCGTCCGCCCGATGATAATCTCGGGCATAAAAAGGGGATGCATCACGCGGATACATCCCCCATCCATTAACTTTTAATTCTTTACTTATGAAAACATTCTTATTCTATACTATAGCTGGAATTTATAGCCCAGAGTAACCTGGAATACATCATTCTTAGATTTGCCAACCTCGTTGAGCTTTGTTAAGCCCCAATTGTAGCGGGCATCAATCTGGAAGTTGCTGTATTCATAGGAAACGCCCACAGGAATAGAGAGGTCGAATTTCTTGCCACCTTTCAAATCTATAGCCTTGGCGCTGCCTGCCTTAAACTTGTTGCTAATCTGGAAACCAGGCTGAACACCGAGTTTAACTGCCAATCCGGAAACAACATAAACATTAGCCATAACCGGAACGTTCACGTAATCCATCTGGAATTTATCATCCTTCATCTTGTATCCCTGCTGAGAATACATTGCTCCAAGGGTGATTGAGAGCAGGTCGGTTACTTGATACTCGGCTTCTACTCCGGCTGCGAGCCCGAGTTTCATCTCGGCGTCTTTAGGGGCATCTGAAACTGTGGCTAAATTTAATCCGACTTTAGGTTGGATGTTAATTGAACCAATTTCGTGTTGTGCATAAGCACCTACTGCGGCAAGCATTAAAGCTGCCATAAAAACTAATTTTTTCATAATTCAAAGTATTTAGTTTAACTATTCTCTCTGCCGCGTGCAGAAGAATACGAGGCAAAATTAACTACTTCCTAATTAATTAACAAATATGTCAGAACTCAAAGTGTTTCGCCGTGTCTCCCTATGAAAGAATAGGAGTTTAGTCACTCGTCGGAGTAACGTTCAATTGCTGAAATTACCTAGACATGAACTGTCTATTCATAAATCCCATAGACAAGCCTCTCTTTCTTGTTGATTTCCCTTGAAAAGGCATTCCCTCCCTCCGCCTTTTTAGTGCTTCTGACTTTTTTCCACCGTGAGGTGAGAATTATGCACTTAGTGTATCGAGAAAAAGGAGGAGACGATTGGTTATATTAACCTCGCTGACGCCCGAATCGAAGTCGAGGCTAAGAAGGTTTAGCTCAGGATATAGGTCGTGCAGCCGCTTTTCGATGCCTTTGGAGATGATGTGATTAGCTATACAACCGAAAGGCTGCAGACTGACAACATTTTTCACTCCGTCGCGATAGAAAGCGGTAATATCGGCTGGCAAAAGCCAACCTTCACCGAACTGAGCGGCAAGCGAAACAATACCTTTGACACCCTCGGCTTCATGATAGATGTTGGTGAACGGACGGAAATAGCGGAAGCCGGCACCGGCGCGATTAAATTGTTTCTGTCGGCGCTCGATGAGTTTGTAGAGTGTGCGGACAACGAAATTGGGCATATTCGAATCACTCAAACATAAATCTTTCTGTGCTTCGACGTTGATGAACTCCTGGAAGAAGAAAGGCGAAATGAGTGGCGGAACCACTTCGATACCGCGTGAGATGAGCTGTTCGCCCAAGAATTGATGACTAAAGGGATTGAATTTTAAGAATATTTCGCCTACAACACCCACCTGTGGACAATCCTTATCTATCGTGATGGCGTTGAACTCCTTGGCGGCACGGGCTACTAGTTCAACAAGGCCTTGGGAATCTTTCTTGGCGATACGACGTTGCCCCAAACGGATGTATTTCGTTTTTAACTCGAGAGCCGTTGGCATTCCGGGAGTTTTCAGTTCGCGTACCACGGCAGCATAATAGAGTTTGGCCAGGGCATCGCTGTAGAGGAGCGTATTGATGGTTATACCAGCCAGTTTGAGCCATGGAAATTCAAACCCTTCCTGTTCGTTATCTGTGCCGGCTGTGGAAACACCCAAGGTAATGAGCGGCACGTTTTCGAAACCATTAGCGATGAGGGCGCGTTTGATGAGAGCTGTATAGTTCGTGGCGCGGCACTGTCCGCCGGTTTGTGTCATGACGAGCGCTACTTCGTCGGGGTTATATTTCCCGGAACGCAAGGCTTTCACCATGTCGCCCACTATGAGCGTCGCAGGATAACATACCTCGTTATTGGCATAAGCCAGACCGAATTGCGCACTGTCGGAGTCGCTCATCGGCAGAATCTCAAGGTTATATCCAGCCAATTTGAGCAGCGGTGGGAGTAACGGCGAGAGATATTCGGTGAAATATGGTGCAAGAATCTTCCGGTTACGGTCTTTATTACGAAAGATATTTGTACGTGGAAATGGTTCTGGGCTGGAGACTTGCTGATTGGTTTTTAGACTGTCGACAAGGCTTCGGATGCGTAGTTTCAGACTTCCGATGTTCGACACATCGTCGATTTTCAGCAGTGTGAATGGCTTGCCGTGCCGACGCATAATATCGCGAACCTCGTCCTGTACAAAAGCATCGGGTCCGCAACCAAAGCTGGTCATCTCAACGAAATGCACATCGGCAGCCTGTTCAGCTGTCCATTGTGCGGCCTTGATAATGCGATTTGTGAACGACCATTGCTCAACTAAATGTGTGTCGCCGCGTCCCACCTGATTGTTTCCGCGCACAATGTCGTCGGAGATTACATTCACGCCCAGTGATGCAATCATGTCGGAGAGTTTATGCTGAATGAGCGGGTCGGCGTGATACGGTCGGCCGGCTAGCAAAATGGTCAGCTTGCCTGTTTGCCTACTGTCGGCCAGGATAGTTTCGTTCTGCCGGCGCATATCATTCTCAAAATCGGTTTGTGCTTTTTGTGCGGCGTCGATAGCCTGTCCAATTACCCTACGCTTAACCCCGAGGCTTTTTAGATAAGCAGTGAGTTGTTTGCGCAGCAGCTTGGGGTTGGCAAAGTTTATCACCGGCGAATCCATGAGCGTTTGGAGTTTCATACTACTCCGAACCACGTCAGAATAAGCCGACACGATGGGACAGTTAAACGAGTTGTCGGTACGGTCATCGTCTTTTCGCTCATAGACCACGTAGGGGAAGAATATGCGGTTGAGTCCTGCACGATCGAGTTCGGCAATATGACTGTGTACGAGCTTTGCCGGGAAGCAGATATTATCGCTCATCACGGCGCGCAACTGACTTTCGTAGTTGCCAAATGTGCTACGCGACGAGAGCATCACGCGGAATCCAGCCACAGAGAAGAGTGTTGCCCAGAAAGGATAATCTTCATAGAGACCCAGCACTCGCGGAATACCTATCGTCGGTGCGTCCGACGGAGCAGAGGGATAATGCAAGGGATTGAAGAGACGGTCGTATTTATACGTATATATATTCTGCCCGGCTCGATGATTCTTTCCGTAGTTGTTGAAGATTCGTTCGCACTTGTTTCCCGAGTAGAATTTGTTTCCGCCATGGAAGGAGTAGCACGTAACGTTACAATTGTTTTCACAGCCTTTGCAGTGCAGTTGTCGCTTTTCGCTTTTGGTTTCTTCTACTTGCAGAGGTTGTGGTTTTCTATCCTTAGCGAAGGATATGGCATGAAGCGCACATCCATAGGCGCCCATTAATTCGGGCATATCCGAACGTGCCACATCATATCCCGTGAGTAGTTCGAAAGCCCTAACTACGGCATCGTTTCTCATTGTCCCGCCCTGCACTACAATCTTGCCGCCCAGGTTGTCGTTACCATGGATTTTGAGCACTTTGTAGAGGCAGTTCTTTATAACGGAATACGATAATCCCGCGCTTATATCACCCACCGACGCGCCTTCGCGCATAACCTGTTTCACTTTCGAGTTCATGAACACGGTGCAGCGCGTTCCAAGGTCGCAAGGATTGGTTGCAGTGCAGGCAATACGGGCAAAGTCGGCAATGTTATATCCCAGATTGTTGGCGAACGTTTGCAGAAAAGTTCCGCACCCACTCGAGCATGCCTCGTTGAGTTCCATTCTAACCACAACGCCGCGGTCTACGAAGATAGCCTTCATGTCCTGTCCGCCAATGTCGAGAATGAAACTCACCTCGGGAAGCAGACGTTTAGCGGCCTCGTAATGTGCCATGGTTTCGATTATTCCGCTGTCGAAATTGAATGCCGCTTTAATTAGTTCTTCGCCATATCCGGTTGAACAGCTACCCATCACTTCGAGGCGTGTGTGCGAACTATCGGCCTGTGCTTGTAATTTTTTCAACCCTTCGCTGGCGGCTTTGACTGGATTACCGAGGTTGGGGGCGTAATGGCTGAATACTATTGTACCGTCCTTGCGCGCGGCGATTATTTTTGTTGTAGTCGACCCCGAGTCAATCCCGATATAAACTTGTTCTGTCATTCCGACCCGCAGCGGTGAGACTGGTGTTGAATATTGCAGTCTTCGCTCGCACCATTGCTGATGTTCGTCCTCATTAGCAAAGAGCGGCTCCAGGTCTGAGCGGCGTTTAAGTTCGCGTTTTATGTCGAGCCGACCTCGCAGTTCGCCCACGCTTATCCCATCTTCTTTTCCGGCCCGAAGTGCGCAGCCGATGGCAGGAATAAGGTTCGATTGGTTCGATACGATGAAACTTTCATCCAGCGGCATTTTCAGATATTCGGCAAAAGCTTTCCTCAGAGCCGGCAGGAAGGTTAGCGGACCGCCGCAGAGTAGCAGTGGCGGTTCATAATCGCAGCCGTGCGACAGTGTGGTTATTGTTTGAACGGCTATCGAATGAAATATCGACGCTGCAATATCGGCCCGTGAAATATTTCGGGCCATGAGATTCTGAATGTCGGTTTTAGCAAACACTCCGCAGCGCGCTGCAATCGGATAAACCTGTTTTGCCTCAAGTGCAAGATTATTCAGCTCGCCGTTATCGACTCCCATGAGTACGCCCATCTGGTCGATGAACGCTCCGGTTCCTCCGGCACAGTTGCCGTTCATTCGCAGCTCCATACCATGTCCACCGAAGAAAACCACCTTAGCATCTTCTCCTCCGATATCGATGAGTGCCTTTGCCTCAGGATGCAATTCGCGTGCATAGACGGTTGCTGCAACTACCTCCTGCACGAACGTAGCGCCCAGTTGTTCGGCTGTGGCCATGCCAACCGACCCGGTGACACACAGCGACACCGAGTCGGTGCCAACAAGCTGTGCAACATCGTCGAAATATTGTTCGATGAGTGCTCCAACCTTTGCGTTATGCCGTTCGTAGCGCGAATAAACTGTTTTATTCTCCCTGTCGAGCACAGCAATTTTTGCGGTTGTAGAGCCGATGTCGAGCCCGATTCTATATGATGATTCTCTCATGAAATATCTTATTATTTAGTCGATGCAAAATTACACACCTTTTCTACGATAAGTCGATGTTTAAAATTAAATGCCACCAGATTCGTCTTTGTTTCTCGGTTGCTTTTTCAGATAAATAAGGAGTCTAGCCGGCTATATTAATGATGGGAGACGAGAAAGAGATATGAAGATAAGAGGTAAAGTTCTACCCGTGAAAAGATTGAATGATAGAGCGTTTTTTACATTTACGACATGAAACTTTTGTCCAATCCGACAGAACTCTTTACTTTTGCCGCCATGAGTTTCGAACCTACCTTTTATTATAGCAACAATACGACGCGAGAGAATTTCACTTCTCCCGTGTTTTTTAACGCTATATCCTTGCAAGGTTCGGAAAAAGTGCTAACACACACACACACACACACACACACACACACACACACACACACACAGGCATCTAGCCTCACCTAACTTATTTTTACGCGCGCGTAGAAGTTACGCAAACCTAAGGAAACACAAGAGGTATAGCTATCTCTGGTGTTATGTTTTTCGTGCCCTCTCGGCAACCGATATAAGAGAAAATAAGGAAAGATTTTATCTGCAAAACCTGCACGAAAATCGTGCGGCGAATACTCCCATTTCCGTAAACAAAAACTCCCACTCGGCCGATAGGCCGCATGTAGGGACAGACCCCGTATCTGTCCGCCGGCCCCTAGACCTAATACATGCACAATCGCTCGAGTCTTACTTGGATAATATGTTTGTCCCGTCCGTCAAAAGGACGGGTGCGGACAGACACGGGGTCTGTCCCTACATGCGAGCTGGCGCCCGAGTCATCCCTTTGCCACGACGATAAATAATGCAATAACGAAATAACAAGTATCAGAATGAACAAAAAGCATTTCTACGAACCTCCCAAGATTGAGGCAATCGAACTCGAGAACGAATTATTCTTTTGTACATCCGTAAGTCCGAACCCTGGCGGCTCGAACGAGAAAGATTACGATCCCGACGAAGACATCGACGGCGGAGAATACGAATTCGAATAAACAGTAGTACAATCAAAAACAGACAAAGAAGATGAAGACAACAACAAAATCGATCCTCGTTGCGTGCGGTCTGATGGCCGTGCTCGCGTCGTGCAGCAACGACATAAACACGCCCGATAGCGGCGACAAAGAACAGCCTCAAGGCTTGCAGTTCAGCTTTACCGAAGAAGGCTACGGCGAAGACGAAGTGTTAAGCCGCGCCGCAGCAAACAAAGCCCAGCAGACCGAAATCGTAGACCTTGGCGATTGCGAGGCCGAAGTGAGCATGGAGAACGAGCCAGCCGAAAAGCAACCCCGGGCAGCCACCCGCGCCATCACGAACAAGCACTACACCATCCGCGCCTACCAGGCCGGCGTGAAGAAAGCTGAGATAAGAGGAACATTCAATGGTACAAATTTTATCGCTGATGCTGATTCTCCACAAGACATGCAACTGAATAAAGGTGAGGCGTATGAATTCATTGCTTTCAACGATAACTTTACCCCATCAGGTGACAATGAGCTTATAATTACTCGTGACAAAGTCGCTACAGCCTATATGTGTAGAAAGAATGTGTATATCGACCAATATAAAAAGCAGCAAATCAATTTTGAGATGAAGCATGTCGGGTCTCGTCTGCGCACGCAGTTCGTCTGCCAAAAGCACATCCCGAACAACATCACTGCTACGCTCGATACTAAACTTAACAACATAATTCCAACCAAGGAAACTTATAATATAAATACAGAAAGCTATACCATAAATAGCTTAGGAAGTCTTGTTGCTGTCCCCAACAACTCGCCTGCAAGCACCGAACCTAAATTCACCGCTTCGAACGGCGGACAAACATTTGCCTACACCTCAACGAGTAATTATCATTATTTCCTTCCCGAATCAAAGAATATGGGGTTTATAAAAATAACTTTCAATGCTGGTACCATCTTTTGGAAACCTTTAACAGGCGTTATTCCCTGGCTTAGTTTTAATCCAATAAGTATGAAACCCAACAAATCATACGTTGTAAAGATTAAGCTCAAACCCAAGTTCAGGTATTTATTCAGCGACGGCACAACCGGCTTCCGCTCTGAAACCACCTATGGCGGAGCGCCTGCCGCAACCGCAAAAACACCTATCGGATTAGTAATAGAATCAGGAATAGCAATGAGTTTGAAGTCTATCGAAAACGACCAATGGCTTGAAGGAACTAACGCTGATTATAGACAATACAACAGGAATATGAGCAATAATTTCCAAACTCTTATGTCGTGGGAGAATGGATATGATGAAACTTGGAATGCGGCGAATAATACGGTCAATGTTAAAGGTAATAAGGCTATACCGAAAGGTGATCAAACCAATACCGGCAATTTCCCTGCCTTCTATCATGCAGGCCATTATACTGGTTATTTTATAAGTCCAATAATTTCACCTTTGCCTTTGTGGCTACAAAATACAAAGTGGTATCTACCGGCATTTGGAGAATGGAAATATCCGTTCAATACAGTTGCCTTTGGAGATATGACAGCGTTGTCCGGAGCTACAGATTATGGAGGGTTATCTTGCTATAGCTATTTCATAGAAAATGCTATTACAGCTGTTGGCGGAACCTCTATTATGAGTAAGAATCATTGGACAAGTTCGCAAAATCATCCTGCCGAAGCTGGGCAAGTGCAGATAAACCCGACAAATATGAACTGGAATAGATACAGATGGATTGTACAGAGAAATTCTGTTCGTGCATTCATCCGATATTAAAATAAAAACAATACAGAGTGAGGGTCACGCAATGCTCCCCCGGATAAAATCGACGCAGAATGAGGGTCACGCAACGTTCCCTCGGATAAAATCGACGCAGAATGAGGGTCACGCAATGCTCCCTCGGATAAAATCGACGCAGAGTGAGGGTCATGCAATGCTCCCTCGGATAAAATCGACGCAGAGTGAGGGTCATGCAATGCTCTCGCGGATAAAATCGACGCAGAATGAGGGTCACGCAATGCTCTCGCAGATAAAATCGATGCAGAGTGAGGGTCACGCAACGCTCCCTCGGATAAAATCGACGCAAAATGGGGGTCACGCAATGCTCCCCCGGATAAAATCGACGCAGAATGAGGGTCATGCAACGCTCCCTCGGATAAAATTGACGTAGAATGAGGGTCATGTTGTGTTCCCAAAGATTAAATCGGGTAAAAATGAGGCTCATGTTGCATCGAAAGACATCAGAATTACATTAGGATGAGGCTTAAGACAACATCAATAGATATCAACTTTAAAGAATCGTGTTATGAAATTAAAACTATTCCAAAGGCCCAGGCTGCGACACATTGAGCACCTGGAGTTCGCCAACACAATTTTACGACTATGCAAAGAGG
>ERZ773067.582-NODE-582-length-21595-cov-4.084076_pt1 | contig 21595 bp, 19 predicted proteins | sample MGYA00580622_ERZ773067 | MGnify/ENA primary metagenome ERZ773067 (study PRJEB29015, sample SAMEA2737998) | human oral metagenome | biome: human oral; feature: human-associated habitat; material: dental | place: China | collected 2113 ...
CCTCCCGGTGTGGTGGTGTGTGGTAGCTTCATCATACCACGGGTTCGTCATCGGCTCTTTTTTATTGTCCCGGTTCATCTTACACTCACCTCAAAATTCGTGCAAAAAAATATAAAAAAGTGCTTGCAATCCGAAAGGTCACATAGTAGAATAACTGAGTACCGAGCGGGGATGCTGGAATTGGCAGACAGGCTAGACTAAGGATCTAGTGGCCACAAGCCGTGTGGGTTCAAGTCCCATTTCCCGCAGCGTATGAGAAGGGGGTGATTATCACCTCCTTTTCTTTTTATGCAACGGTAGCTGCCGCGGGAAAAACCGAGTCTACGGTAGCCGTTAAAGCAGCGATCGGCGTGCGTAATCCCGCTCCCGCTTGAATTCGCCCGATTGAATGGGTATAATAGAATATAATTGTTTTGTTTTCAGCTGAATTTCGTACTAGATAAGACTGAGGGAGGTACTATATGAGAAAAGCAGGATTGTTCTGTGTCGCGGCGATTGCCGCGCTTAGCATTACGGCTTGCGGCGGCAGCAAGAAGGAGACCACGGCTGCGAGCAGTGCGGTCGAGACAAGCGCTGAGGCGTCTGCGGCGGATGAGACCACGGCTGCGGGCGGCAGTGTCATTGCGCCGGAGGCAGTGAAGGCAGATCACACAAACGGCGGTTTCCCGGTGCGCCTCGATGCGACAAGCTTTAACGGCAAGACCGTGAAGGCAGAGTTCTTTAACTTTGACCGCTACGATGTGGCAAAGATCAATGCGCTGAAGGAGGGCGATGTCATCCAGGTCGCGCAGAAGAATATCGGTATCAAGACCATCGAGAAGAAGAACGCCGAGACCGGAAACTTCCCGCAGGTTCTCATTAACGGCGGTGTGGAGAACGGCGGTGTGAGCCTGATTCAGGACGGTGACTACTTCCGCACCCAGAGCGCGGACGGAACGCCGCTTTACTATTCGACCGGAACCGAGGAACTGAAGCTTGCGAGCGATGTGACTTACATGGATTACTCCGATTTGAATCAGCAGAACGGTGTGACCTATACGGCGGATCAGATCAAGGACGCGTTTGCGAAGGATAAGGACAAGGATTGGGGTCCGCAGGTCATTTCGATCGTTTTAAAGGACGGCGAAGTGAAGCAGATTTTCCGTACCTATGCACCGTCCGAGGCAAAGAACTGACGGAAACGAGAGTCAGGGGATATAGAATCGTATATGAAATATGAGAAGCCCCGCGGCATTTGCCGCGGGGCTTTTGTTGTCGTTTCATTTACTGGGCGATATTCTTGACTGCCTCATAGCAGCTCGGGCGCACGGGGTGCTTCTGCCACTCGGGCTGCACATCTCTTCCCATGGCGCTCAGCATGGCTCTGTCCTCTTGAATCGTGGAACCGCTCGTGGTCAGCATGTTTCCGGTGATTGTCGCGCTGACGCCGCAGGAGAAGCTGTGCGCACCGTTATCGGAGAGCGCGGAGCGTCCGCCCGCAAGGCGAATGTTCGCCTCGGGATTAATCATGCGGAAGATGGCCAGCGTGCGGAGAATTTCATCGTCCTTCAGCACTTCCCGCTCGCCGAGCGGGGTGCCCTTGACCGGCATCAGCACATTGATCGGAATGGACTCAATGCCGAGTTCCGCGAGCGTGAGCGCCATATCCAATCTGTCCTCCCAGGTTTCGCCCATGCCGATGATGCCGCCGGAACAGACGCAGAGACCTTCTTCCTGTGCTGCGCGTATGGTCGCAAGCTTCTGATCAAAGGTATGAGTCGTGCAGATTTCCGGGAAGAAGCGACGCGAGGTTTCGATGTTGTCGTGATAGCTCGTAACCCCCGCGAGGTGCAGACGGTGGAACTGTTCGCGCGTCAGGAAACCGTGGGAAGCACAGAGATCAATCTTGCACTCATCGGCCATGCGGCGGTAAGCGGCGAGCGCCTGTTCGAATTCTTCGCCGGTGAGAGAGCGGCCGGAGGTAACAATCGAGAAGCGATCCACGCCTTCGCGCTCATTGGCCTTAGCGGCTGCGACGATCACATCCTCCGGGAGGAAGGCATATTCCTCACAGCCCGTCTTCGAGTGTGCGGACTGCGCGCAGTACTTGCAGTCCTCGCTGCAGCGGCCGCTTCTGCCGTTAATAATGGTGCAGAGATCCACCTTGTTCTGACAATAGGTTTCGCGGAGCTTATCCGCAGCTTGACAGAGCTCTTCGAGATCCGTGCTCAAAAGCTCCGTTAACTCTTCATCTCCCCGCTGTAAGCGGCGTCCGGCAATAATCTCCTCAGCAAGTGCCAATGCGTTCATATCGCATGCCTCCTCCAATTTTTCAACGAATCTTTGCCCAGTATAGTCAAAGTAGAAGAAATTTGTCAACCAAAATTCTGTGAGAGGTTGACAATTGAGACGCAGACGCGTATGCTAGGCGACAGTGCAAAAGGCACAGAGAAGAGGAGAGAAGAAGATGAAGTACTTGGATATTCGCAACATGGCATTGATTGCAGTAATGACAGCTCTGATGTGTATCTTTGGCCCCATGTCGATTCCGATCGGCGCCGTGCCGATTTCATTGACACCGCTCCTGGTTTACCTCTCGGCCTATGTACTCGGCATGAAGAGCGGAACCGTTGCCTACCTCGTGTATCTTCTGATCGGTTTTGTCGGTGTTCCGGTTATGTCCGGTTACAGCGGCGGCCCGGCTAAGATTCTGGGCCCCACAGGCGGCTACCTCCTTGCGTTTATTCTGATGGCGCTGATGACGGGCTTTGCCGTGGATCATTTTTATAAGAACGTGCCGTTGCAGGCCGTTGTCATGCTGCTTGCGTTGGTTCTCTGCTATGCGGCCGGAACCGCTTGGTTTGTCGGGCAGACCAAGATGGCTTGGGACAAAGCGCTCACGGTCTGTGTGTTCCCGTTCATTCCGCTTGACTGTGTGAAACTCTTTTTGGCCATCCTGGTCGGTCGGCCGGTGCGGGAGCGCCTGCATGTGTTCTTGCAGGACAGAAGAAGCGGCAGTCTTGCGTAAAACAGCACAAAAGAAAAGCGAAGGGAAAGCCTCCCTTCGCTTTTTTTATGCGCTGGATTCTTTTTGCCACTTTCGTTATACTAAAAACAGCCGAAAATTATGGGCGGCAAGGAAATGAGGAGGAAAAATCTATGAAGGGGAATGTATTGGTCGGTCAGTCGGGAGGTCCCACGGCTGTCATTAATTCGAGCTTGGCAGGTGTGTTTAAGACGGCAAAGGAGCGCGGTTACGGAAGGGTATACGGCATGCGCTTCGGCATTCAGGGCTTTCTGGACGAGCAGTATGTGGATCTCTCGGATTATATTCGAAATGAGTTGGAGCTGGAGCTCCTGAAGCGCACACCCTCGGCCTTTCTCGGGACCTGCCGCTATAAACTTCCCGAGATTCACGAGGACAAGAAGGTCTACGAGCGCGTCTTCGAACTGCTCGACAAGCTTGACATTGAAGTATTCATTTACATCGGCGGAAACGATTCGATGGACACCATACGCAAACTTTCGGACTACGCACTCCTAACCGGCGCAAAGCAGCGTTTTGTGGGCTGCCCGAAGACCATAGACAACGATCTTGCGATTACCGATCACACGCCGGGCTTCGGTTCCGCGGCAAAGTACATTGCGGCCTCGACCAAGGAAGTGATACGCGATGCCCTCGGCTTCTCCTACAAAAAGAAGAATGTGATTATACTCGAGATTATGGGACGCAATGCGGGTTGGCTTGTCGGAGCAACGGCACTGGCGCGTCAGGAGGACTGCGACGGACCGGACCTCATCTACCTGCCGGAACTTCCCTTTGACATTGAGGGCTTTGTGGAGCGTGTCTCCGGACTCTTGGAGGAGAAAGATGTCGTGGTCGCTGCGGTCTCCGAGGGCATTAAGACGGCGACGGGTGAGTATGTCTGCGAACTCGCGGACGGCGCGCGCAGCAAGGATGCGTTCGGTCATATCCAGATGGCTGGGACGGCGGCTTACTTATCGGCTCTGATTCACGAGCGCCTCGGTGTCAAGACCCGCTCGGTCGAGCTTTCGACCTTACAGCGCGCGGCGGCGCATCTCGCGAGCCGTGTGGACGTGGACGAGGCCTTTGCGGTCGGCGGCGCAACGGTTAAGGCCGCGGATGAGGGCTCCAGCGGCGTGATGGTCGTCATAGACCGCGTATCGGTCGATCCCTACCAGTCGGCCATCCGTGTTTACGATGTGCACCGCATCGCAAACGGCGAAAAGCTTGTGCCGCGCAATTGGATCAATGCTGCGGGCGATTTCGTGACCGATGACTTTGTGAGCTATGTGAAGCCCTTGATTCAGGGACACTATAACCCGATGATGGTTGCGGGTCTGCCGCGTCACCTCGTCATGAATCAGAAGAACTACAGCGATTATCAAATCTGAACGCCTATTTGCGCTGCGCTTCGGTGTGCTTGGCTTCGGAAGTAGCGCTTGACGTGAGAACTGCGCACTGGTATGATGCTGTTACATAACAAATATAACAGAAAGCGCAGAGGAGGATTTTGAATGGCAGTCGTACCGGTTTACAATATACTGGCAGTGCCCGGCGCAAATATTCCGCTCTCACTGGAGCGTTTTGAAAAAATGATAGGCAGAGTCCCGGTTTCGGGCGAGCGTGTCACCTTGATTTTTATGAAGGAGGAGAAGAGCAGAGAGGAACTTGTCTCCGACGATTTTTATCCGATTGGTGTGAGCGGCACCGTGACGGAAGTCGGTGACCAGGGTGTGCTGGTGTTCCGCTGCAATACGCGTGTCGATTTAAAGTCGATCAACATCTACCCCGATCACAGCATCGATCTCGATGTGGAGCGCCGTCAGGACATTGAGGACCTGGACGATGCGGTCTCGGCGAAGCGCTTAAAGCACATGAAGCAGTTGATGCTGGAGGCCTACGGGGAGAATCCGCAGTTCGGACCCATGCTTCGCGGAATGATATCCCGCTGGGCCTCGCTCGGCGACATCGCGGGCATCGTGAACCGCTGGCTCATCAATTCCCCGGAAGAAAAGATGGCCGTGCTTTCGGAAGACAGCCGCAATCTGCGAGAACAGAAGCTCGAAGAGTTGCTCCGCGAAAATCTGGAGTTTCACAAAGTAAATACCGAGGCAAACAGCGCGCAGGAAGAAGAGTATCAAAAGATGTACCGCGAAAATGCGCTGAAAAAGCAGATCGAATACCTGCAAAAGCAGCTGGACAGCCTGCATCCCGAGAAGGTCTCGGACCTCCGCCGCTTTGAGTTAAAGATTCAGGATCTCGGCATGAACGAGAGCGCGAAGGCCGAGGCCGAGAAGGTCTTAAAGCGCTTACAGCAGGAGGGGCAGCAGACGGCCGAGAGCGGTATGCTCTACGACTATCTGGACTATGTGACCAATCTGCCCTGGAAGAAAGAGAGCGCGCAGGAGATTGACCTCGCGGCGGCGGAGCAGGTGCTCGAGGAGGATCACTACGGCCTCAAAAAGGTGAAAAATCGTATTCTGCAGCAGATTGCGGTCATGTCACTCAAGGGGCAACAGTCCGGTTCGATACTGCTCTTTGTCGGTGCGCCCGGCACCGGCAAGACGAGCATCGGCGCTTCGATTGCGCGGGCGCTCGGGCGCAAGTATGTCCGCGTGAGTCTCGGCGGTGTGCGCGACGAAGCGGATATCCGCGGTCACCGGAGAACCTATATCGGCGCGATGGCGGGCCGCATTATAGACGGCATCAAAAAGAGCGGTGTCTCGAACCCCGTGATGGTGCTCGACGAGGTGGATAAGCTCTCGACAAGTTTCCACGGCGATCCCGCGAGTGCCCTGCTCGAGGTACTGGATCCGGAGCAGAACCACAGCTTCACGGATCATTATCTCAATGTGCCCTACGATCTCTCCGATGTGCTCTTTGTGTGCACGGCGAACAGTGCGGAGACCATACCGGGGCCGCTCCTAAACCGCATGGAAGTGATTCCGTTCCAGGGGTATTCACCGCTTGAGAAGAAGGAGATTGCAAAGCGCCATCTGCTTCCCAAGGCACTCGAAGCCGTCGGTTTGACGGCGGAACAGGTGAATATCGGCGATGATATTTTGGAGACTTTGATCTCGGATTACACGCGGGAGTCCGGCGTGCGCGGCTTAAAACGCTGCCTCGACAAGCTTTGCCGCGGCGCTGCGGTGCGCTTTGTGCGAGACAAGCAGACGCTCTCGGTCACGCAGGAGAACCTGAGAGAGCTCATGGACAGCCATCCGCTGCCACACCGCGCGGTGCGCGATCACAGTACACCCGGCGTTGTGACCGGGCTTGCTTGGACCGCGGTCGGCGGAGAGATTCTCTACATTGAGACCATGTTCACGAAGGGCAGCGGCAAGATTCATGTGACGGGTCAGCTCGGCTCTGTCATGAAGGAGTCTGCGGAACTTGCGGTCAGCAAGGTGAAGGCGCTCTTTCCGGAAGAAGCACAGCGCTTTGCGGAAAACGACCTTCACATCCATGTGCCGGACGGCGCGACCCCGAAGGACGGACCGAGTGCGGGTATCACTCTGACAACGGCGCTCGCTTCTCTTGTGACGGGCAAGCCTGTGCCCGCAACGGTCGGCATGACCGGAGAGGTAAGTTTACAGAGCGAGGTGAAACCGATCGGCGGATTGCCGGAAAAACTCATGGCAGCGGAGCGCGCGGGGGTAAAAACCGTTTTCATTCCGGCGGACAACGAGCAGGATCTCACAGATGCCGCGCCCGAGGTGCTTGAAAAACTGGAAGTCATCCCGGTGCGCGAGGTGAGCGAAGTGCTCACAAGGCTCGGACTGCTCGAGAAAGTTTGAGACGAAATACAGTCGACGCGAAAAGCGAAGGCGAAATAATGAAAAGCAAAAGCCCTGCATTGCCGGGAAGAATCGGCAATGCAGGGCTTTTGTTTCATTGATTCCTTCGAAATATAAACGGATTCTTTGTCGGGGGATATATTTCGCCGGAAGCGAAGATTCGGGCGCTTTACCAAACAGGACATCCGGGAACTTTGCCCGTCACTCAGCGTAAGTTCTGTGTAGGGCGCTTTGCGGAAGCTCGTTGCATCCGGTGAACTGAAGCGCGAAAACAACGGCAAAAGCACCTGTTACTACAGAACAAATAGGATTCCCTTAAAAGGGATGAATCTCTATCACAAAAAGCTTGTCGCAAATTCTTGCGACAAGCTTTTTGTTTCTGACTGATTTTAGTTCTGCGCGAGGTAGTTTGCAGCCTGCTTGCCGGCAATGCGGCCAAAGACCACAAAGTCCGCGACTGCGTTTCCGCCGAGGCGGTTTGCACCGTGCACGCCGCCGGTTACTTCGCCGGCTGCGAAGAGGCCCGGAATCTTGTTGCCGTCTGCGGTCAGGACTTCTGCCTCCGAATTAATCTTGAGACCGCCCATGGTGTGGTGCACGCCGGGCGTGACCTTGATCGCATAGTAAGGCGCGGTGTTCAGCGGAGACGCAAAACTCGTGCGTCCGAACTGACTGTCTGTCTTTGCCTCGACCGCTGCGTTCCACTCGTTCATCGTGGTCTCGAAAGCAGTCGGATCGATCTGCAGTGCCTCCGCAAGGGCAGCATAGCTCTCGCCCTGCGTCGTATAGCCTTTCTTGATATAACCCTGAATGACATTGGACGCATCGACCATGGCCTGATCCACAATGAGGTAAGCAAAGCTGCCGGGCTGTTTAATCTCGGCTGCGGAGACCGCATCGCGCGTTCCGACCTCGTCGGTGAAGCGCTGACCGTTGCTGTTCACGAGGATGGCACCGTCGCCGCGGAGACCCTCGGTAATCAGTGCCGCCGTGTTCATCTCGACGGTCGGGTGGATCTGGATCTGCTCGAGATCGACCGTAGCCGCACCGACCTCTTCGCCCATGAGAATGCCGTCGCCGAGCGCGCCCTTGGCATTGGTGGTCATGAAGCCTTTGAGCTCCGGACGGTACTTGGTGACCATCTCAAGATTTGCGCCGAAGCCGCCGCTCGCAAGAATGACAGCCTTTGCGTTCACGGTGACTTTTTCGCCGGTCGGACCCTCGGCCTCGACACCGACAATCTTGCCGCTCTCATCGACCAGGAGCTTTTTCGCTCTGGTCTCGAGGCGAAGATCTGCGCCGAGTTTCTTTGCGTTCTCCTCGAGAATCGGGAGCATAAAGGTACCGACCGAGACGGTCTTACCCTCTGCGTTCACCGGGCGGTGAATGCGCTTTACGGAAGCGCCGCCGAAGCTCGAGACAGAGGGCAGCGGAGCCCCGACGCTCTCAAGCCACTGAATCGCATCCGCCGAATTGGAAGCGAGCGCGTGTACAAGCTCCGGATTATTGATGCCCTTGCCGCCTATCATCGTGTCGAGCTCAAAGAGTTCCACCGAGTCAAAGTAGCCGCTCGGCGCAGCCTGATAGGCTGCCCACTGTTCGCGCACGGTAGCCGCGAGTGCGGTGATGGTCGCATTGTCTGCGTACTTTTCTTCCGCGGTCTTCAGGGTCTTTTCAACACCTGCAGCCTCGTCGAAGCTGTTCTTATCCTGCTCCGGGGTCTTGGCAGCGTTCATACCGCCGGTCGAGCGAATCGAGTTGCCGCCCGCCATGCCCTGGCTCTCGAGAATCACAATCTTTTTGCCCGCATTAGCCGCTTCGATTGCAGCGGTCATGCCGGCACCGCCGCCGCCGACAATGACGATGTCGGTGTCGATGGTCTCATCCGGACGCTTCTCCTTGACCTCATGCACCGCAACCGAGAAGGGGGCGGAATCAATGCCGCCGTTTTCGAGCGCTGCCTTCACCGCATCGTGAATGGCATTGCTGGTGAGGGTTGCGCCGGAGACGGCGTCAATCTCGTAGCTCTGATTCTTGAAAATCTTCTCCGGGAGCTCAGCAACCGCGACGCTTCCTATGCCCTCGGTCTCCGTGTGGCTTAAGACCTTAACAGAGTAGATTTTCTCAGGTGTCGCGATGACTTCGACCTCAACCGGCCCGTTCATACCCTGGGCGGATGCGGTTGAGGTGACTGCATTGCTCGGGATGTCCTTTTTCGCGACGCCGCCCTTATGCGCGGTGGTCTGCATGAGGTGCTGCATCAGGAAAATCGGAAGTATAATGCCGATCAAAATCAGGAGATACGGCAAAAAGCTTCGTCTATGTTTCATGTGGTATCCTCCCCCTACTGTTATTTTTTTATCATATCATAAGAGAGGCGCTCTGAACATGTGAAAACAGAGCGGATTTTTGCTAAAATGAAAGCAAAACAGACGGATAGCTTGTGCGAAGAAGTGAATGTACGGCGTAAGGGCAGGAGTGCTACAGCGAGATTGCAAAAGCCCGATAACGAGACAGAAAACGTGTAGACGCAGTATGAACAGAGTAGGAAGATAAGCATGGAAACGAATCGGACGGAGAGAAAGCAGGAAAACAAAAAACAGCGCCTGCTCTGGCTGGACTGCTGGCGCGGCTTTGCGGTCCTCAATATGTGTCTCTACCACGGTCTCTGGGACTTGGTATATTATTTTGAGATTCCGGGCTTTGACTGGTATAGCGGCAGGCCGGGCTATGTCTGGCAGCAGAGCATCTGCTGGAGCTTTATTTTTCTGTCGGGCTATAGCTACGCGCTCGGGAAGAACAAGTTCCGGCGGGGCGCGACGATATTGTTTGCGGGCGCGCTCGTCGAGGCGGTCGCGGGCGCCTTCGGGCAGGAAATCCACTATGGCATTCTGAGCTTTCTTGGGCTCTGGCAGTTGTTGCTCACCCTGCCGGAGGATTGGCTTTCGCGCGAGATGCGCCTCCGCTCCTGGTGCCGGATCGGTCCCCTCGGCGCTGCGCTTTGTCTCGGCCTGTTTTTCCTGTGCCGCAATGTGAATCAGGGAAACCTCGGCTTTGAGAGCCTTAAGCTTATCACGCTGCCGGAAGCCCTGTACCGCAGTCGTTTGACGGCCTGCCTCGGCTTTCCGCCGGCCGATTTCTTTTCACTCGACTATTTTTCACTGCTGCCCTGGGGCTTTTTGTTTCTCGCGGGCTACTTTCTCTCACAGTATCGGGCGGAACAGCGGCGCGATGCGGCGGACGCGGCAAAGTCCTGTACAGTGCGCGGCATGAACGGCGGTTTCGGGGGCATTGCGCCCGCGGAAGAGGGCGGCACACTCGGGGAGATTCTGCTTCGGCGGCTTTTCGGGAAGTCGCTCTTTCGCCGGAGAGGGCGGTTGCTCGCCTGGGTCGGCAGACACGCGTTGCCGATTTACCTCCTGCATCAGCCGATCTGGATGGCAATCTTTGAAATCGCAATCCGCCTGCGGCGCTGAATGCCGCCGCTTTGCTCAGACGAACACAAAGTGCTTTAGGAGGACGAGAACCGTGAGGTGCAGCGGGTAGTAGAGATAAAAAAACCACTGTGAGACGCCTGCGGCGCGCGGAGAAGCGCCCGCGGGCGTTTCTTGCTGCGGTGCTTCGGCGCGCGGGTCCGGGCGCGTGAAAGCGGGTTCCGCCGGGTAGGCGATGAGGAGTGCGAGAAGCGGTCCCGCGTTCACGGAGAACAGGCGGAAACAGAATAGCGGGAGCGGCTCCTGTAAGGCGAATCCGGTTATGACAGCGTCGATCGAGAGCCCGAGCATCGCGAAGAGAAAGCCGTAGCGCTTCTTTTCGCGGACGCCGCGCGCGGCGAGAAAGAGGAGCACCATGGCAGGTGCAAACGCGGACCAATCCGAGAAGAAGGTGCATACAAAAAAGAGAAGGGCAAGGAGCGGCGTCCGGTACGGACTTCCTTTCATTTCCTCGGCGACTGTCAGAAGCAGCAGACAAAAGGTGAGCGAAAAGAGCATGTTCAGCTGAAACGGAATGCGAAACGCGAGCCAAAACGGGAGCTGCGAGAGGAGCGCCGTGATAAGGAGGCGCTTTAGGTAGCCGCGTCGCGAGCGGGTGTAGAAGTAGCCGTCCACAAGGTACATGCACATGACGGGTGCGGTAAAGTAGCCGAGGCCTGTCAGTAACATAGCGAGCGGGCTGCTGCCCGGCAAAAAAATGTGGGCAAAGTGATTGAGGCTCATACAGAGTAGGGCGAGAAGCTTTACGCGGGAGCGGGATGTCAATATAGGCATGCTGATTTCTCCTTAAATAAGTGTTTCTGAAAGAAAGGCTACGGTATCTTCGCTAAGCGTCATTATAGGGTCATTACCTGGGGTTTCCAAGGTGTTACCGGTAGTTTTCCGTGAGGAGTTTCTAACTGGTATATGATAATTCACCCAAAAATGTAGTTAAATGTTGTTGACTTCATCCGTAACTGATGTTAAAATGCAATTAGGGAAAATGGGTGAATTAGCTTGCATTCTTCCGACGCGCATGCTATACTCCTTTCAATAAATCTTATCTTAAAGGAGTATACTGTTATGAATTCTAATGTTGAGCTAGTTATTTATGGGGTGGTGATTGTAGGGTGCCTGCTGTGGACATGGCCAAGGGCTATGGCTTTGTGGGAGGTTTGGAAGTGCCTTTGGAATGAGGTGAAAGACCGGTTGGAGAACCGATAATCTAGCAGCTCCAAACGCAAACGGGACATCGTTCTATCTAATTTGAACGATGTCCTATTTGCGTCTGGAACATAGCGACTCTCTGCAGTAACGATTTGCGACTCTGTCACTCGTGTCTGCCATATGCTATACTATTCGTTATCAAGTTAGGGCGGCGCGCGGTCAGCGCGCGGAAATGAGGACAAATCATGAATGCAATGGTCATTTACTGTACCAAAACCGGCAGCACCGAGAAGATTGCAAAGCGCATTGCCAAGGACTTTAACTGCCCGCAGCTTAAAGTCGAGGCAGATGTGGTCTACGGCGGATTTTTCTCCGCCTGCGCGCGCGTGGTCTCGGATCGTCTTCAGAAGACGCTTCCGAAGGCAGTGACGGAAACACCCGAGGTTTCGGACTGCGATATCCTGTTTCTCGGCTTCCCGATTTGGTGGGACGATATGCCGGACTACTTCCGGGAGTTTCTCGGCAGATTGGATGCGGACGGCAAGCGCCTGGTTCCGTTTGCAACCTCCGGTCGTTCCGATATGAGCCGTGCGATTGAAACCTTGCGGGAACTCTTCCCGAATGCGAATATCTGCAATCCCTTCCACTACGGTGTTTTCCAGCGGGACAACTACCTGGTTTGGAAGGATGAGGTCGATGAGGATGCGGCAATGGAGAATGCGCTCCATTGAGAATCGTATTGCTCGGCATGGCGCCGGAACTTTTTGAAAGTTATCTGGCTTCTCACGCGGTGCAGCTTGCAAGGAAGCAGGGACACAGCGTGGAGGTTGCGGATCTCCGGGACTATGCGGACGGAAGTTTCAGACAGGTCAGTGATTCTCCCTTTGGGGGCGGAAGAGGGCTGGTTCTACGGGCACTCCCGATTTTTCGTGCGGTCGAAGCGCTGACCGGGCGACGCTTACAGGAGAAGCCGGGGCAGGCGGGCGGGGTAAACGGCGTGCTGGTCGCCGCGCTTGCGCCGGCAGGCAACTCCTTCGTTCAGCGGGATGCACATCGCTATGCGGCGCTCGACACCTTGGTGTTACTCTGCGGGCGTTTCGAGGGCATAGACGAGAGAGCACTCCGTGCGGTGGACGAACGCATTTCCGTCGGGGATTTCATTTTGACCGGCGGAGAGATTCCGGCAATGGCGGTCGCGGATGCGACCCTGCGCCTTTTGCCGGGTGTCTTAAAAGAGGGGAGTGCGGAAGAAGAGTCTTTTGAAAACGGACTCCTTGAATACCCGCAGTACACGCAGCCCGCGGAGCTGTTCGGACAGAAGGTACCGGAGGTCCTAAGGAGCGGAGATCACGAGAAGGTGGAAGCTTGGCGCAGGGAAGAGGCATATTTGACTACGCTGCGTTTCCGGCCGGACCTGCTGGAAAAGATTGACCAAGATGCAAAAAAGCGATAGTATTAAAGAATATGACTATCGAGAAACTTCGCTTTTCTTCGCCTCGTGAGCGAATGCTCACGGGGCGTTTTTTGGCAAAGCTTCTCATGGCGAAATACAACAGGGGAGGATTTACAATGAAGAAGAGAAACGTAGCAGCGGCAGCGCTCATTGGTTTCATGGCTCTGGCGCTCGCAGCTTGCGGCAAGAAGGGTGAGGAGACGAAGGCGAACAGCAATGCAAAGGTGTATAAAGTGGGTATCCTTCAGTTCATGGATCACCCGTCCTTAAACCAGATTGAGGCGAACATCGAGAAGGAGTTCGATGCGCTCTCGAACGACGAAGTTCGCTATGAGTACAAGCCCTACACGCTGAACGGGCAGGGCGATTCCGCGACCTTGAATCAGATGGCGGCAAAACTCCTCGACGACAAGGTCGATGTGATTATTCCGCTCGCAACGCCGGCGGCACAGATTGTGCAGTCCACGGTCGAGGGGCATTCCGAGACACCGGTTGTCTTCTCCGCGGTTTCCGATCCGGTCGGCGCAAAGCTCGTGCAGGATCTGAACGCACCGGGCGGCAATATCACAGGCACCTCGGACAGCCTGAACACGGATGCAATCATGGAGTTGATTCTCGCGACCAACCCGGACACCAAGTATGTGGGCCTTCTGTATTCCAAGAGCCAGGACAGCTCCGAGAAGCCGATTGAGGATGCAAAGGCTTACCTCGATGCACACGGCATTCGCTACATCGAGAAGACCGGAACAACAACGGATGAGATCAATGCGGCAGTCGATGCGCTGATTGCGGAGAAGGTCGATGCGATTTTCACCCCGACCGACAACACGGTGCAGAATGCAGAGCTCTCCTTCTATGAGAAGCTGATCACGGCAAAGATTCCGCACTTCGGCGGCGCGGATTCCTTTGCGCTAAACGGCGCGTTTGTGGGCTACGGTGTCGACTACTCGCAGCTTGGCAAGGAGACCGCAGATCTCACGGCGAAGGTTCTCAAAGAGGGCAGCGCGGGAAACGTGCCGGTCATGGTCTTTGACAACGGCATTGCGACTGTCAACACCGAGACCGCGAAGGCACTCGGCTATGACCTCGAGACCCTGAAGAAGAATTTTGCGCCGCACAGCACGGCGGTCAATGAAATCACGACCAAGAAAGAGTTTGACAAGAAGTAAGGAGGCGCTGTGGGTAGTTTTTTGACGCCGGTCATGGTGCGGACAGCGCTGGATGTCGGTTTGATTTACGCGATTGTCGCGCTGTCTCTCTTTATCAGTTTCAGCATTCTGAATATCTGCGATCTCTCGACGGACGGCTGCTTTACCTTGGGCTGCGCCGTCGCGGCGGTTGTGACCATGGCGGGACACCCGCTGCTCGCGATTCCCGCGGCTATGGCGGCGGGCGTGCTCTCGGGTTCCGTGACGGCACTCTTACAGACCAAACTCGGTGTGCCGAGCATACTCGCGGGTATCATCGTGAACACGGGCCTCTATACCGTGAATCTCGGTGTCATGGGCTTTTCCTCAAACATATCCATCTTCGGAACGGACACGATATTCTCGCTCTGGGGCAAACTCTTTGAGAACACGCCGTTCAGCGAGTGGTCCAGAAGCATACTTTTGCTGCTTTTGATTGTGTTGATTTGCCTTCTGCTCAACTGGTTCTTAAAGACCCGAATCGGTCTCTCGATTCGGGCGACCGGCGACAGCATGGACATGGTGCGGGCTTCCTCAATTGACCCCTCGTTTATGATCATTGTGGGACTCTGCTGCTCGAATGCGTTGACCGGCCTCGCGGGCGCGCTGTTCGCGAACTACAATAAATCCGCGGACATCAACCTCGGCGCCGGCATGGTCACGATTGCGCTTGCGGCGCTGATTATCGGCGAGACGCTCTTCGGAAAGCGTCGCATGCCCTACCGCATCGCGGGTGTGGTGATCGGTTCCTGCCTCTACCGCTTCATGATTTCGATTGCGCTCCGTTTGAACGCGCCGACCGAAGCCTTTAAGCTGGTTTCGGCCCTCATTGTCGCGATTGCGATTGCGGCGCCGGAGGCAAAGCGTGCCATTGCCCTGCACCGCAGAAAGAAGGCGGCTATGCGGCGACGCAAGGAGAGAGGAGGCAGCGCATGCTGAAAGCGGTACAGTTAAAAAAGACCTTTAACGAGGGTACGGTCAACGAGAAGCTCGCGCTGCAGGAGCTCTCGCTCACCCTGCCGGACGGCGATTTTGCGGCCATAGTCGGCTCCAACGGTGCGGGAAAATCCACCTTTTTCAACGCGATTGCGGGCAGCTTTTATGTCGATGAAGGCTCGCTTTACCTTGACGATCTGGACATTACCTTTATGCCGGAGCATAAGCGGAGCCGCATGATAGGGCGGCTGTTTCAGGACCCGCTGCTCGGGACCGCGCCGCACATGACCATAGAGGAAAATCTGACCATCGCGTATCTGCGTGCTTCGGGGCACACAAGTGCCTTTAGCCGCAGTGCGGAGAAGGAGCGCCGCTTCTTCCGGGAGCAGCTCCGTGAGCTCGATATGGGCCTTGAGGACCGCATGGAGCAGCCGGTCGGTTTGCTCTCGGGCGGACAGCGCCAGGCGCTGACTCTCCTCATGGCCACGGTCGTGACACCGAAGCTTCTATTGCTCGATGAGCACACGGCGGCGCTGGATCCGCAGACCGCGGCAAAGGTGCTCGCGCTGACCGCGCGCATCGTGCGGGATCGGAATATCAGCTGCCTCATGGTCACGCACAACATGCACCAGGCATTGGAACTCGGCAACCGCACGCTCATGATGGACAGCGGACGCATTGTCTTTGATGTCTCGGGCGAGGAGAGAGCTGCGATGACGGTGCAGGATCTGCTTGACCGCTTTAAACAGGGTGCGGGCAGTGAGCTGAACAACGACAGAATTTTGCTCTCGGAGTAATCCGGGCGGCGAAGTGCCGGCTGTTATATACAACAAAAAAAGAGGAGCTTCGGCTCCTCTTTTTTCATGCGATACAAATTAAACTTACGGTTTTTCTGTTCCACCGAGCTGCTTCTTTAGTTGCTCCTTTACAAAGAATTTTGCGGAGCAGGAAATCAACACGTTTTTCAGGAGATAGAGGGTGTCGTCTGCGGCGAGCACCGTGGCATAGTCCTTTTTCTCGCGGGTGCAGACCAGGATCTGCTCAAAGAGGGTGCAAAAACGATCGTAGGCCTTGGGGAGCTCCGCGCTGTCCAAGGCGAAGGAGATGAGCGCGGAAATCTCCGAAATGCTGTAGACCTGCTTTAAGACACAGAGCACAATCGCGGTCGCGACTTGTTCCCGGGTATATTGCTTCTTGACGGGGGCGCTTAAAATACGGAGCTTCACGTAGTTATTCAGCATGGAAGCCGTGAAAGGCAGGCTGTCTTTTTTCTTGCCGCCCTCGTCTGCCGGCAGAAGGGGAGACAGCACTTCGTTCACGAGTGTTACGACCTGGTCGGAGTAAAGTCCGAGCTGGGGCAGTTCGCGGAAGCGAGGCAGAAGGAATTCGGTCTCCATGGCGCTCAGACCTTCCGCAGTATGCGCTTCGACGCGAGGCGGGACAGGCGGGTTCTCAGGAAACGTACGCCGAGCGTCAGTTCATAGACCGCAACCGCCTTATCCGCAAGTAAGAGATGAAAGGCGAGCTTGGAGCTCGGAAGATGCACGCTCAGCGGAAACATATGCGCGCGTATCGCCTTTTCTTCGCGGCGGCTTAAGCCGAATTCCCGATTTGCATTGTCTGCGGCTTCTTCGGGGTGATAAAAGCAGTAGAGGCCGGGGTGGTCGTTCTTACTCGTGTAGTCCACAAAGCAGAGGTCGTGTAGCAGACCGACCTTGACCGCACTGGCGGGATCCGTGCCGCCTCGCTTTGCAAGCCAGGCCATGCAGATCGCGACGCGTACGCTGTGATCATAGGTATTGGTATAGATGTGACGCGGATAATGCAGGAGCGAGCGAAAACTCTTGCTGCGCAAAATGGCAGCCGCTTCGGGAGCCTCTGCCTCTAAATAGTCAAAATACGCTTGCTTCATTGGAAATACAACTCACTTTCTTTGGCATAGATGTTTTCTGTTTCGATGCCGTAACTTTTAATATAGCGGAAAGAGAAAGCAGAGACAAGTCTTCCAAGCATGAGAATCCGTGAATTTTGTCGAGCTGCGGCAATCTTCGGTAAAACTGTGGAAAAGAGAGAGCTTATTATGGCAAAAACAGGTATACTGGTAGAAGGGGAGAAACGGCTTAGTTCTGACAAGGAGGTCTCAATGCCCAAGGTTTCGATTATCATTCCTGTATACAATGCGGAACAAGTGTTGGCGCGTTGCCTTGACAGTGTACTCGCGCAGACCTTTACGGATTTTGAGCTGCTCGTGATGGATGACGGCTCCAAAGACGGCACGCCGGCGCTCTGCGATGCCTACGCTGCGAAGGACACGCGCGTCCGTGTGGTGCATAAGCAAAACAGCGGTGTCTCAGACACAAGAAACCAAGCGCTTAATCTCGCGACCGGAGAATATCTCCAGTTTCTGGATGCGGACGACTGGATTACCCCGGAGGCGACCGCGCTTTTTGTACATGCCGCGGAGGAGAACCGGGCGGACCTTGTGATTTCCGATTTTTACCGCGTTGTGGACGGCTGGACCGCGAGAAAGGGTTCCATTGACGAAGAGGGCGTATTGAGCCGGGAAGAGTTCGCGGCTTGCATGGCGAAGAGCCCGGCGGATTATTATTACGGCGTCATTTGGAACAAGTTTTTCCGGCGGGATTTGGTGGAGAAGTATAAACTCCGCATGGATGAAAAGCTCCGCTGGTGCGAGGATTTCATCTTCAATCTGGAGTACATCCTGCACACGGAGCGCATTTTTGTGCTCCGCGCGCCGACTTACTACTATGTGAAGACCGAGGGATCCCTGGTGCAGCAGGGGCTTGAGATCGGAAAAATCGTCAACATGAAGATGAATGTCATCGAGTATTATACGGCTTTCTATAAGAAGGTGTTTTCGGAGGAAGAGTATCTTGCACACCGCCCCGAGATTTACGGCTTCTTAATCGACTATTCCCACGATGACGCGGTGATTCCCTATCTGCCGGGCTCCAAGCGGCTCGGTGAGGAGAAGGCTTTTGCGAATCATGCGCTGCTTTCGGCGGACGACAGCTGGGCCGAGGCCTACTATATGGCGCGACTCATTCGCCGCTATACGGAGACAATCGCGGCGCGCTTTGACCTCGAGCGGAAAGAAGTGGAGGTTGTACAGTTTCTGGTCAATTTCCGGCACATCGAGAGCATGCAGGAGTTTGCGGAATATTTGAATCTCCTGCCGATTGCCGCGGCCGCGCTGCTCGAATATCTTGCAATCAAGGGCTATGTGAAGACGGAGTTCGGAAAGCCGGAGAGTGCGGAACTGACCGAAAAAGCGGCGGAACTAAAGAAGGCCATACTGCAGGCTTCGGAAGAACTGGAACGGAGCATGTTTCGCGGTTTTTCGGAGGCGGAAGTCGAAACACTGCGTGCGGGCAGGGCGCGCATCATCGATAACCTGCGCACCCAGTTAGAACACTGAGGACTCGACACCAAAGGAGGATAAACAAATGAATCTGGAACTCAAACCGCGTGAGAACTGTCGCTTTGATGCAGTGAGCCTCGGCGAGATTATGCTTCGCTTCGATCCGGGCGAGGGAAGAATTCGCACCGCCCGCAATTTCCGCGTCTGGGAGGGCGGCGGAGAGTACAATGTGGTGCGCGGTCTCCACAAGTGTTTCGGCTTAAAGACGGCGGTCATCACGGCATTTGCGGACAATGAGGTCGGAAAGCTTTTGATCGATTTCATTGAGCAGGGCGGCGTCGCGACGGATTTTATCCGCATGGTGAAGACGGACGGCATCGGCAGAACTTGCAGAAACGGACTCAACTTCACGGAGCGCGGCTTTGGCGTGCGCGGCGCAATCGGTTGCTCGGACCGCGCGAATACGGCAATTTCGCAGATGCGCCCGGAGGATTTTGACTTTGACTACATCTTCGGCGAGCTCGGTGTGCGCTGGCTGCACACCGGCGGCATCTATGCGGCGCTCTCGGAGCGCTCCGGCGAGACCGCAATCGCCGCCTGCAAGGCGGCGCATCGCTACGGCACCATTGTCTCCTATGACCTGAACTACCGCCCCTCCATGTGGAGCGCCATCGGCGGCAAGGCGAAGGCACAGGAAGTAAACAGAGAGCTTGCGCGCTATGTGGATGTGATGATCGGAAACGAAGAGGACTTTACCGCCTGCCTCGGCTTTGAGGTGCCCGGCAACAGCGAGAGCCTTGATAAGCTTAATTTGGACGGCTACCGGGCCATGCTCCGCACGGCGGCGCAGGAATTCCCGAACTGGAAGGCAGTCGCAACGACACTCCGCACGGTGCATTCCGCGAGTATAAACGACTGGAAGGCCATCTGCTTTGCGGACGGTGAGCTTTTCATGTCGAGGGAGTATGAAATGCTTGAGATTATGGACCGTGTGGGCGGCGGCGACAGCTTTGCTTCCGGTCTTATTTACGGTCTCATGACGAGCGGTGACCCGCAGCGCGCGGTCGAGTACGGCGCGGCGCACGGTGCCCTTGCGATGACCACGCCCGGCGACACTTCCATGGCGAGTGTCGGCGAGGTGGAGGCCCTGATGGCGGGCAAGGGTGCGCGCGTGCAGCGCTGACCCCTTCTTGCTATTTTGCGCGACTTGTGCTAAATTCAGCGATTTGAAGAGTTGTGTGTTTGTTTGAAGGTCTCAAGAGAGACGCCAAAGGAGAGCATTTTGAGAAAGACAAAGATTATTTGCACCATCGGACCTGCCAGTGACAGTGAGGAGATGTTGAGAAAGCTCATGCTTGCGGGCATGAATGTGACACGTTTTAACTTCTCGCATGATACCCATGAGGCACATGCCGAAAAATTCAAGCGGGTGGTCAAACTCCGCAGAGAACTCGGTCTTCCGATTGCGACTCTGCTCGACACCAAGGGACCGGAGATTCGTCTCCGCGATTTTAAGAACGGCTCCGAGGAACTTTTAAAAGATGCAAAGTTCACCTTGACCACGCGGGAACTGCTCGGTGACAACACGATTGTCTCGGTGAGCTATGCGGATCTCCCGAAGGATGTCAAGGCGGGCGGCAGCATTCTGATTGATGACGGCCTCATTGAACTTCGAGTCGATGAAATTGACGGAACGGAGATTCACTGCACGGTTGTGAACGGCGGAAAGGTTTCGAACCACAAGGGGGTCAACATCCCGGGTGCGGATCTCTCCATGCCCTTTATCTCCGAGCAGGACAGAAGCGATATTGAGTTCGGCTGCAAGCTCGGCTTTGACTATGTGGCGGCTTCGTTCACGAGAACCGCGGATGATATCCGCGCGATTCGTGAAATTCTTGATGCACAGGGCAGCAAGATGAAAATCATCGCGAAGATTGAGTCCGTGCAGGGCGTGAAGAACATCAAGGAAATTTTCAAGGCGGCGGACGGCGTCATGGTGGCGCGCGGCGACCTCGGCGTTGAGGTTCCGGCGGAGGATGTCCCGGCAATTCAGAAGGACATCATCAAACTCGGCGCGAAGATGGGCAAAATTGTCATCACCGCGACCCAGATGCTCGACTCCATGATTCACAACCCGCGGCCCACGCGCGCAGAGGTCACGGATGTCGCAAATGCGATTTACGACGGCACGGCGGCCATCATGCTATCGGGTGAAACCGCTGCCGGCAGCTATCCGGTCGAGGCGGTCGAGATGATGAGTAAGATTGCCGAGAAGACCGAGCAGGAGATCAACTACAGCGAGCGCAGAAGAAGACTGGAGAGCGAGAAGCAGGAGGATGCGACGACCGCAATCAGCCACGCTACCTGCACACTTGCGGAGGATGTGCGTGCCAGAGCCATCATCACGGTCACCATTTCCGGCTTCACGGCGAGACGGCTTGCAAAGTATCGCCCGGAATGCACGGTCATTGCCTGCACGGTGAGCCAGACCGTTGCCTGCCAGATGAACCTGCTCTTCGGTGTGATTCCGGTATTGATTCCGCAGGAGGACAATGCCGACATGCTCTTTGATGCGGCACTGCATGAGGCGAAGAAGCGGGAACTGGTGTCGGAAGGCGACACGGTCATTCTGACCGCCGGCCTGCCGCTCGGTGTGAGCGGCAACACGAATATGATTCGTGTGATGGAAGTGATTTAATCGAAAACTGTTGCACTTGCAACGGAAATCAGGAGACGCCCTGTGGTAGACTGCTCGAGAACGAACAGATGCCAAAGGGCGTCTTCTTAAATACAACCGCAGGTTTGCGGAGAAATGAGGTTTGATATGAGTTTATTTTTGGGACCGATTCACCACTGGCTTTATCGGAAAATTCGCCTGCAGGAGGAGCTGATTACGACGCTCGCGGAGCAGGAGGGCGCAAAGAGCGGAGACAGCGGAAAGTACGAGAGTTTTGTAAACCGGGAGCTCCGTCCGCTTGAGGAGCTCATTGATACGGATAACATTCACGGCTGGCTCCAGGCGCGCATCCACGATGCGGAGGGACGCTATGCCGCCCTGGTATCCGCGATTCTAAAGGAAGACAGCGGAGCGCTGCCCCGCATCAAGGAGGAAGTGTTTGCCTTTGGTGCAAGCAATGCAGTCGAGGCGGATGCGAGCCCTGCCGAGGCTTATCGCTATTACGGGGACAATCTGGTA
>ERZ773067.583-NODE-583-length-21579-cov-8.937697_pt1 | contig 21579 bp, 18 predicted proteins | sample MGYA00580622_ERZ773067 | MGnify/ENA primary metagenome ERZ773067 (study PRJEB29015, sample SAMEA2737998) | human oral metagenome | biome: human oral; feature: human-associated habitat; material: dental | place: China | collected 2113 ...
TGTGTGCATCTGTGAGCTTTACCCCGCAGATCTCTCGGAAGATGTGGAAGCCACATGCCTCGTTGCGGCACTTGATGACCTTGGCAAAGATGCCCACGGAATTCTCGGCGCAGAGCGGACAGCGATAGGAAGGATAAGCTGGAGCTTCAGTCTGCAGGGCAAGGAGCTTATGACAGATGTCTGTGGTGTAGCTTCTGATACGGAGAGCGAAGTCCTCGGCAGAAGCTTTCCCCGCCTCGATGGCTGAGAGGGAGAGCTCCCAGTTGGCCGTGAGTTCGGCATTGGCTAGTTCCTGGTCCTTGACGAGCTGATAGATGGACAGCCCTTTCTCGGTGGGGATGAGCGTCTTCTTTTCCCGACGGATGAGTTCGCGTAGGATGAGTGTCTCGATGATGCTTGCGCGGGTAGCGGGTGTTCCGAGTCCGCACTCGGCAATCGCCTTGCGACGCTCGGCATCGGTCAGCTCCCGCCCAGCATGCTCCATGGCGGAGAGTAGGGAGGCTTCGGTAAACAAAGGCTTGGGCTTAGTCTGATGCTCCGTGATCTCAGTGTGACGAAGGGGTAAGTGCTCCCCTTCGGTGAGCGTGGGGAGTCGTTCGAGGAGCTCGTCCTCGTCGTCTGTTGCCTCCGCTTTGTCCTTTCCTCCGTCTTGAGAATAAGCTCTCCAGCCCAGCGACAGTCTACGTGTAGCCCGCCAGCTGTAGTGGTAGGTCCCGTCGCTCAGCTCCGCCTGCATGCGCTCTTCTTCGCTGTTGGGAGCGAAGGCTTCGATGAAGCGGCTGCGAATCATCTGATAGATCGTCGCCTCCTCAGGGGATAGTCCCTCGGGGGACTCACCTGTAGGGAGGAGGGCATGATGGTCGGTCACCCGATGATCATCGACAGCATGTCGATTAAGTGCTTGGCCAAGTGTGACACCAAGCTGATGGAGTAGAGAGGGAATGGTCTCGAAGACATCTTCGCTGATGTAGCGACTCCCGGTGCGGGGGTAGCTTATGATCTTCTTCTCATAGAGCGCTTGGGCTAGCGACAGGGTCTTGTCGGCCGAAAAGCCGTGCTTGCGGTTGGCCTCTTTCTGAAGCGTGGTGAGGTCAAAGAGGAGCGGAGGTGGGGTCTCGGTGCACTTCCGCTCGACCGATAGGACCTTCAGATGGGGCTGACCTCTTAGCTCGCTTAGGGCGCTTTGTGCTGCATCCTTCTCCTCGAAGTGCTCTTGACAAAGCGCCTTGAGGAGGATGCCGTCTTGCTCAATCGTGACATGGAGCCTCCAGTAGGGGCGGGATGAGAAGCCTTGATGCTCTAAGAAGCGGCGACATACCAGGGCGAGTGTCGGGGTCTGTACACGCCCCAGAGAATAGGCTCCATGGCGAGCTATCGAGAGTGCTCGGCTAGCATTGATGCCGACGAGCCAGTCGGCCTCACTACGTGCTTTGCCTGCCTGGTAGAGTGCATCATACTGCTCCCCGGGTTTGAGCTTGGCGAGCCCCTCCTGAATCGCCTTGTCGGTGAGGGAGGAGATCCATAGCCGCAGGAAGGGCTTTCGGCAGGTGAGGTAGCTGTAGATGTAGCGGAAGATGAGCTCTCCTTCTCTTCCGGAATCGGTGGCGACGATGATCTGCTCGGCACGCTCGAAGCAGGATCGGATCACCTTCAGCTGTTTGAGGGCTGTCGGGTCGTCTTCGAAGGTTTTCCCCTTGCGGATCTGTCGAACGATGAGCTGAAAGGGCTGAGGGAGGATGGGGAGTTCGTCGGCCTTGTATATCCCGAGTCCGTAGTGTTCGGGCAGGGCTAGGGTGATGAGGTGACCGAATGCCCAAGTGACGAGGTAGCCCTTGCCTTCGATGAAGCCGTCTTGTGAGTGTGTAGCCCCGACGATGTGGGCAATATCACGAGCTACAGAGGGCTTTTCTGCGATGATACAGGTCGTCATGGTCTTGTGTCTTTGATTTAGAGCTTACGTCCACGACGAGCCTTACGCTCTTGCTTCTGCTTCTGATCGGCTGTAGGTTCTGTTTGCTCAGACTTGAGGGGCTCCTTGAGGTGCTTGGTTGCTTCGTTGGTTTTGCCTTCGTTGTTCACTGCTACCTGGGTCTTGTGTCCTTCGGCTACGGCTTCGACCTCCTGCTTCCCTTGCTTCTTCTCGGGGTTGTACTTGAAGAAGCGGGGGCGGCTCTGTTCCTTATCCATACGGACGTAGGCGTTGAAGTGCTTGCCTTCCTTGTCGACCATGTTCTTGAGGTAGAGGGTGCGTCCCGAGTCAAGAGCCTCGCGCTGCTTCTCGGTCAGCTCAAGTCCACAGAGCTTATGGGGAGCGCCCTGGCTTTGCCCAGGGGAGAGAGCCTGCTCCTGACGCTCCCGGAGACTCTTGCTGTCGCCGAAGATGAACTCGATGCCCTTTTTATCGGCATTGACTTGAAGCGTAGCGTCGAAGGGCTTGCCGTTCTTGGAGGTCATGCCCTCTACTTTGACAGCCTTACCCTCGACGAGGTCCTTGTACTGCTGGTCAGAGAGCGTCACCCCTTTAATCTCCTTGGGGATGGATACTCGGTCAGCACGTAGGGCGAGGAGCTCGTTGGTCTGTGGGTCGATGGATACGTAGGCGTCGAAGAGCTCTCCCTGCTTGGTGACGACTTCGATGGTCTTGCCTAGGTTGCCCGTCTTGAGGAGCTGTGCCTTATCCTCGGGGCTGAACTTGTAGCCCATGTAGGGGAAGTCAAGCTGAGGCTCCTTGCGCATGGCATGAACGGCAAGACCGATGTTGCCATCATCGTCGGTGCGGAATGCTAGGCGTGCCTCGGTGTAGATCGAGCTATTACCGTAGGGTACAGCGATGGGTAGGAGGTCGCTCTTCTGCCAGGAGAGCATCTTTTCGAGCGCTCCACTGGCTTCGAGTTTCTCGCGGCTGAGGCCGAGATTCTCGAGCATACGCCAGTCGATCTTCTCGGGATCGATAGCGGTAGCGCGCTTCTGCATGGGTAGGAAGTCTTCGAAGGACACTTGCTGTGCTTTGAGGAGCTTTTCGGAGGCGGGGTGGCGCCGATTCTGCAAGGAGGAGCGAAGACTCTCTACGCCTTGCTCGACGTTGCTTGCAAGGACTTTGTAGAGTCCGAAGCGAGTCGGGTCGTTGAACTGCTTGAGGAAATTCTTCATGAAGTTCTTCAGCAGCCCATCTTGGTTGTTGAACTTGAGGAAGCTACTCTGGTTGGTGGCCTCGGCGGCGGTCGTCTTGAGCTCGCCCTCTTCGTTGATGTCCGAGATGATGGAAAGTTTACCTACCTCGGATGCATTCTGGACCTCTGTACGGTCCTCTAGGACCAGTACGTAGTCCTCTGTGTGATTGTTGTCCATAATGATGCCAATTGTCTGATATAAAGTATCCTGTAGGGCAAATATAGGGGTAGGAATAATCTCTCCGAGAAGGTCGGGATGGAGGAGGAAAAGCGAGGAAAAGATGGGAAAGCGTAAAAAGCCTAAGAGAAATGCTTGTCTACTTGGATGGCAATCGCTATATTTGCACATACGCGCTATCTATAAGCGATTTACAGATGCACTAATAAGTTAGGAATGAGTTATTTGAAACTCCCTTTAGATCTCTCTTCAGCCCTCGTTGGTACGCTCCAACGTTGTTCCTTGGCAGAGTCTGTTGCTCAGCAGCTGATGCTTCTAATCGTCTCTCATCCTGGGGAGGTGCTTGGACGGGAAGATTTCGGCTCCGTAATATGGGAGTTGGAGTTTCATCAGCTCATTAAGATCAAGGACTGGGAAGAGAATGTTCGCAGCTCCCTACTTGAGAGTATCTTACGTTATGAACCTCGGTTAAGGGATGTCTCTTTAGAAGTGCGCTTGTCCGAGATTGACGAGGGTGATGCTGATGATCATATCCTGAGCAAGCATCCTTATGTCAGGCGTAGGGCCAGTATCCAAGTAAGGGGCATCATCGATAGTTCTGATGAAGCCTTCTCTTTCCAGACACAGGTTTATATCAGTCCTCTTTCTCAATGAGGATGATTCCTGATGATATTACCCAACGATACTACAGACTATGGCAGCAACAGATAAGCGCTATTTGCGCATCAAAGAGCGACTCTTAGATCAGGCTTTAGACTTATGGGGGATAGAAGATGAGCGTCAACTGGATCCCGTGGTAGATCTCTTGTTGGAGTCTGTCGCTTTTGAGTCCTTTCAGCTGGAAGAAACACTACGCCGAGCTGATGCAGCACTCTTAGGGCGTTTGTCTCGTTTGCTTATCCCTCAGAGATGGACCCTTCCTCGTCCCTCTCATGCCTTGCTTTCGGTCAGTCCCAAGCCGGGAGAAAGTGGCTTAGAGCTTCGTCCTAGTGACCATTTTTCGCTTAGTCGTGTGGTTCAGGGAGTGAAAAGTCCACCCCTCTTTTTTACGCCTCTCTATGCTACTCGCCTTTTAGATGCACAGATGGTCTATCGTCTTTGGGGTGCGTATCTGGAAGAGCAGGGAAGAAGGCGTAGCCATATCCTCCAGCTGTTTTCGGAAGAAGATCGCTTAGCAGATCATAGCCTGTATCTCGGTATTCGAATAGGAGCAGAAGAGCTGGAGAAGGTAGAAACCCTTAATCTTGCTATTCTTCCTGAGCGAGGAGAACTTCTTCCCTTGCTCTCGTCAATTAAGGCCTTTGATGTGTACGGAAACCCTTTGCCCTTTGATAAGCAAAGCTTCCCTGCAGCCGGTCTTGAGGAGCACTATGCCCAAGATCTTAGAGAGCGCTACCAACATTATCTCTACCAGATTACGCTGCCTCAGCATAAAGAGGTTTGCAGCCTAGCCTCTCTCTTCCCTAAGGTCATGGGGGATATACGTGCGCGTCTAGACCTCGATACCACCCTCTATTGGATACGTTTGGAGTTTCCTGCGATCTTCACGTCGGAAGATATGGCAACCATGGGTGTTTATCTCAATACTGTACCACTGGTCAATAGGAGACTCATTAATAAGCTTCATAGTCTGGAGAGGGAAGGGCGTATTCTTCCTCTTACCACCTCAAAGGAGGGATATTTCCTAAATATTGCTCGTCTTGAGGATAACCTAGGGAAGGGATATGTCCCTCGTGCGCATTCTTTCGAAGCCGATGCTTTAGGCGTCTATAGCCTCTATTTTGGTGATTTGGAGCGCTTCGATGCAAGTGATGCACAGCGTCAATTGCGTAGGGTTCTTCAGCTTGTTCGTGAGGAGGGGAATGCATTCTCTTCGGTAGATAATAGCGCCTTTGCCTCAGTGCTCAAAGAGCTTCAAGAGCGGCTAAATACCCTGGAGAAGACCGTAGGTAAGATGCGTCAAGAGGCAGGACATAGTAAAGCGTTTTTGATGACCATGCCCCAGCAGGGGGCAGAGTATTTGGAGCTAAGCTATTGGGAAAGTGCTGGTGCACTGGCCAATGGTCTGGGTCCTCAAGATCTTATTCAGGCTTTAGACCCTGAAAAGTTTGATAGTCAGTCTATCCGTCTGCGTACCACAACCCAAGGTGGGCAAGCTGTAGAGACGGAGGAGGAGCTCATCGCCCATCTGCGTTATGGTTTGCTCACCAAGGAGCGTATTGTCTCTAAAGAAGATGTCAAGAGCTACTTGCGACATCGTTTGGGAGCTTTTGTAGGGGATATTCATCTTCGTGATGGAGTCGCCATTTCCGAGGATCTCCGTAAAGGCCTTATTCGTAGTACAGAAGTTATACTTGAGCTAGAGGATAAAGCTCTACCGATAGCCAGGGAGCATCAAGCGCATCTAGCCAGCCAACTAGAATTAGAACTCAGCGAGCGTTCTATTGCCCATACCACTTATAAAGTCCATTTTGTATGACGGCCCCACAACATTACAGTCGAAGCTTACAAGAAAGTCTCCATTTCGCCTCTACGATGGCTAGTTCTGAAGGGCATAGCACCTTTGGAGTAGCGCATCTTGTACTGGCACTCTTGCATGAGAGTATCCCAAGTGGATTACGTGAGATCATTACTTCTATGCACAAGGACCTTACCTATGTGATGGAGTGGTTTGACACCTATCGTGAGCTCTATGTCTCGGATGGGGAGGATCATGATACGGATAATCCTTGGGGGGCGGATAGCGAGGTGTTGCGTCTCTTAGAAGAAGCGGAGCGTTCTAAGATCAAGCTTGGTCAGGACGAGTTGGATGGTCTTTGCCTGCTGCTTGCTGTTGTGCGTAAGGGAGCGATCTATTCAGATAGCCAGCTACAGAGTCTAGAGCTTACCGAGGAGGAGCTCTTGGGCTTTTTTGAAAGTAGTGAGAGTATCCTTCCGGGTGACAAGCTCAGTCAACTACTGGTAGCCTACCCCTTTGTCCGGGTAAGCTCATCGGAAGAAACCAGCTTGTGCTACAATATTCAAGGTCGAGACAAAGAACTTCGGCAGATGGAGGAAGCCTTGGAGCGTATCGGAGGGCAAGCCGTCCTTTTAGTCGGGGCGTCAGGGATAGGAAAGACCGCCTTGATCGAAGCCTTAATGCAAAGGCTTAAGAAGCACAGAGAAGGGAAGCTTACGGATGTCTTAATTGTGGGTGTTGATACGGCGAAGTTACTAGCAAGCTCCGCTGATGAGCGAGAGCAGAGCCAGCGTATCTCCTCGCTAATCGGCAAGCTTGGGCAGATGGAAGAACCAAGCCTACTGGTCATTGATGATGTGCAGATGCTCCTTGAAGCTAGCCAGGGAGGGAAGTCCTCCATGCTGTTAAATATCCTTCAAAGTGCTTTAAGTAAGGAGAATGTCAATCTTCTTTTAAGTACGAGCTCAGATGCTTTCCGTCAATACATCGAGAAGCATCCCCTAAGTCATAGAGCAGAAGTCTTACAGCTTGAGGAGCTGTCTCAGGAATGGCTTGTCAGTATACTCAAAGCCCGAGGGGGCGCTCTCAGCCAGCAGTACAAGCTTAGCCTCTCTCCTGAAGCCTATCGTCACGCCTTGCATCTGACGAGCCGCTTCTTCAAAGAAAAGAGTCAGCCAGCTGCTGCACTGGAGCTCCTGGAGCGAACGCTGGCTGCAGGAAGTCTGAGCAATGCTCATTCAAAAGCTCAGATTACCCAGTTTCAATCGAGCTTAGAAGCGCTGTCCCAGGCTGAGCGTACGACAACGCAGACCGAAGAGCTTGATCTTCTAGATAAGAGCATCTCCTCTAGCCTAAGTATCTTGCTAAGCTCTCGGCTAGAGACCAAAGAGGGAGCTAGTCTGGGTAAAGAGCCCAGCTTAGAAGCTTTAGCCCAACGATTGGATCAGCTTGCCTCCATCGCAGAGGAAGGTATTACCGTTATCGATATTCATGAACTGGATGCCATGGTTGCCGAGCGTACGGGCATCCCCTTAGGTAAGTTGCAAGCGGGCGAGAAAGAGCGTCTGTTGAATATCGTGGAGAAGCTTTCCGAGCGGGTGAAGGGGCAAGGCGAGGCTATTGATGTCCTCTCAGATGCTATCCTTGAGTCGCGAAGCGGACTGAGCGATCCACGTAAGCCTATAGGTTCGTTCTTCTTCCTGGGGCCAACGGGAACGGGTAAGACAGAGCTAGCCAAGTCGCTAGCTGAGCTCCTTTTCGATGATGAGGGGGCGATGATACGCTTCGATATGTCTGAGTTTAAGGAAGAGCATGCAGCTGCTTTGCTCTACGGTGCTCCTCCGGGCTATGTGGGCTACGAAGAGGGAGGGCTTCTTGTGAGCAAAATCCGTCAGAAGCCTTACTCTGTAGTTCTCTTCGATGAAATAGAGAAGGCTCATAGTAGCATCTATGATGTCTTCTTGCAACTGATGGATGAGGGTAAGATACATGATAAACTTGGCAGAGAGGGAGACTTCTCTAATGCCATCGTCATTTTCACCTCTAATATTGGAAGTCAATGGATAGCAGATCAGATTACAGCAGGTAAGCGTCCTACTTCTCAAGCTCTTATTGAGGTTATGGCGGACTACTTCCGTCCGGAATTTTTGGGACGTCTTACCGAGGTCGTTCCTTTCGCTCCAATTAATGAGAGCATGGCTCGGGAGATTTTCCTCTTACACTTTACTCGTCTTCAGAAACAACTTCGAGAAGAGAAGCAAATCGAGTTAAATCTGAGTGAGCCTGCCCTAAGTTATCTGGCTCATAAGGGTTATTCTGCTCAATATGGTGCGCGTCCCATTGCAGGCGTCATCCGGAGTTATCTGAAGAAGCAAGTTGCACGGCTTATCGTAGCTGAGCAGATCAAGGCTGGTGATAGCGTCTTGGTGGATTATGTTGAAGACAGCTTGAAGTGGGAGCTTTGCTGATGAAGGAGCTGGGTAGAGAGATTAAGGAGGGGCGGTTGGATTGCTTGGTGAGCTTTAAACGCAGTGAGGCAAGCAACCTACATGCGGAGGTCTTCCTCGAAGAATTGCAGTATGTCCTTGATGAGGAGGTGCTGGAGAAGCTCGTAGTACATCCCCAGGGAATGAACCCTCGTGTCAAGGGAGGTGATATCCTCTTCTTGGAGCGAGGGTACGTCTATGGTATGGGGGAGACCCTTGAGTTGGGGCTAGCGCGTAATAGCTTGTACCATGAGCTTCCCGAGTTCCTCTTCCATCCTCTCTCGCTTCATGAGCCTGGGATGAGCCCCCAGGAGCTAGTAACAGCCATCAAACGCAATAAGGAACAGACCGAGGCAAGTAAGCGCTTTTTTGTACCCTTTGACACAGCCTTCTTCAGGGAACGGGTTAAGATACACCAGCGCTACCTAAGACTTTTTTCACGAAAGGATAAAGATGGAGCATTAAGCCACCTCGTGGATGCCATTGTGGAGCATCCCGAGTTACAGCTTACAGCCCATGAGCGCTACAAGCTCTTTCTTTGTCTACTCACTGCCGAGCGCTACAAGGAGGATTTAGAAAGAATCTCTGAGCTTTTGTCCATTGTCTTGGGCTTAAAGGTCGAACTCTCTCTCATCCCTCATCGCATCACAGAGTGCCCCTATGACGCTTTGGGAGGGATGACGCTTGGTTATAGCTCGGGGATATCAGGTGACTTTTTTGCTGAACTAGATGATCTATCTTTAAGGATTGTCTACCAGGATGAGATTCCAGAGTATACCCATGTCCGCCGGGATTTATCAAACATCACGGCTATCCTTGGCTTTGTCCTCCACTCGGGTCGTGGGATACATACCAGTTATACCAAGACAGGAAACGATAGCTTACAGCTTGGTGATCGTCGCTTAGGCTATGATACACAGCTTTAAGTAGCGACAGGATCCACTCTCAAAGTATACTACAACATCGTAATATATGGAACAACTCATAACTTTCTTCCTGAGCTATCTCTTAGCTCCCTTACTCCTTATCATCTTGCTGCTTGTGATGGGGAGCATTAAAAGTTTGAAGAAGCAACTAAGCATCAAGTATGCACTGCTCTACATCCTAGTTGCAGGTTTGCTTCTAGGTACTCCAGGCTTCTTATCGGTCTTGCAGGATGAATATGTATGGGGAGGGATCTTTATCTCCGTAGGAGCGTATATCATTTTGGGACTTCTTGCTCTTCTCACGATGAAGGGCAGTGTGGGTGCAGCACTAGGAATCTCGGATAAGCCCTTGGGGCAGGCTGGAGTGCTGCTTGCTTCTACCATTCTTGGGGCATGGATACACTATCTTCTCTTCACAAGGTTTGGAGGCTTGCCCTATGGTCATATTGCGATGATGCAATCTCTGTGGTTTCTCCTCCCCTTCTTGGTTGCCTTTAGCCTTAGTCGCTTCTATCTTGTACCCCCACCCATTTATGAGCTATGGAAGCTCTCCAGTAGTCATTACGACAGATACTACTGGGAGGCTCAAGATCACTTCAAAGCCAAGCTGATTAAGGTCAAGATAAAGCGAAGAACCGGGGATAAGAGTTATATGCTTCTCTCTGCTCGTATTCCTGAGGGGATCTCTCTTGGAGATTGGTTTGATTGGTTTATGCAAGACCAAGCAAAACGTTCTCCTAAGGCTCCGATTGAGGGAACAGGAAACAACAAGGATAATGGCTGGCTTTTTTATAGTCCTAAATGGTTCATCTATCCCTTATTTATCCGTATCCTAGATCCACGCGGCACAGCTGAAGAGAATAGGATCCGTAAGGGACAGATTATCTACATCAAGCGAGTATTCTACGTAAATAATATCCAACATGAAGAAGAGTAAATATCTCCCTATCAACTGGACGAATGGAACAAAGCTCACTAGTGAACACTTTATCCATAGTCATCTCTGTGAAGTTGAACGAGCTAGTCAGATACAAGCCTTCAGTCTCACGGGTTTTAACTTCGGTTTGGGGAAACCTGAGCCCTCAGAAGAGGAGGCTATCTACTATCGGCTCTCGGGTACGACTCCTAATAGTGCGGTTATTGAACTTCTTAGTTGCGAAGGTATAACTCCTAGTGGTTATCGGATAAGCTACGATAGCCAACTCTACGGGGCACACTCTGTGCGCTCTCAAGAGCAAAACTTCGAAGAAGCAGAAGATGGTGACCTGTTCTATGTTTTGGTTTCAGTTGCTCCTTTTAAGCGAATCCCTGTTGGTAGACCTGATCCAGAAGTTGTACCACTACACCATCCTTATGCTTTGCCAGAGGTGAAGGTACATCTAGTCAAACAAGAGGCTCTTAACTCTGGAGTTGATGATGTAGACTATCTCATTGTTGGTCGCTATTTGCTGAGCAATGGAGTATTGAAGTCCGAAGAAGACTACATCCCTCCAATACAGCGTCTAGGCTACAGCAAGAAAGCCGAAGTCTTCCTGCAAGGGGTTGTGAAGTCTTTGGAGCGTCTGTATAGCTATAGCCAGCAGATGTATCGTAAGAATGTGTCCAATTTACACCGTATCCCCCTTGCTGATAGTTCTCTCAAGCTCTGCTCCGCATTTCAAGATTTCTATACTGAGCATAATTTTGCTATCAGACATCTTTTGCAGGAAGAATCTCCTTGTAAGCTTGTTGAGAAAGGAAATATTCTTGGGCAAAAGCTCATTTGTGCTCTGACACGTCTTTCCGAGAATGACTATGAGCATTTGTTGCAGTATTATTATACGTGGACAGATTGCACCCCGGCAGAGATAGAGCAAGAGCTTGGGCAGCTGGCAGGAGTGAGTTATTCTCATCTCGATATGGCGAAAAGTTTTCGAGTGTTGCAGCGCACGCTAAATATGCTTGAGCGTATTTTTGCTCGTATGAGTGAACTCGAATACATTGGTGTAGTACGAGAGAATATCATCATCAGTGAGGAAGAAGATGCGCCACGTAATAAGCAGCGAAGTTTTTGGAAGATTCTAGACTAAGTAGCTATGGAAGACGGACAGATAGAAAAGAGGGAACAGCGACAGAAGAACCAGTCAGAGCGTAGGCGTCTACTCTGGCTCTTTACCCTGAGCTTCCTCTTGCTCCTTGCCGGAGTAGGGGGCGCAGGAGCCTTCACGTTGCTTACTGCGCAAAAGGGCGTTGCCCTTTTGGAGCAGAAAGCCTCCAGCTATGATAGAGTGCTTCAGAAGCAGGCAGAGATGAATTTTCAGCTGGAAGCACTCATCAAAGATTTGCATAGCTTGAGAACGAAGCCTCGCACTAGTAATGAGTATAAGTATATGCAGAAGCGGATTACACAGAATCGTATACTTATGGAGGAGGAGCTTTCGGGCATGAGCGAAGACGAGCGCAAGCCCTATAAGGTCTATGGTGAGATGCTGGAAGTCATCAAGGCTACGCAGGGCGAGCTGGATGAGCTGGATGCCGCACGTAGAGATCGTCTCTATAACATGGATCAGCTGGAGAAGTGTCGAGAGAAGTATCAGGAACTAAGCAAGCGCAAGAATGGAAAAAACTAGAGACGAGCGTCTGTGGACGCATGTACGCTTTGCGCTACTTTTCTTCTTCACCTCTGTGACCCTGCTCTTGTTGCTGGGCAAGTATGTCTTACGTGTCCCTGTAGTTGAGAGTGAGCGTCTGATACAAAGTATCCATGAAGCTGATGAGATATTCAGGGAGCAAGAGGTGAGTGCTGGGCAACTGAGTACGCTCAGGCAGGACATCGATTCACTTAGCTTTGAGGTTCAGCAAGTACAACGCCTAGATGAGGTGAAGAGTGCGATTAGCACACTTCAGGATAGCTACCGCCAGCATGACAGTAATTCAAAGTATCTTTTCGGCATTCAAGCCTTCCGGCTTATTCGTGGGTACTTTGATATCAGGGAGGAATCCGCAAATACCCAGGCAGGTAATCAGATGATTAAAAAGAACCTTGAGGATTGTAAAGCTAATTTATAACGCGGATGAGAGAACGACAAAAAATATTGGCTTTAGTGCTTGCTGTGCTTGTGCTCACAGTGCTTGCGGTCATTTTGTGGCTTCCCTCCCGCTCTGTGAAGGGAAGTGTCGACTTTGGTATTCGTGACGAGAATAGTAACTTCCACTATGAAGTAGGAGAACAGTTGTCCTTTGTGGTAAGTGACAGCGGTCTTGTACGGGGAAAAGATCTACTTTGGGAACTGGGTAATGGTGATACACTTCATCGCAACCCAATAGCTACCTATGCCTACAAGCAAGCAGGGAAGTATCTTGTGACCCTACGCTTAGAGGGCCGTTTACTGGCCAGTCGCTATATCCAGATTGTACAGGCTGGAGAAATCACAGCCATAGATTCTGTTCCTCGCATTAGTGGAGTACATGAAGCCTACCAAGATGAAGAACTCACGTTCTCAGCTGTCGGCCAGGGAGCAGACACTTGGCTTTGGGAATTTGGAGAAACAGGTACGGTCGATGCCTACGAACGCCAAGTGAACTATGCCTACGAAAAGCCAGGTAACTATACAATAAGACTCAATACGAATACTACCAAGTATCCGATAGAGCATAAGATTAGGATACTTCCACGCTTTGAGAAAGCGGAAGAAGTTGTGGCCGTGGATTCCTTGGGGCTTGCTCAAGAAGATATTCGCCGACGCTTGCAGATTATTGCCAATACTTCTGTGCGAGATAAGAGTCGCTATAGAGAGCAGATAAACTATATCCGCTCTACTTATTTTTGTTCTCCGGCCGGGGAAATTGCGGTTGTGGTCAATGGCGATAAGTATAATGACTTCTTGGGGTATTGCCAAGGATTGCATTTCTTAGAGAGTAATCCTAAGCGTAGAGTCCAAATAAGAGAGGTTAAGATAGACAATCTCCATTGTGTAACGACCTTACAGGTTACTCAAACGACAATCGAGCAATGAGTACTTTTTCCTATTCCTCTTGCTATTCGAAGCGAGCCTATCGTTCCCTTTTTATTCTTCTGTCTCTCGTCCTTTGCGATGTTGCTTCGGGTCAGGTCAAGACCTATAGCTCTATCAAGCTACAAGGACGAGGGTTGTATAACTATGCCCCAGAGAGCATGGTGTATCGTCTGCCAAAGAAGAGTAAGTCCCCTCAGGTTGTCTATATTGATCGTTCGGGTGTTAAAGCCTATCAGTATGCCTTTGGTGGTCAAGTACAGAGTGAACCTAAACTAGGGACAGCTTGCTATATCCTTAGGGAACATAAAGGTTATGCCGAACTGATAGAAGCCAATGCTAAGTTAGTAGGGAAACCCAAAGGATTATGGAGCTTTCTCTACAGTAGTAAGAACCACCTTAAGGATATCAAAGGGGCAAACTATCTTGGTTGGGTAAGCAAGAAGAGTCTACTAGGCTACAACCATAGCTATGTCAAGCCTAAGAATCTTGCCCCTGTGCGCTATGCTGTGGGTATTAGTCGGCTTGAGCAGCTTTATGCACTCAAGCCTCACCTTCAGGGCGATAGCCTGCGCGTCTATAGTGATCCTTTCCTGAGAGAGGGGCAAGAGAATACTTGGCTCAAGATGGGTGCGCTTGTCTATGCCTATAAACGAGATGCTTCGGGTGAGAGTGTCCTTGTCAGTGATTATCCAAGCTTACAAGATAGCCGGCGTAGGCTTCTTGGCTGGATACCTTCGGGTATGCTTGCTGAGGTAGGACAAGGCGAGGTCTTTCGTCTTGCTCGAGGAGCCAGTACGAGGCTTCAAGGGATTCAGGATCTGTATACAGATACCCCGGATACCCTTGAGGTTAGTGAGCGTAACCTCAATACGCGTGTGCTCTTTCTCCTTGACAGGACAGATCGCGATAGGACAGTTGTCGATAGCCTTCAAGGGAGTCTTACGCTCACAGAGGCTTTATCAGAGCTAGCCCTTCCTCTTTCTGTCTGGGATAAGGCATCCAATCGCTTCTTGAATATCGAGGGAGGAGAGATAAGCATGCAAGATGTCGAGCATGTGCGAGAAGGGAGTAGGAATTTGTCCTGTCATGTGGTCTTCTTTGAGGGTGACTGGACGGCTCTTCGCCCTGTCCTAAGCGCCTTTCAGCGTCTAGCTCTCCATCGTCCTGAATATAAACAGAGTCTTTTCTCTGCTAGTATTATCGGGGCGCAAAGCACGAGATATTTGGCCCCTACTACAGATATAGCCTCTTGGCTGGATTTCCTCCTTTCAGGAACGGGAGCCAAGGTGCAGATGATTGCTGGAGGCTTCTCCTCTGCAATGGATGAGTTGCTGAAGGCTGTTCAACCTGATAACTTTGGGGGGAACCTATGCTTTGTCTTTGGCAGTAAGCAGACGCTTAGCCTGAGCTCTCAGCAAATTCAAGGGTTAGCTCGTCGCTCCATCATCCCTGTCTTTATGCAGATCAGTGGAGAAGCAAGCGACGATGGGCAAGACTTCCTGCTTAATGCAAAAGAATTGCTTAATGGCTACATCATGACTTACGATAAGTATATCTCAAGCTATTTAGTGGATGCGGGTCTCAAGCGTCCCTATCTCTTTGGGGAGTATGGTAGTGAGGAAAAGGTATACCTCTTAGATGCCCCAGAGAACAGCTTGGTGATGGGAGGTGTGGCTTACCCTGGTGCTGGGAACTCTCTCTCGGGAAGAGCTGTGGAGAATAGCCTAGACACCCTGCTGTGGCAGTTCGATGCCAGGAGTAAGCTCTTATTGGAGAGTCTTGGTAAGTACGAATCAGAGCTTGGTATCCTTAGGAGTCAGCCCAACCCCGTGCTTCAAAAGCTACAGGCCCGTGATGGTCTGATTCAGAAACCCCTTAGTCAAATCGTTCGTAATGCCGCCAGCGATACCTACTATACTTCCGTATGGATACCCGACTCTGTGGTAGAAAGGCTCCAAGGAGGCTATCTTTTGAGCGAGGATAGAGTGCAAGAGCTACTACAAGGCTATGAGCGTTTACTCCCCGAGTTTACAACTGGCCTTGGGGACGACGAACTTAGCTATTTGAGACGGACCTACAAGGAGGAAGCTCATCGCCTCAAGGCAGCTTGGCGACAGCAGTTACTCCCGAAGCATTACACCCTCTCGGATCTCTTTGAGTTAAGTTTAGGGGTGCGTTCCTCGGATGTGCTTCTTTTGAAGCTAGAGCCGAGAAAACTCTCCTCATACATACTGAGGCATTCTGATCTCAATGAGGTTTATGCCCAGCTAGTCTCTAAGCGAAAGCAATTAGAGTCTGACTATCGGGACGGAAAGCTTGAAACAGTCGTCCTCGGTGGAGCAAGCTATTACTTCATCCCTCAAACACTTCTTCCTTAGACACAATGCACGTATCAAAGAAAGAATTAGAAGAGGCGGTTCTGGCTGTTCTCTATGACAAGAGCCAAGATCGTCCGCTATGGATAAACGCTAGTGAAGTCTACTGGTCTCTTCCCTTTGCCGAGGTGAGTGAGGGAGAAGTCGCAGGCATGCTTGCTTGGCTTGTCGAAGAGCGGCGTGTGAAGCTCTATTTGGGGAAGTATCAACTTAGTAAAGATGAGCAGATAAGGCTCAAAGCACAACGGCAGGAGCTCCTTGATGAAGAAAGGCAAGAAGCTCAGCCCATAAGGCATGAGGTTGAAAAGCCTGAAAGGCAGGTAAAGCGTTTAGCTAAGTCATATCATGCCCCGCTACTCCTTGTCATCTTTTTCTTGGGGTTATTCTTAGGTGGACTGAGCTGGAGTATTTTGACTTCCGTTTCCTTGCAACCCAATGTGGATCTCTTGCTCCATCCTATCAGCCTTGAGGAGCTAAGAGCGGAACTGGAGATAGTACAAGACAAGCAGAGGCTACAAGGTTACCTGTTGCTACTCTTGTGGGTGACATTACTCGCAGTGGGGATCTACTCCTATTACGTTAGGAAGAGGTCTGAAAATGGGCATAATCAATCTTAGGGCTAAGCTCTTGTTCTCGTGCCGGAGGAGAGGGTGTATTTTCCAGAAGGAAGTGCAACACTACAGCCTCAAATTTAGGTAAAATACTTCGTGGGGCGTACGGTAACCGAGCTTCTTTCGCGGACGATTATTTAGCCTACATTCTATCTCTTTGAGATCACCCTTGGTAAGACTATCGAAGGAGCTGTGCTTAGGCAGGTACTTCCAGATTAAAGCATTGGCGTGTTCGATGTGAGGCTTATCGGTGGAGCGATACGGACGAGCAAAGTAGACCGGCCCCCCTAAACCTCGTTCGATACTCCTAAAAGCACTAAACTCCGGGCCATTGTCCGTCGTGATCGAGTGAAGCTGGCCATGCTGCTTGAGGAAGGCTAAACGACGATTCACTGCTCGAGCTATCGGTTTGGCTTTGCGCCCATGAGGAAGAGCTTCGAGGAAGTGTAGTCCGTCTTGCGATCCGTCAGCGTAAGGATGGCCTCACTGCCAGAGGCCCCTAGGATCAAGTCCATCTCCATCTCCCCATACGCCCCTGCTCGTCAATGATCTCTGGACGATCGAGAATGCTCTTATACCGCCCTCGCTTCTTGCTATTGCGAGGAGTGGAGAGGCGTTTGCGACGATACTTCAGACCATGCCGGCAGTAGCTATACAAATTCCCCCCCCCCACGCACAACGCTTGTCGGCGTGTAGCCAATTGTAGATCGTGGTCTTACCCACCATCGCTATCCCTTCCAGACGAAGACGACCCGAGATCTGCTCGGGAGACCATTGTTCCTGCTGAAGCAGGCTGGCAACTCGCTCGTCAGCGAGCATCTGCGCATGCTGCACGCTATAGCCACGCTTGTGACTATTGCGACGGAGCTCACGACTAACCGTGCTAACATGCACCTCAATGGTGCGGGCGATAGAGCGAAGGGAGCTACCCTGTTTGTGGAGCTGAGCAATTGTGTATCTTATCTTTGCTCGCGATTCAATTAGCGGTAAGTCATTTCAACCCTCAATATACGACCTCTGGAGCATACAGCCAGTGAGCTTCTTGCTCGCTGGCTGTCTTTTTATCCAGACTGTTGCACTTGAGGGTGGAATGTGCAGGGGAAGGTCCTGGACAAGATATTTGGTGGAGTAGAAATAAGTATCTATCTTTGCCGATAGTAAGACCAAGGTTTGTTTTTCTCCTCTTTCCTCCTTCAAACGGGTCTATAGCAATGCTGCAGATAAGCGGAGATTTTCAGATTCAGGGTCTGGGAGTCTCTTTTTTGCTTTTAAGCTTAGCCCTAGGAGCAGAATGAGCTTCTCAAGTCAAGGATAACAGTAACCATTTTTAAGTAAAGTAAGTATGGGATCATTCCGTGCATCACTAGAGCTCGGGGGCAAAGAGTACGATGTCCTCTATTCTAATGTTGAGTTCGCTCGCTCAACCGATAGTAAGGGTAAGCCCTCTTCCAGCATCACTGGAGGGCGCGTCGTTGTGACCATCGAGTCTACAGAAGACACCTCCACGATCGAGGCTATGATTAATAGCCAGTTCAAGCCCATCGAAGGCAAGATTATCTACAAGAAGACCGATGAAGATGCCAAGATGAAGGAGGTCGAGTTCAAGAACGCCTACATCGTACACTACAAGGAGACCTTGGATGTGAATAACGATGTGCCGATGACCATCACTCTGACTTTCTCGGCAGAGACCATCACGCTCGGAGCTGCTGAGCACGACAACCGCTGGCCGAAGGCTTAATAGCGTCCTTTTCGTTATTGCTAAGGGGATAAGTGTAAACTTGTCTCCTTAGCTATAACAAGATACAACTACACTATATACGATAGAGGTCTATGCACGAAAAGCTTCCTGAACCCATCATAAAGGTGGTGATTGCAGGTAACCCTTTGCATTCATTCAAGTCTTTGCGACTTGAACAGAGCATCAATGCGCATCACCGCTTTGAGATGTTTCTAGACTATGAAGTTGGTGAGGCAGCTCAGGCATATACCCTAGACAAGACCACCGAATGGCTAGGAAAACTCACGGGGATCATCTTCGGTGAACGAACCTTCCGTGGCATCATTACGCAGGTCAGTCTGTATAAAGAGACAGGGGGGACTTTCCTGAAAGTATCGGGGTATTCCTATACCTATCTTCTAGAAACAGAGCCTCACTTTGCGTCGTGGAATAAAACAACTCTTAAAGACATCGTCTCTGAACTGACGAGTCAGGCTAATGTCGCGGCTAAGATTAAGCCAGAGCGTACCACTCCGTTGGAATATGAGTGCCAGTATGGTGAGAGCAGCTTTCGCTTCCTTCAGCGCCTAGCTCAGCAACACTATGAGTGGTTCTACTTTGATGGCGAAGAGCTTATCTTTGGTAAGCCCATGCTGCCAGAGGCTGTCACGCTGGTCTATCAGCAAGACCTCAGTCGCCTAGATATCGGGATACAGGCCTCAGCTAAGGCATCCTCTAGCTTCTCGCATCGCTCGGATAATAATCAGATCTTTAGCGCAGAGAGCCCCAACACCCCCAAGGGCTTTGGCCCCTTGGGCTATCAAGCTTTTGAGCAATCGATCAAGGTCTTTAGTAGCCCGGGAAATCAGTACTCTGACATCCGCGTTGGTAGTGACCATGAACTACAGCAGTACCTTGAGAAAAAGCAACAGGCCGATGCCGCCTACTCACATAGTATCATAGCCGAGTCTGATTACCTTGGGCTGATGGTTGGCGATGTTGTTACCATCAAGAGCAGTGTGCAAGTTAAGGGGAATCAGTATAAGGATGAGATCATCGGAAGCTACATCATCACCGAGATGATGCACTATGCTGATGAACCAGGTAGCTACCGCTGCACCTTTAGAGCTATTCCCGCATCAGTCTATACCCTTCCTACAGCAGGAGTCACGCTTCCTGTAGCAGAGCCCCAGATGGCAACTGTCGTCAGTAATAAAGATCCTCAGGGACATGGCCGTGTGCAGGTACGGATGAACTGGCAGGTCAAGGGGATGAAGACCTCGTGGATACGAGTGCTTACCCCCGATGCAGGTAGTAGTGACAAGGTATCGTCTAATCGTGGCTTCGTCTTCATACCAGAAGAGGGTGACCAAGTGATGATAGGCTTCCACTACAATGATCCTAACCGCCCCTATGTACAGGGGAGTCTCTTCAATGGGAAGAACGCTGGTGGCGGTGGCGCAGGCAACAATGTTAAAAGTCTTACCACGAAGAGTGGCGTTGCTGTCATCCTTGATGATAGTAAAGGAAGCGTCTGTGTTAAGGATAAAGCTGGTAATAGCTTTAGCGCAGATGGTTCAGGTAATATAGCGGTAGATGCAAGCAAACAGATATCGTTGAATTGTGGAGGCTCTTCCCTGACTCTGATGGAAGACGGGACGATTATTATAGCGGGTAAAGAGCTGGTAATTTCTGGAGAAACAAGCTTATCTCTGAGTTCGAAGGAGATTAACTCAGTCGCTCAAGATGGCCAAAACATCAGCGGTATGGATGTCACGGTTTCGGGTCAAAAAGAGGTAACTGTTTCGGGGACAGCTAAGGCCACCATAGACTCTATGGGTACCACGACGATCTCAGGAACCATTGTCAAACTCAATTAGGCTAAGACTCTCTTGCTATGAGTAATGCTATAGAGCAGTTGGCTCTTCGTATGCGCTATGGCTGGGAAGAAGCAATTTCTACACCTCAGGTGAAACTTATTCGCTTGCTCTACAGGCAAGAGGATGAGCTTATGCTCGGAGCCTTCTATGACTATCTCCTTGATGTTGATAGTGACTCGGATGAACTGGTTTTCATATTACAGGTAGGCTGTGAACATCCAGATAGCTTCTCAGAGGAGCTACTACAAGCATTGCATACGGAAGTCGAAGATTGGAATAGCTCCTCTCGCCCTGCGGAATTTGAGCCCTATAGCCTTGCTTGGGAGATCAAACCTCAATATACGGATAGGGATAATCCAGCGGCATTAGCTATACGGAATTTGGCCTCTTTTACCGAGTATATCTTGGAGGATGTTTCAGAGGGGAAGTGCAACTTCATTGTGGACCTTCAGGGGAGTGCTGATAAGAACGTACTTTCTAAATGGCTTGATTATGCACTTCGTCTTCCTTGGCCTGAGCGTATGACCTTTACCATTGCTGATGAGGTAGGACGGCAAAACCTTAAAGACCTCGCTCTACGTTTCGATGATGTAGTCGTTGATTATTGCCCTTCGATAGATTTAGATGGGGCAATGGAGAAAATAGCAGAGCAAGCTCTGCAAGAAAGCAATGCTGAAGATCCTAGAGAGGATGAATTTCGCCTAGCTTTAGTGCAACTCGTCAATAGTGTAAAGCGTCGAGAAGGTGATGCTACGCAGCGCTTGGCAAAGCAATGTCTTGACATTGCCTTGCATAAGGTCGAAACAGACGCTACCTGGATGGGACAATTCGTGACCATTTATGCCATTCTGATGAACGATCAGCTTGCTTACGAACAGACTGAAGATGCTCTCTATTTCGCAGACAAAGCAATTGAAGCAGCACAACTCAGTATTGGCATCCTGGAAGACTCTCAAGCGTATCGCCTTCTTGGGAATACCTTACTCTCTAAAGCAAGTATCTTGGTCGGTTTGCATCAGTGGCGATCGGCTCGAGATCTCTATCGACAAGGAGCTGATTCGTATGCTTATTGTAAGGACTACTTTATGCAAATGGATGCTCTGCGCATGTGTGGACTATGCTCGGAGAAGATTTCTGAAGATAAGGATGCTGCCGAGTACTATGTCCAGGGCTTTAAGCTTCGGCAACAGCTCAGCACTGATGTCGTCAAGAACTCTACCTTCCCTTTCATCGCTCTAGCTCTGGAGCATAATAGACATAGAAATCAGTTTGTCTCGGATATAGACTTCATTCAAAGTTTAGAAGCTATCTATGGTGCTGACTGGTCTAACGAGCTATATCAGTTTAAGAAACTAATGGCGCAGCATCCGCCTCAAACACCGCAGATAGATGGAAAGCCTTCAACAGCAAATTGAGCGCCTATGGCAGACCACTAAGGCTGAGTTCCTCGCTCATCCTAGCTGGGCATACCTCATCATTATTCTTGTCTTCATCGTATACCTCATTGGGATCATCTGTGACAAGGATTGGGCGGTACGTCCTGCAGGCTATTATAGTGGCTGGCATATGATCGAGGACTTCTTAGGTCGTACAGGCTTGCGTATTGTCAGTGGCCTCTTTATCCTCTTGGCTATAGCATTACTTTCCTACCTATTTTTACGGAGCTATTAGCTCTACACACCAGCGAGCTTATCTATGTCTCATTCCGGCAGCAGCACCCCCGACCGCGGCTATTTCGATAGCGTAAGCACTCAGTTAGAGCTGAGTGTAGGTCGGTCGT
>ERZ773067.585-NODE-585-length-21548-cov-4.131159_pt1 | contig 21548 bp, 17 predicted proteins | sample MGYA00580622_ERZ773067 | MGnify/ENA primary metagenome ERZ773067 (study PRJEB29015, sample SAMEA2737998) | human oral metagenome | biome: human oral; feature: human-associated habitat; material: dental | place: China | collected 2113 ...
GCTACGGCGCGGACGCCATCGGCGGCGTCATCAATATTGTCACGAAGATGCCGCATAAGGCGGGCGCTACGCTCACGACGGAAGGTTCGTGGCTCGACCAGGGTGGTAGTCAGTACAACCACAACATCAACTTCTCGACGGGCAATATGGGCGAAGGCATCTATATGGACTTCTCCATCGGCAAGAGCAAGACGGCGCCGTTCCTCTACGATAGTGATGGTTCGTCGATGCAGTACTACGGCGAGCGCATGCCGATGAGCGCACGCATGGAAGTCACGCTCGGAAAAGGGGAATCGCTGCTCTTTTCTGCAGACCGTCTCGATGAGGATCTGCAGAAGAATACACCACTGGGCACGATGTTCACGATGAACGCGCAGGAGGATGCTTGGCGCAGGAATTACAGCATCGATTGGAAGAAGCAGACCGATCGCGCGGATTTCCGCGTGCGCACTTATAGGACACAGTATAATTCTGACGTGGATTTTTTTGCACGCGCATTGAATCCACGTCTGCCGTACAAGCATTCCTATTTTGATTACTTGGACAGGGAAGATCGTGTCATCGAAGCCTCCATGGGAATCATGGCAGGGAATGACCACTATATGACATTCGGCGCTGATTATCATGAAGAGAGCGGTGAGGGTACGAGGATCAAGGTGCCGGGGAAGACTGGGCGTGAAGTATTGCGGCTCTATGTTCGTCCCAATCCGTCCGATCCGTCCGATCCGACCAAGGTTACGGCGAAAGGGACGGTTTACGATACGACGCTGCATTATTACAGCGCATATCTGATGGATAGCTGGCAGGCAGGCAAGAAGCTTTTGTTGGTTCCGTCCCTTCGCTATACGAACCACAGCCATTTCGGTGTGAATCTCTCGCCCGCCATCGGTGCGACATACAAGGTGCGTCCAGATCTTCGCGTCAAGGCGAATATCGGCACGAGCTTCTCGACGGGAGGCATTGCGGAACTTTATCATGATTGGGAAATGTATGAGCCTTCCCTGAATCAAAAACCACCTTTTCGCAATGGCTGGCTATTTGAAGGTAATCCTGAACTCAAGCCTGAAAAGGCACTAAATATGGATCTTTCCATCGAAAAGGACTTCGACAAGAAGACGAGCGCCAAGCTCACGTTGTTCCGAAATGACTTCGACGACTATATGCAGATCATGTATACTGGTGAGAAGGAATCGAAGAATCTCAACGGTTTCACGCATTACGATTATTTCATGCGCTATCCGAAGGAGGATCCTTGGTCTGGAACGACCTATGATTTTGATGATGTCGTCAATGCACTTAAAAGTGCAGGGTCATGGAGTGACAAGGACGACATTATCTATGAGCAGACCGATTATGTGAAGGGTGTTCCGTCCATGGATGACGTATACACCTATAGGAACATCTCCAAAGCGCGTACGCAGGGGATTGAGCTTGAAGCAACACGAGAGTTTTCGAGAGATTTCAACGTGAAGTTCGGCTATACATTCCTTGACGCCAAAGACCGCGATACGAATAAGCGTCTCGAGGGGCGCGCACGTCACATGCTCAACCTTACGCTGAATTACAACGATCGCAAGAACGGCTGGCGTGCGACATTCTGGGGTGATTACGCTTGGAATTACCTCGATATTCGTGACCGTATCGCAACGGGACGCATCATAGGGAAGAATGGCGAGACCATTGGCAGGAGCTATACATTCCCAGGAGAAGGGAGCGATACAGGAAAAACGTACTATCTGTTTGAAAATCAAGCGGATGCAGAAAGATATATGAAAGGCGACATTGAGCATGGCTTCACGCGTGAAAAGATTGCTCGCGAGAAAAATTATGGCCTTTGGAATCTGATGGTCGAGAAGGACATCACGAAGAATGCTACGGTCTATGCGGGCATCACGAACCTGTTCAATGCCTATGATCCGTACCTCGGCATGGCGGGGCGCATCTATCGCCTGGGCATGCGCATGACTTTCTAAGTTGGCAAGGGATGCTGCATGATTTCGGGCGAAGCTTGACTTCATGCAGCGGCCAAGAATATTTTTAATTTTTAAGGAGTGGTTGACAAATGGAAAACTTTATTCATCTTTTTAACAGCGGCGGTTTCGTCATGTATCCGCTGCTCATCCTCTCGCTGATCACATTGGCGATTGCGGTCGAGAGGTTCTATTATTTCCGCAATAATCGCAAGGGATCGAAGACATTCTTCCACGGCGTCTATCATGCAGCTGCGGCGAAGGATTGGGATGTCGTGCGCCAGCTTTGCTCGGAGTTCCCTTCGGCTTTGAGCCGCGTCATCGAACAGGGCATGGCGCATGACAAGTCGGAAGCAGCGATGAAGAGCGCCTTCGAAGATCGCATGTCGATGGAGTCGATCAGCTTCCATCGCTACCTCGACTACCTCAGTGCCATCGTCACGATCGCACCGCTCCTCGGTCTCCTCGGCACGGTCACGGGCATGATCCAGACCTTCAGTGTGCTGGATAACGGCGGCGGCGCGGCGGCGATCACGGGCGGTGTCGGCGAGGCGCTCGTCGCGACGGCGAGCGGTCTCTGCGTGGCGATCATCGCCTTCTGCTTCTACACGTACTTCGATCATCAGCTCGATACGCTCGTCACGGACACGGAGCGCCTTTGCTCGACTGTCCTCGGGGCGAAAAAAGAAAGTTGGGATGAAGCATGAACTTCAGTAAGCATCGCACGGGAAAAAAGCCGGTCTTTATGATCATCCCGATGATCGACATCATCTTCTTCCTGCTCGTGTTCTTCATGATGAACAGCCTGCAGACGGTCGCGCAGAAGGCGCTTGCCGTGCAGCTGCCGCAGGCGCAGAGCGCGTCCGCACCCGCACAGCTGCCGATCATCATGACGCTCGACGAGGAAGGGCACATCACGATCGACAATAAGCCTGTGAGCATTCAGGAATCGGCGACGATCATGAAGCAGCACATGCAGGAAAACGCCAATGCGGCGGTCGTTCTGCAGGCGGACAAGCGTACGGCGCACGGTCAGGTCGTCGCCGTCATGGACATGCTCAAGACTTCCGGGGTGACGCGCTTGTCGATTGCCGCTGAACAAAAGTGAATGAGGGAAGGAAGAAGATATGGAGCAAAACCTTTCATGGAAAAAAGCGTACATTGCTTCCGCCCTGCTTCACGTCGTAATCGCCGTACTTTTTGCCATCGGTCTGGCGGAAATCGTCGCGGAGAAAGAGCAGCAGACCTATGTGGTCGATCTCGCGACTTCGAACTTCAGCCAGGGCAGCGGGCATGAAGGCGGGGGCGGCGGCGCGGCTGCCTTTCCTGAGCCGCTGAAGCCGGAAGAAGTGGCAAAGCGTGTGGAGACGGTGCAGCAGGCGCAGACGCAGACGCAGCCGGTCGTAACGGAGCCTGCGCCCGTACAGACTCCCGACGCGGTGCCGTCGCCCACGCCCAGCCCGACGACGAGCGCGCCGTCGAGCGGCGCCCCTTCTGCCTCGTCGGCGGGCGGTACAGGCGAAGGCACGGGCAGCGGCACGGGCACGGGCAGCGGTACAGGCTCGGGCAGCGGTTCCGGCTCCGGCTCGGGGACGGGTGACGGACATGGCTATGGCGAAGGTTCGGGTGCAGGTCAAGGTTCGGGTGATGGCAATGTTTCGGGTACGGGCACGTCGCCTTTCGATGCGGCGGGCTTCCGCGCGGCGATCGATGCGAACAAGCAGTACCCCTACATGGCGATCAAGCGCCGCTTGGAGGGATCGGCGTCGGTTGTATGCACGATCGACACGAGCGGCAGCATCGTCAGCGTCTCGCTCGGCAGTTCATCGGGCAGCGACATCCTCGACGATGCGGCGCTCGACGCGGCGCGTGCGGTCGGCAGTTTCCCGAATCCGACGGGGCAGACCGTCACGGTTTCGACGCCTGTGAACTTCTACCTGAACTGACTTTGAAGCATCGCGAGCAAGGGTAAGCAGTACAGACCGCAGAGGATGGCGGGAGGAAAGGTTAGAGAATTTTTTCTTCTCGCCTCTTCCCTTTGCGGGATTATATGTTATAATATGAATATCAAGTCAAATATATTCATGAATTACATTCAGAAAAAGGAGAATTTTCTATGCGTACGATTGTTGTATATTCGTCCCTTACGGGAAACACGAAGAAGGTCGGTGAGGCGATTGCGAGCGGCCTGCCCGCAGGAACCGAGGCGGTCTCCATCAAGGACGTGCCCGCCGATCTCGCCGATTACGACTGTGTATTCGTCGGCTTCTGGGTTGACCGCGGCACGGCGGACAAGGCGACGGCGGATCTTTTGCCGAAGCTGAGGAACAAACATGTGGTGCTCTTCGCGACGCTCGGTGCGAATCCGAAGTCGCCTCATGCAGCCGAGAGCTTGGACAAGGCGGCAGAGCTTCTGCCCGAGGGCAAGACGCCTGTCGGCAAGTTTATCTGCCAGGGCGCTGTCGATCCTAAGGTCATCGAGATGATGTACAAGCAGTTCCCGAAGGGCCATGTCCACGGACAGTCGCCCGAGCGCGATGCACTCCATGCCCAGGCGGCGACGCATCCTGACGAGGCCGATTTGGCGGCGGCGAAGAAGTTCGCCGAGGAGACGATGGCGAAGATTTCATGAGGTGAAGCGTAATGGCTTATAAATTGAAAGATATGTTCGCTGCCGATACCGAGGAGCAGCGCGAGCTGCAGTTTGGCAGGGCGGCGAACGACCCGCTGACGGAAGCGTTCCCGAGAAAGCGCGTCGTTCATGCAGGTGTGCGCGGCGAGGTTGTGCCGCCCGCTGAGGCGCAGGAGACGTGGCTGCGCATCATGAACACGCCCGCGAAGAAGGGCGAGGTGCAGGCGGCGTACATTCACATCCCGTTCTGCAAGACGAAGTGCCTCTACTGCGGCTTTTTCCAAAATGCCGCGCATCAGTCGGCGGAGGACGACTATGTCGAGGCTCTGATCGAGGAGATCGAGGCGTCTGCGGACGCGCCGCGTCTCAAGGGCGGACTCATACACGCCGTCTTCATCGGCGGCGGCACGCCGACGTCGCTTTCGGCGGAAAATGCCGCACGCGTCCTCAGTACGCTGCGCCGCGTCCTGCCCATGGCAAATGATTACGAGCTGACGCTCGAAGGCCGCATCCATGACCTCGTGCCCGAGAAGATCGAGGCGTGGCTCGCGAACGGCGTCAACCGCATCTCGCTCGGCGTGCAGTCCTTCGATACGAAGGTGCGCCAGTCGCAGGGCAGGATCGAGACGAGGGAGGAAGTCCTCGAACGGCTCAAACTTCTGAAGTCTTACGAGCAGTGCTCGGTCGTGCTCGACCTCATCTTCGGGCTGCCCGGTCAGTCGATGGAGGTCTGGCAGCAGGATCTCGACGATCTCATTGCCTCGGGCATCGACGGCGCGGACTTCTATCAGCTCAACGTCTTTGAAGGAAGCGACCTCAACAAGCGCATCGCCGAGGGCAAGCTCGATCCTGCTGCGACGACGAAGGAGCAGGCGAAGATGTACGCTTTCGCGCACGACTACATGAAGAAGCGCGGCTGGCGTCAGCTCAGCATGTGCCACTGGTCGAGCAGCAACCGCGAGCGCAGTCTCTACAATGCACTTGCGAAGAAGGGCGTGCCGATGTTCCCCTTCGGCAGCAGCGCGGGCGGCTTCCTCGAAGGCTACGCCGTCATGCTGCATCGCGTGCTGCAGCCCTACGCCATGCTTGTGGCGAGCAATCAGAAGCCCATCATGGGGCTTGTGAGGCAGTCGGAGATTCAGCCGTTTTCCAACTGTGCCGTCAGCATGTTGGAGCAGGGCTGGATGGACCTCTCACGCCTCACGGCGATGGACGAGCGTCTCGAAGACCTGCGCTGGCTCTATGAGCTTTGGGCAGAGCGCGGACTCGTCGCCTTCAACGGCGTGCAGTACGAGCTGACGGTCGCGGGCAAGTTCTGGGAGGTCAATATCGCGCAGACGACGGTCGAGTGCATACAGTACCTGCTGACGGGTGAGAACGAGATGAGCGTTGAGCGCATCGCGGCGCAGGACAAGAAGCATGGCGAAGCGAAGGAAAAGATGCACGGCGTCGGCATGAACGGCGTGCCGTCCATCGAGATGATGCAGCGCATGCAGAAGATGGCGAAGGGCGGCATGCCGTCCTTGAAGGTGCTCAAGGAGTTCGCTAAGGAAGTCGGCATCCAGGGCATGCCGACGATGGAAGACATGCGGCGTCTTCAGAAGATGATGGAAGAGCGGAAAATCGAGGAGAAATAAGGATTTTTCCGGGCGGTGCGGATAGGGTGAAGTCCGTCCGATTGGCACGGATTTTCTTCATGCTTCCTCAGGGCAGGGTGCAGTCGTTTCACGGCTTGCCCTGCCTTTTCTTTTTCTTGACTTTTCCATTTTGTTCATATACTATTGAGAGTTATAAGGGCGGGTTTGCCCTTCCGAAAGGTAAAAAAATTGAAGCGCCCCGCAGTCTCGGAAAGCAGGCGAGGGGAAGAAGGGGGCAGAGGAATCTTGTTTTTCCTACAGAAGAAAACGGGCGGTTTTTCCATGTTTTTGGCGGCAGCCGTTCTCTCTTTCGCCGTGCTCTTGAGCGGCTGCGGCGGACAGCAGGGTATGCAGAAGGGACCGGCGCAGGTCAAGGTCATGAAGGCCATGCAGCAGGATGCGCCGATCACGAGTGAGTATGCGGGGCAGATTGCGGGCAAGGACGAGGTCAAGGTGCAGTCGAAGGTTTCGGGTGCCGTCGTCGAGAAGTATGTGAAGGGCGGCGACTTCGTCACAGCGGGACAGGCGCTTTATCGCATCGACTCGCGTCAGTACGAGTCCGCTGTCTGGCAGGCACAGGCAGCGCTCGCGCAGACGGAGGCGACCTTGAGCAACGCGCGCGTCGATCTCTCGCGCTATGAGGCTCTTTACGAGGCAGCAGCGATTCCGGAGCAGACGGTGGCGACGCAGCGTGCGAACGTCAGCGCCTACGAGTCGGCGGCTGAGGCGAATGCAGCGCTTCTTCGCCGTGCGCAGCAGGATCTTGCCGACACGACGATCTACGCGCCGATGACGGGGCAGCTCGCTGTCGACGATGTTGCCGTCGGCACGTTCGTCACGGCGGGCAATACGACGCTCGTGACGGTCGGCACGAACGATCCCGTCTACGCGACGTTCAGCATCAGCGAGACGGATTACCTGAAGTTCATGGGCGCCGCCATGCGCGGCGAGGGCGCTCCTTCGGCGCATGTGTCGCTGACGCTTGCAGACGGCACGGCATATCCGATCGACGGACGCATCGCCGAGACGGACCGCGCCTTGAAGGACAATACAGGAACCTTGAAGATCAAGGCGCTCTTCGACAATCCCGGCGGCCTTCTGTTGCCCGGCATGTTTGCACGCGTGAAGATCTCGGGCCAGACGGTGCCGAACGCCATTCTCGTGCCCGAACGTGCCGTGCAGCAGCTTCTCGATAAGTCCTTCGTGATGGTCATGGAGGATGGCAAGTCGAAGGCACGCACCGTGACGCTCGGCGACAAGGTGGGCAGCTTCTACATCATCAAGGACGGCATTTCGGCGAATGATCTCGTCGTCGTCGAAGGCCTGACGAACCTGCAGGAGGGCGTCGAGCTTTCTCCGACGGAGGTCACGGCAGCAGACATGGGCTTCTCGCTCGAAAACGATATGAAGGCATTTGACTCCAGTGTGAGCACGTTGGGCAAATAGGCATAGGAGGGCATAAGCTTGGCAAAGTTTTTTATCCATCGGCCGATTTTTGCCATCGTCATCGCGCTTTTGATCGTCATCTGCGGCGTCATCGCCGGGCTTCAGCTGCCGATCGCGCAGTATCCGCAGATCTCGCCGCCGACGGTTACCGTCGGTACGATGTATACGGGTGCGAGCGCGAGCGTCGTCAATCAGACGGTCGCGCAGATCATTGAAGATCAGGTCAACGGCACGCAGGGCATGGACTACATGAGCTCCAACTCGGATGACACGGGGCGCTACAGTCTGACGGTCACGTTCGAGACCGGATCGGACGGCGACATGGATTCAGTCAAGGTGCAGAACAATGTCGCCGTGGCGACGGCGAGCCTGCCCGACGACGTCAAGACGGTCGGCGTTACGACGAAGAAGGCGTCGAACGACATGGCGATGATGGTCTCCATCTATTCAGACAACGACCTTTACGACAGTACGTTCCTCAAGAATTACGCGACGATCTATCTCCTCGATAAGATCAAGCGCGTGCATGGCGTCGGTGACGTCCAGATCTTCGGCTCGGATTACTCGATGCGCGTCTGGCTCAATCCTGACAAGCTTGCAGAACTCGGACTCACGGTCTCCGATGTTGCAGCCGCGATCAAGGAGCAGAACATGCAGGCACCGGCGGGTACGATCGGTGCGATGCCCGTGCCCGAGATGCAGGAAAAGCAGGCGACGGGCAAGGTCAACGGTCGTCTCGTAACGCCCGAGCAGTTCGGCAATATCATCGTGCGCGCCGCAGGCGACGGCAGCTTCGTGCGCCTCAAGGATGTCGCGCGCGTGGAGACGGGCGCGAAGACGAACAATATCATCGCCAAGGCGAACGGACATCCGGCGCTTGCCATGGGCGTCCAGCTCACGAGCGACGCCAATGCCATGCAGACGGTCGCTGCCGTCAAACAGGTCATCGACGAGGCGCGGCCGAACTTCCCCCCCGAGATGCGTTGCGATACGATCGTGGACAGCACGAACTATATCCGTGAGTCCATCACGGAGGTCGTGCACACCTTCGTCGAGGCGCTTCTCCTCGTCGTGCTCGTCATCTTCGTGTTCCTGCAGAGCTGGCGCGCGACGCTGATTCCGCTCTTGGCCGTGCCCGTATCCTTGATCGGCACGTTCATCGCGTTCATCGCGCTTGACTTCAGCATCAACACGTTGACGCTCTTCGCGATGGTTCTCGCCATCGGTCTCGTCGTCGACGACGCCATCGTCGTCATCGAAAATGTCGAGCATCACATGGAGGAGGGGCTGAACGTCATCGACGCGACGGAGCGCGCGATGGACGAGGTGCAGGGACCTGTCGTGGCGATCGCCTTCGTGCTTGCCGCCGTCTTCGTCCCCGTTGCCTTCCTCGGCGGCATGATGGGCGTGCTCTACAAACAGTTCGCCCTGACCATCGCCATTTCCATGGCAATCTCGGCCTTTGTTGCCCTGTCCTTGACGCCGGCTCTTTGCGCTTTGATCTTGAAGCCGCACGCGAAGGACAAGGCAGACAAGAAGGGCATTCTCGACCGCTTCTTCGCTGGCTTCAATACGTGGTTTGACAAGACGAAGAGCGGCTACTTGGGCATTGTCGCCAAGATGATTCGCAAGTCGCGTTTCGCCATTCTCTTCATGGTGCTCGTCTGCGCCCTTACGGCGATCGTCTACAAGAACATGCCGTCGACCTTCGTACCGGATGAAGATCAAGGCTTTTACATCGTTTCCGTAAGTCTGCCGCCCGGCACGTCGACCAACGTCACGCAGGAGAGCATAGACAAGGTGCAGACCTCCCTCAAGGAGCTGCCCGGCGTCGATATGGTCATGGCCATCAACGGTTTCGATATCCTGTCCTTCGGCGCGAAGTCGAGCGCGGGCACGATCTTCGTCGGACTCGATCCGTGGAGTGAGCGCACGACGGTGGAGACGAATATCAATATGCTCATCGGCAAGACCTTTGGCATCGGCGCGAAGGTTGCGCCTGAGTCGCAGGTGATCGCGTTCAACATGCCGGCGCTGCCGGGACTCGGCATGGTCGGCGGCTGGACGATGCAGCTGCAGGATATGTCGGGGCATACGGATGAGGAGCTTGATACGATCACGAAGCAGATCGTGCAGGCGATGAACCAGCGTCCCGAGCTGCAGGGTGTGCGGACGACGTACAGCATTGATTCGCCGATTTACGACTTTGAGATCGACCGCGAGAAGGTCAAGCAGCTCGGCGTGCAGATGAGTGACGTATTCACGGCGCTGCAGGTCAATTTCGGCGGATATCAGGTCAATGACTTCAACCAGTTCGGCCGTACTTACAAGGTCATGATGCAGGCGGACATGCCGTATCGCTCGGAGGTTGAGGCGACGCGCTTCATTTTCGTCAGGTCAAGCGCGGGCACGATGGTGCCGCTTGACACGCTCCTGAAGCCGAAGCGCGGCACGGGCGCACCGATCATCTCGCGCTTCAACGCGGCGCGTGCCGTTCAGATCCAGGGCAACGCAGCCTCAGGCTACAGCTCGGGCGACGCGATGCGTGCGGCGGAAGAGGTCGTCTCTGAAGTGGCTCCCGCGGGCTTCAACATCGAGTGGTCGGGTCAGAGCCGCGAGGAGAAGGCGGCAGGAAGCTCGACGCTTCGCGTGCTCGCCCTGTGCCTCGTCTTCGTGTTCTTGTGCCTCGCGGCTCTCTACGAGAGCTGGAGCGTGCCGTTTGCCGTGCTTTTGACAGTGCCTACGGGCATCCTGGGCGCACTCCTTTCCGAGTACGTGCTCGGCATGGGCGGCATGATCCTGTTCCACCACATGAATTCGGGGCTGCAGGACAGCATCTACATGCAGATCGGCATCATCATGATCATCGGTCTGGCGGCGAAGAACGCGATCCTCATCGTCGAATTCGCGAAGGTGCGCGTCGACCGAGGCATGGAGCCGCTCAAGGCGGCGATCGAGGCGGCGGGTCTGCGCCTGCGCCCGATCCTTATGACGAGCTTCGCGTTCATCATCGGCTGCCTGCCGCTCGCCGTTGCGTCGGGTGCAGGCGCCGCAGCGAGAAACGGCATGGGCGTCGCCGTCGTCGGCGGCATGCTTTTCGCGACGATTCTCGGCGTGTTCCTGATCCCCGTGTTCTACGTCATCGTGGAATGGATTGCCGCAAAGCTCGGCATGCTCAAGCAGGCGAAGAAGAAGACGCCGGTCGATTATATGTGATAGTGTTGGAAGATGCTGCTGCACTTCCGAAAAAAGAAGCCGTCCTGCGGGGCGGCTTCTTTTCACGTAAACTATACATACAAATGTTCGTTTCAATAGCGTGAGATGGCAAAATATGATATACTGTACAGGTTGCCGCCCCTATACATGGCAATGGGAAGGGGGGTATCGGTGTCAATCATCACATTCATTCTCTCCATCTTGGCTGGCGTAATTGCCAATTACGTTAGCAAACGGCTCGATGAGAGGGAGACCGACGGCGATGAGCCTAGGGATTAAGCCCACCTGCAATAAGGGAACAGAAAGACCCCCAAGGTGCAACTTGGGGGTCTTTCGTGTATCGGTTATGACAATCATCACATTTGCCACCCGTAGTATAGCATATTTCGCTAATCATGTGCAAGTCGTTTTTCCAGCAGACAGCTGACGCTTCGTGCGTTTTCCTATGCTGCATATCTATTTTCTCCTAAAAATATGGGCGAAAGGGAAAATTTGTGATAAGATAGAGGGGCAATCGTCGGAGCGGCGCAAAAAGCGATGCTTCCGAAAATAAGGAGAGAAATCTATGGAACAAATCATGGGGACGGCGCTCTTGATGATGGAGGGCGCACAAATCACGCTGGAAATCTTCTGCGTGACGCTCCTCTTGTCACTGCCCTTGGGGCTTCTCGTCGCGCTCTGCCGCATATCGAAGCTCGGGCCTTTGCGCCTCTTGATGGAGTTCTACATCTGGCTCATGCGCGGCACGCCGCTGATGCTGCAGCTTCTCTTCGTCTACTTCGCTCTGCCGATGGTCGGCATACGTCTGCCCGACATCGCGGCGGCGCTCCTCGCGTTTACTCTCAACTATGCGGCGTACTTCGCGGAAATTTTCCGTGCGGGCATCCAGTCGATCGGGCGCGGGCAGTACGAGGCGGCGAAGTCGCTCGGCATGACGTACACGCAGACGATGCGGCGGATCGTCGTGCCGCAGATGATCCGCCACGTCCTGCCGCCTGTAAGCAATGAGACGATCAACCTCGTCAAAGATACGTCGCTCATCTACATTCTGGCGATGAACGATCTCCTGCGCGTGGCGCGTACGATCGTGCAGCGTGAGTTCGACATGACGCCGTTTTTCGTGGCGGCTGTCTTCTATCTCGCGATGACGTTCGTTCTGACGTGGGGATTCAAGAAATTGGAGGCGTACTATGGCAAGTACGATGAATGAGCCGGCAATCCGCATGCACGGCATCCATAAGAGCTTCGGGGCGAATGAGGTGCTGCGCGGCATCGATCTCGTGGCGAAACGCGGCGAGACGCTTTCCATCATTGGCCCTTCAGGCTCAGGAAAGTCGACGCTGCTGCGCTGCATCAATCGGCTTGAGGACATCGACAAGGGGTCGATCGAGATCGATGGGGATTTCCTCGCTGCGGAGAACGAGGACGGTCATACGGAGTACGCTTCGAGCGGGAAGTGCCGCACCCTTCTGTTGAAGATGGGCATGGTCTTTCAGCAGTTCAACCTCTTCCCGCACATGACGGTGCTGCAGAATCTATTGGAGGCGCCTGTCGAGGTCAAGGGCATGAAGCGCGAGGAAATACTGCCAACGGCGGAGGAACTTCTCCGAAAGGTCGGGCTTTTTGACAAGCGCGACGCCTACCCTGCACGCCTGTCAGGCGGGCAGCAGCAGCGCGTCGCCATCGCGCGTGCTCTCGCCATGCGTCCTGAGATCATGCTGTTCGACGAGCCGACGTCGGCGCTCGACCCCGAGCTCACAGGAGAGGTCTTGAAGACGATGCGCGAGTTGGCGGCAGAGCACATGACGATGGTCGTCGTGACGCATGAGATGGCGTTCGCGCGTGAGGTGTCGCAGCAGGTGGTGTTCATGGCGGACGGTACGATCGTGGAGCAGGGAAAGCCCCGAGACCTTTTCCAACAGCCGCAGGAGGAGCGCACGCAGGCGTTCCTGCGCAACATGCTTTGAGGTTTGACAGGAGGGTTTCGCATGAATGTGTCGTTTCGTTGGCTTTTCTTTTTCGTTTTCGCTGCGGGAGCTTATTTCTTGAGCTTCTTGGCATTTCCGACGGCGCAGGCGGCTTCTTTGCCTCAGATCAAGAACGTGCGTGTCCATGCGGACAAGGAGAAGGTGCGCATCGTCGTTGATGCGGACGGCGAGGTTGACTACAAGTCGATGACGCTCGCCTCGCCCGGGCGCGTCGTCGTCGACATCTCGGGCGCACGCCTCTCGCCTTCCGTTGCAAAGAGCCAGAAGATCGAGAGCCGCTTCGCGACGAAGGTGCGCCTCGGGCAGTTCAATCCGACTACGGTGCGCATTGTCGTGGAGACGGAGATGTACAAGAGCCGCAGCAATTACGATGTGTTCTCTCTGGAAGGCGGCCCTGTGCCGTATCGCGTGGTTATGGACTTTGGCAATCTTTCGGGCGGTACGAGCAGCAGTGCGTCCTCCGCAGGCGGAGCTTCATCGGGTGGATCGAATATCGACTTCGAGCGCGGGAGAAATCCGTCGGGAGAAGTGGAGACGGCGGAAGGAACGGATGATGCGTCTTCCGCAGGGGCGGCCTCCGTGCCGGCGCGTCCGAGAAGCCAGAGCAGCGCAGCGCCGGGCATTGACGGCAAGCGCATCGTCCTCGATCCCGGGCACGGCGGCAGCGACACGGGCGCCATCGGGCCGACGGGCGTCACGGAAAAGAGCATCGCGCTCCGCATCGCGAAAAGGCTCAAGGTACTCTTGGAAGCCGAGGGGGCAGAGGTCATTTTGACACGCACTGAGGACACAGAGGTTTCGCCGAAGAAGGCGAAGGCGACGGACGTGGAGGAACTGCAGGCACGCTGTGATATCGCGAATCAAAATGCGGCGGACATCTTCCTCAGTATACATCTCGATGCCTTCTCAGGTCCCGAGGCGCACGGCACGACGGGCTACTATTATGAGATGGGGTCGGCTGACAGCACACGTCTTGCCGACTGCGTCAAGCGCGGCGTGCTGCGCCGTCTCGGTACGCTCGACCGCGGCACGAAGCCATGCGCTTTCTATGTGTGCCGTCATACGGATATGCCCGCGATGCTCTTGGAGACGGCCTTTGTTTCCAATCCGCGCGAGGAGCAGATGATGAATTCGGACGAGGGCGTGGAAAATGCTGCGCAGGGCATTGCAGCAGGAATTGCCGAATATTTCCGATGAGATAGGATGCGTTTGCTGCGATTGAGAAACCACGGTGAGAAGGGAAGATTTTATGGAGAAGACGGCGAGATTTGATGGAATTCTAGCGGGAGAGAAGGAGCGCAGGGAACGGTTTTATCGCCGCGCCCTGCCCGAAAACCGCACACTGAAAGAGGCTCTGGGCTGCCTTTCGCGCGAAGAGCTGGACGATCTGGCATACAACCTCTGTTTGGAGGGGACGGAGGGCATGACGCTGCCGTCGCTCATCGATGCGCTCGCGCCAGCTGCCGTGCACTTTGCCGAACGCTGGCTGCCGTCGGCGTTTGAGGAGCAGTACCGGGCTTTTTGCCATATAAGGGACAAGGACGGACTGGCCGATGACTTCCGCGAGGATGATGTACGCATCGACTATCTCTGCGGACTCGGCATCATGGCGGTTGGTGCGGATGCGGGCAAGCTCTATTGGTACATGCCAGAGGAGATGGCCGAAATCTTTAAGAAGCTTGATTCCGCAGCGTATGAGGATGCCGTGCGGCTCAATACGGAGATCATGCGCCTCGCGACAGGGCTTCTCTTTTACTATGGCTTCCTCGACTACGACAAGCTTTTTGCCATGGTCAACACTTATCTGGAAGAGGGACAGCGCCTTGATTTCTCCGCCTTCATGGGCGTGATGCTCAACGGCTCGTGCTGGCACAAGGCGGTTGTCGGCACGGAACGCGGCATGGCGTATCATACGCTTTTGAGTGCACCGTGGCTTGAAGGGGAGCAGAAGGAGAAGGAGAACCTTCCTTTTGCTGAGATTCCTTACGGTAAGGTTTACGATGCGGGAGAAGAGGGGTATATCGAGGCGACGCTCGCCTACAAGAAGCTCGCGCAGTTCTTCATGGCGAAGCTCTCTATGAAAGTCCTGCAGGCGGCGGAAGCCGTCGGGAAGATCCTCCTGCTTTTCCAGAACGGTGGCAGTATGAAGGATGTCGCTGCGTTTTTGGAAACGTTGGGCAAGCTTGCTGATGAAGCGGAGGAAGAAGAGATGACGAAACTCGTGATCTCTCTGCACGCTACGACACGCCTGTGGCGGCTCAAGGGTCATACGCCGGATGAACTCAAGGAGAATGCGCGCAAGATTGCGCGCAAGATGCATTGAGGGGCGTGGGCGAAGAGCGGGGCGACCTCATGGAATACAGCGGCGGCTTGCTGCGCTTTCTCGCGCCGACGCGCTCCGCTCTCTCCGTGCTCGTCGTGGAAAGCGTCGCCTATTTGCCGAAACTGCGCGAGATGATGCCCGCCGCCGATCTCTTCGCCGTGACGGTGGAAACGGATGATGCCGATGCGCCCGAACTGCAGAGCCTTGACGTCTCGTGGTTCTTCCTCGACTACCGCGATACGCCACTGCCGTTCGAGAGAGAGAGTTTCGATTATATCCTCGCCGACCGCTGTCTGGAAACGGCGGGAAATCCGCAGGACATCGCTGCAGGGTTCGGACTCTTCCTGCGGCCGACGGGCTATCTCCTGACGAGCTTCTTGAATGTGCGCCATTGGAGCGTCATCGAGGACCTGCGCGACGGGCATTTCTATGCAATCGTGCGCCGTCTCTTCGCTCGCTCCGAAATGGAGACGCTGCTTGCGGCTTCTTTTTATAAGGAAGTCTCTTTTCTTCCTGTATGGCGCGAAGCGCCGCAGGGCGTGATCGAGCACTTGGAAGCGGCAGGATTTGAAAATCCGGGGCGCGACTTGGAAGCGAAGTTTTGGCTTTGCCGTGCGAGGCGGACCTCGGACGAGGTCGCACCTTTGAAGGAGTGCTTCACGCCTACGGTGCGACGAACGCTCGTGACGCTCCTGCGCCGCCTTGAGTACGACATAGAGGTGGAAGAAAATGCAGCGTCTCTCTGGCAGCTCTGCCGCGAGGAAGGAATCTTCCTCGAATACCTCGTGGATTTTGCCGCGCAGACCATCGTGCATCAGAAGGATCTCCTGCGCGTGCTCCTGCAGACGGCAGAACCGCAGCTGGCAGAAGAACTTGCCGAGGCGGCACGGCGCAGGCTTCCGAGCAGCAAGGTGCAGGAGACCTTGCAGGAACTTGCGGCAGAAAGTGTGAAAGGAGCGGCGGAAGATGAAGGATGAGAGGGCGATCGCCTTCATCACCTGCGTCAACGATGAGGCATGGTACGCAGAGTGTCTGCTCTACCTGCGCCATCTGCGTTTGCCCGAAGGCTTTCGCACCGAGTATATCGCCGTGCGCGGCGCCTCGTCGATGGCGGCGGGGTACAACGAGGGCATGGCGAGGTCGCGGGCGCGCTACAAGGTCTATCTGCATCAGGACACCTTGCTCGTCAACAAGGATTTTCCACGGGCGATGTTGAATATCTTTGCAGATGAGAGCATCGGCATGATCGGTGTCATCGGCTGCCGCTCGCTGCCCGAAAGCGGCGTGTGGTGGGACGGGTTTCGCTGCTATGGACGCGTGCTTCATGCGTGCGAGGCAGAGAGCATCGTCGACACGCGTATGAAGGAGCCGGACGGCGGTAGCATCGACGTCGAAGCGGCGGATGGACTCTTCCTTGTGACGCAGTACGACGTGCCATGGCGCGAAGATCTTTTCACGGGCTGGCATCTCTACGACACGTCGCAGTGCAAGGAGTTCTCCAGGCTCGGGTTTCGGACGGTCGTGCCGAATCAGGAGGCGGGATTTTGGTGCATCCACTGTCCCGTAGAGAAACCGCTCGCCAAAAGCTATAAGGAGTACCAGAAGATCTTTCTCAGAGAGTACGGCGCGGAATTGTGCCCGGAGGTTTAGACTATACTTGTTGGAGCGTGTGCTTTATGGACGACAAAGAGAATTGGATCGGAATAGCCAACCGATTTGCAAACCAGGGCGATTTTCGCGGCATGCGCGCTTCGGCGAAAGAGATTCTGCAGATCGTGCCGGAGGACGCGGACGCCTATGCCGTCATGGCAGAGGCGTCCTTCTATATGGATGAGCGCGAGCAGGCGAAGGAGTACATGGCGCGTGCCGAAGAGCGTGAGCCGGGGAATTTGCGTGCGCGTCTCGTACGCGCCGCATTCTTTTCCGCGGACTTCGCCTTAGAGGAGGAAATCAAGGAGCTTCTTTACATTGTGCAGGCGACGGAGGCGATTGCCGAATCACTTTGGACGCAGTCGCTTCGCTACGTGCGCTTCAAAGCGCTCGCATGGCTCTCCGACGCGTGGCTTCTTGCGGCGGAGCCGGAGTTTGCCATGAACACGCTTTTGGCGGCAAGCGAAATGTTGACGGGAGAGGAGGCGGCGGCGTGCTACAGCAAAGCGCTCTTCTGCTCGAATTACCGCACGAGGACGCCCGCTGAATCCCTGCGCCTCCATCGCGGCTACGAAAAATTTTTTGAAGGCGTCAAGGTATGTCATTCATATCGTACCGAGGCGGTAGAAGCGGGGGCATTGCAGCCGAAGGCGGCGCTTTCCGTTGGGGAGGCCATGGCGGCGGCCAGAGCGGAGGCTGATCGCGAGCGGCGCGGCGCAGCGCTTGTGGCGCAGCAGGCGAAGCGGGAACGCGAACCTCTTTCACGTCTCGCGCAGAAGGCTTTGCCGAAGCCGCAGGATGAGGACTCGCTTCGTCTCTGGGCATGGGAAGCGCGAGCAAATCAAAGGCGCATGGAAGAGGAAAAGGAGTATGAGGAATTCAAAAGGGAGTTGGAAGAGGAGCAGAGGCGCAAGGAGCGTCAAGAGGCGTGCGCCGGCTCACTTTTTAGCGGCGGCGCACGCCTTTCAACGGTGCCGGTGCAGAGAGCTCAAATACCGGCTGTCCGTGTCCAGCCGACGGCGCCGCCCATGGAAAAGAAGCGTGTGCGCACCTTCAGCCGCAAATTGCGCATCGGTTACATCTCACCCGATTTCCGCCTTCATGCGGCGGCATATTTCTTCATGCCGCTCGTGCGCGATTTTGACGCCGCTTCTTTTGAAGTCACCTGCTATGCAAGGGGCAAGCGCGACCGTGTGACTTCGCTCTTTCGCCAGAAAAGAGTACAGTGGAAGGACATCTCGCGCCTTTCGGCGAGGGATGCGGCGCGGCTCATCGAGAGGGATGGCATCGATATCCTCGTTGACCTCGCCGGGCATACGCAGGAAGGCGGTCTGCCCGTGCTCGCCCGACGGCCTGCGCCCGTGCAGATGACGGCAATCGGCTACATGGCGACGACGGGGCTTCGTGCGGTCGACTACTTCCTTTCCGACGTCTATTGCTCGCCATGGGATATGGGGGCGCGGGGCTTCTTGGAGAAGGTGCTGCGCATGCCGCACAGCCACCTTTGTTATGCACCCGTGCTGCGCGATATACCGAAGAGCGGTGGAGAGGCACCGTTTGTGAAGAATGGTTATATTACGTTCGGCAGTTTTAACAACTTCACGAAGGTGTCGGACGATATGCTCGCCTTGTGGCGCGGCGTGCTTGAGCGCATGAAGGGTGCGCGGCTCGTCGTCAAGAGCAAGATTTGCAGTATTCCAGCGGGCAGGAAGATCGTGGAGGAGCGTCTGCGCCGTTTCGGCATACCGCTTGCACAGGTTGAGCTTCGTCCGTACAGCCCCGATTATCTTGAGCAGTACACGGACATCGACATCGCGCTCGACACCTTCCCCTATACGGGCGGCGTCACGACGTGCGAGGCACTCTACATGGGCGTGCCCGTCATCACGAAAGCGGGCGGTACGCACGGCTCACGCTTTTCGACAAGCATCTTGGAAAATACGGGGCTTTCGCAGCTTGTAGCACGCGGCGAGATGGAATACGTGCGAAAAGCTGTGGAACTTGCGGACTCGCCAGACATCCTGCGCCGCCTGCATCGCGATCTGCGCACGCGCATGGAAGCCTCGCCGCTGATGGATGCGAAGAGGTATATGAAGGACTTGGAGGATATATACCGCGAGATCGCTGAGGACGTTTGAATTTACAGGATGCACGGAAAATGGCAGAAGAGGGGGCGAAAGCAATGGAGGATGAAAAGATCGCCGTGTTCCACAATCTATTGAAGGAAAGCGACAACATCGTATTCTTCGGCGGCGCCGGCGTTTCGACGGAATCGGGCATTCCCGATTTTCGCAGTGCTACGGGGCTTTACAGCGAGAAGCTTTCGGCACGTGTTTCTCCCGAAAAGATTGTTTCGCATACGTTTTTCGAGCGCTGCCCGGAGGAATTCTTCGATTTTTACCGCAAGCGGCTCGTTTATATGGAAGCCAAACCGAACGATTGCCACAAGGCGCTTGCTGAGCTTGAGCGCATGGGAAAGCTCAAGGCCGTCGTCACGCAGAACATCGACGGACTGCACCAGGAAGCCGGCTCTTCTCGCGTACTGGAGCTGCATGGATCAATCCGACGCAGCTATTGCATGGACTGCCGTACGTTTTACGATGAAAAATTCCTGCAGGCGAGCGAGGGCGTGCCGCATTGCACGAAGTGCGGCGGCATCGTGAAGCCGGATGTCGTGCTCTATGAGGAAAGTCTCGATGCCGATGTGCTTGACGCTGCTGTGCAGGCGATTTCTGCGGCGGACCTCCTCATCGTCGGTGGCACATCGCTCGTTGTCTATCCGGCGGCGGGACTTCTGCGCTGTTTCAAGGGCAGGCGTCTCGTGCTCATCAACAAGACGGCGACGCAGGCAGATGAAAAGGCGGATCTTGTGATTCACGACTCTTTGGGTAAGGTGTTTCGTGAGGCGATGGCCGGATTGATATGAAAACGGGAGCTTTCTCTCGTGCCATTGACAAAAAAACCGAGAAAAATTCAACATTTCTTTCCCGCATCTTTGATTATTTAGAAAAATGTGTTAAAATGAAGGTGCAGGCAATAGCCTGAATTTGGAAGTCGTATTGCCGTGGAGAAAGGAATGGAATTTGCATGGCGACATTACTAGAGAAAACGAGGAAAATCAACCGTCTGCTGCAGCGCGCAGAGAGCGTCGAGTACGACAGTATATCGCGCGTCCTGAGTGCGGTGATTGACGCGAATGTCTATATTGTGAACAAGGCGGGCAAGATCTTCGGACATGCCTTCATCGATGATTTCGAATGCGACTTGATGCTCGCGAATGTCGTGCAGCAGGGAATCTTTCCTAAGCGATATGTAAGCTGGCTCCTGAAGATGGATGAGACGTCGCCGAACTTGAAGTCGAAGACGGGAATCTGCGCCTTCACGGAGGACACGGACTGTCGATTCGAGGGAAAGAATACGACGATCGTTCCGATCTACGGCGTGGGAGATCGTATAGGCACATTGATCATCGCGAAGTATGACACGGATTTTACGGAAGCCGACCTAATCCTTGCCGAGTACGGCGCGACGGTCGTCGGCATGGAGATGCTGCGTGACCGCACGCAGCAGATCGAGATCGAAGCGCGCAAGAAGGCGACGGTGCAAATCGCCTTGGCGACGCTTTCCTTCTCGGAAGTCAAGGCGGCGAAGAGCATTTTCAATGAACTGGAAGGTTCCGAGGGATTGCTTGTCGCATCAAAGATCGCGGATCGCGCGAAGATTACACGTTCCGTCATCGTCAATGCGCTGAGAAAATTTGAGTCGGCGGGCCTCATCCAATCGAAGTCGCTCGGTATGAAGGGAACGCACATCAAGGTGCTCAATCCTTACTTGCTTGAAGAACTTCAGCGGGTGGAGAACTAAAGATATGGAAGGGCAGGGACATATCAAGATATGTTCCTGCCCTTTTTTCTCGTATGTTATAGGACTATTTTACAGTCGTTAAAAAAAACTGAGAAATGGAGTGAATCATTTACGATTTTATGGTAGAATAGAAAGTGCAAAATTACGATGGATAAATTTGTTAATCACTGCCTGGGGATTCGAGCGATGATTTCGTGCCTGTACATGATGCGTGTTTTGCTTTTACTTTCGTCTTTTTGAAAAAAGAAAGAAAAAGAAGGGCGACGGGAAAGGATTTTCTTCCATTCTGTCGAAGTTTAGAGAGAGTTAAGGGAAAGGATGTGGAACACCGCAATGCTGGAGCAAATCGTAGGCAACAGGGCGCTCGACGTCATGCAGCGCGGTATGGGGGCGGCGAACCTTCGACAGGAGGTCATCAGCCACAACATCGCCAATGTCAACACGCCGAATTTCAAGAAGAGCAACGTCGTGTTTGAGGATCTCCTCGCAAAAGAACTCGACCTCGATGCTACGGGCGGGCTCAAGATTGTGCGCACGCATGACCGCCATATGCCCATTCCTTTTCGGGGCAGAGCTACAGCGAAGATTGAACTGGACAAGTCGTCTTCCATGCGCTACGACAACAACAACGTGGACATTGATGTTGAGATGGCGTCTCTGGCCAAGAACAGCCTGTACTTCAATGCTTTGGCCAGGCAGGTCGGAGCCGGATTCTCTCAAATGAGAAGCGTCATTAACGGGCAGTAATTGGCCGGACGCGTGATGCAGGCTTTCGGATGATGCAAGGAGCAAGGAGAGTAGAAAAATGAGCATGTTTGGAGG
>ERZ773067.588-NODE-588-length-21458-cov-4.807784_pt1 | contig 21458 bp, 8 predicted proteins | sample MGYA00580622_ERZ773067 | MGnify/ENA primary metagenome ERZ773067 (study PRJEB29015, sample SAMEA2737998) | human oral metagenome | biome: human oral; feature: human-associated habitat; material: dental | place: China | collected 2113 ...
CCCTGCCACCGTGGGTTCCCGCCTCGTTGTCGCGGCGGATGGCATCGGTGATGAAGTTGCTGGGGACACCCGATTCGCTCATGCAGGCGAAGCTATCACTTATGGAAACTCGCCGCCTTGGCTGCGGCAGGTTCGGGCTTGTTGCGACGCTCGTTACGATGGTTTGCCCTGGGTCTGTCCGGTTAGCGGGCTCTTCGCCGTTGAGTGTGACGCACTGAGTGAGGTTCCCCTGGAGTGTGGAGGCATCAGTTATCACTTACGCTTCTTTGACATCTCAATCCTCATTATCGATGCCTCCACGATCCAGAGGAATCTCAATCCATTTGCGGTCCAAGGGGAACATGAACTTGAAGACGGCCTGAAGGCGAGGCAGAACCAGGCGGTGTTGGCATCCGTCGCGTGCAGCGTCGTGACCATGGCTGTCTCCTGTGCCGTGAGGACGAGCGGGCGAAACTCGGAGGAAAGAGACCGGTTGGTCTCGATGCCGATGCCCAGCAAGATGACGTTGGTTGCCGGAGTCACGGTCACAGCTCAGCGTCCCGCACCGTGCGGCAGCGAACCGGCGGGATCCGGTGGCCACACGGGGCGTGCCCGGTCCGGCAGGAATAGGCCGTGGAGCACCCCCGGGCTGTGATGAACCCCAGGATTCGCGCGGGGACCGCCGCCCGTGACCGCTGCGTGTCTTTCCGGGTAGCCGTCGTCATACAGGCCGGTTAGGACGCGCTCCTCCGCCTCGATGGGAGACGTGAGGAGCGCTGCCAGCGTCCAAGGTCATGCGGTGCCGTCCTCGTTGAGGGTACCCAGCAGGCGCGTTGCATACGCTGCGTGCTCGGCCAGGATCGAGTCGTGGTCGGTGGCGACGTCGTAGCGCACGACCTTCCCGGAAACCCACGGCTCCCAAAGTTCGGCGCTCGGCTCACCAGGAACCAGTTCGTGCTGCGCGACCACCACGTGAATGTCCCCATCGAACTGGCGCGGTCGGAAGGTGTCGATGAGGCGGTGGTGGCGGGACATGCTCCGCATCACCGAGTTGAACTGGGTGGCGGTCACCTGAGCGAGAATGCCCGTCCGAGTCGCAGCGAGGATGTCATCGGTGCCGCCGACCTCGATCGCATGACGTATCTCGGGCGCAGTGACGTCGTATCCGAGGAGCACCAATAGGTCGTGCAAGATCTCCTGGCGGGACGGGTCCTCCCCCGCCCGGGCCGTGGGGAACTGGTCCAGAATACCCAGCCACCCGACCTCGCGGCCCGCCTCCTGGAGCTGGCAGGCCATCTCAAACGCTACGTTCCCGCCGAATGACCAACCTAGCAACCGGACGGGGCGATTCTCGACGAGCGGCGCGATCCTGTCGAGATAATGTCGCGCGAGGTCGGCCATTGTGGGTGTGTCGTCAGGTACCCCGAACGCTTGAATCCCGTAAACCGGGGTGTCTGCTTCTACGTAGGGGGTCAGCGACAGGTACGGGAGACTCAATCCCACCCCGCCATGGATGCAGAACAGTGGGGTTCCCGTGCCCTTCTTGAGTTCGACTAGCGGCTGGAACGCTGCGTCGACAGCTTCAGTTTCCGAAAGCAGGGTCCCGGACAGGGGAAGGGCGGCGTCGGGGCTTGGGGCAGCGGCATCCGGCACAACCGTGGTGCCCAGCCGCTCGAACGCGGCCGTGAGGTGATCGGAGAAACTTTCAAGGGCAGGGTGGCCAGCGACATCGGGGCGAGCCACCCAGGTGAGGATCAGACCGTCACCATCGGAAACCCGTCGGATCGAGACTTCCACAGGGACGTCGCTGATGGGCCTGTCATCGAGATCGGTCATTGCGAGCGTCCACTCCCCGAACCGGATGTCGCCCTCCACTGCGCCGAGGAAGTTCACCACGACAGCCGGCGGATGCAGCAGGCTTGCGGCCCGTTCACGTGCGTGGTGCATGACGAGGCCATATCCCGCCCCGCCATGGGGTGCGGCTGCCCGCGCCGCATGGACCGCTCGCACAAGCCCGAGAATGTCCTTGCCGTCGCTGACCGGCTCGACCAGAAGGGGATGGACAGAGGCAACCCACCCTACGACGGCGTCCGCAGGCAGGCCGAGGGCGCCGCTGCGCCCCGGTGTCTCCACACCGATCGTCAGGGGGGTATCAGGCTGATGTGCGGCCTCGCGGACGGTGCGGATGGCAACAAGGACACCAGCGGTGACGACGTCCTGCTCGGACACGGCCAGGCTGCGCGCCAGAGACCGGATGGTCCGCCCGACCTCGGGGCCGGTCGCGACTGACCCACGGCTGTGCGCGTCGGCCGCGGTCGGTGCCGCGGTCGGATGGAGGAGGGACCCGCCCGAATTCTGGGCCGCCCAGTACGCCTCCTCGTCCCGAACGCGAGGCAGCGCAGCCATCTGGTTCTCGGCCCAGCTACGGTAGGACGGGGCTGTCGGTAGGTCGCCGGGCTCACCGCCTTGGGCCAAGTGGAACAGTTCGGGGAGCAGAATGCCCCACGAAGCGGCATCGACGGCGACATGGTGGGCGACCAGGACCAAGGTTCGTTCAGTGCCCGCGCCGACGACGGTGCATGCAGCCATGAGCCGACCCTCGCGAGGAGCCAGATCGGCCCGCAACCTGACCACAGCGGCCCGAAGTGCCGCAGGGTCGCGCGGATCTCCATCCTGAGGGCTGGAGAGGGCGAACGAGGCGTGGCCGGGATCGGAGGAGAAGAGGTCACCGTTGTCCAGGACCTGGAGCCGCAGGGCATCGTGCCGCCGGACCAGCGCGGTGAGCGCATGCTCGAGGGCCGCGTCGTCCACTGCGGAAGGGACATGGACGACGGCGTACTGAGAGAACTCCGGGGCGAGCAGCACGTCAAGGGGGGTTGATCGCATTGAGGGCGGCATCGTGAACCTGCCTGATCCCCGGACCACCTCGACCGGGGTGACCGCAGCAAGGGCTGACAGCCGGGCGGGTGTTGGCGCACGCATCACGTCGTTGGGGCTGACGTCGATCCCGGAGGCTTTTAAGAGCGCCGCCAACTGGATGGCCCGGATGCTGTCGCCCCCGTGCGAGAAGAAGTCTTCTTCGGGGCCGACCGTCGTGCCAAGCACGGTGCCGAAGGCTTCGGCAACGCGGCGGACTGTATCTGTCAGGTCGGCAACAGCCGTAGGGCCTCTGTGGGCTGGGTCCACCTTCGGTCCCTCGGCGGCGCGTGCCGCGAGCAGCCTTCGATCGACCTTGCCAGTCGTCGACTTGGGAAGGTCATCAACACGATGGATCCGTGCTGGCACGAATGCCGAGGCCAACCGGGAAGCGGCAGTGGCTAGGTCGGCCTCCGGCAGTTTCGAGACGAGAAACGCGACGAGTTCAAGGTCGCCTGTTGGGGCCCGGTGGGGTACTACGGCGGCGTCGGCCACACCTGCCATGGCTCGTAGCGCAGCTTCGACGTCGAGGATTTCGACACGTTGGCCCCGGATCTTGATCTGCTGGTCTCGTCGGCCGACGTAGACCAGCTTGCCGTCGAGCTCCCACCGGGCGAGGTCGCCTGTGCGGTACATGCGCTCTCCGGGAGTGAAGACACTCGCGACGAAAGACTCGGCTGTACGTGCCGGATTGTTGGTGTAACCGTGCCCTACGCAGAGCCCTTCCACGTAGACCTCACCGATCCACCCTGGTGGGGTGGGCGCGAGATGCTCGTCCAGCAGGTGGATCCGGGCGCCGCTCACCGGCGTTCCTACCGCCACTGCCGCCCCACCGATGTGGAGAGGCGGAACGGCGACGACTATCTCATGCGTGATGTCGTCGCTGCACTCGGTGGGGCCGTAGGCGTTCACGAGGGGGACATCGGGATAATTGTCCAGCCAGGCGCGGGCGAGGTCGACCGGAAGCACCTCCCCGGTCGAGAGGAGCCACCGGAGGTGTGAGGTTGCCAGTGAGGCCCGCTCGTGCCGGAACAGCTCGAGGCTGGCCCGCAGGAACGAAGGCACGACTTCGAGTACCGTCGCGCCGTGTCGCTCGGCGACCTCCCGCAGGCGGTGCGGGTCCGCCGCAGTGGCGCGGTCCACGCAGATTACCGCACCGCCAACGACGAGAGCCGTGATGAGCTGCCAGATGGAGACGTCGAAGGTCAGGGGTGCGTTCTGCATGATGACGTCCTTGGACGTCAGGCCGAGCAGGTCGATCTTGGCACGTACGTGGTTCTCGAGCCCCGCGATGTGGATGGTGGCGCCCTTGGGGGCCCCGGTCGACCCGGACGTGAACAGGGTGTACGCGGGGTCGTCGGGGTGCAGGTCTTCTATGCCGAGCCGGCGGGCACGGTGGGCGGTTACCGTGGCATCGATGCACGAAACTTTGCTGCCACAGGCAGCGACGATTCCGTCGGCGATGCTCTCGAGATGAGTTTCCCGAAGGATGAGGGTGGCGCCGCAGTCCTGCACCATGCGTGCGGAGCGGTCCGCCGACGCATCCGGGTCCAGAGGCGTGTAAGCCGCCCCGAGGCTCCACGCCGCCAAGATCCACGGAAGGGCTAGGGCGCCGTCGGAAGCGAGGAGCGCGATGTGCCCACCACGGCTGACGCCATTGGTGAGCAGCCGTTCGCGGGCGCTTGCGACTCGGTCGCGCAGATCGTCGTAAGAGAGGCATTCCCCCCGCGTAGCGTCGATGACTGCGGGAGCGGGACCGAGGGTCGCCACGTTCTGCCACAAGGACGCGAGCGTGCCCATCGCAATGGGCACTTCCGACAGCTTGTCCGTGGCCCCCCATCGCTCGAGTCGGGCGACTTGGTCGGGGGTGGTTACCCCCGGGAGGGCGGCATCAGGATCGGTGCCGAGGTTGGCGTAGGCGCCGGCCAAGGACGCCACCAGGTCGACGATCACCTCCCGGTCGAAGAGATTGGCCGCGAACTCAACTTCGAGGTTAATCCCGCTGGGATTGCCGGTGGCGTCGCGCTGCTCGACGAAGTCGACCGAGATCTCGAACTTGGCTTTGGTGCTGCCGACGACAGGCCCCACTTCGAACGGGGCGTCGCCCGGGAGGGCGGGCTGGGTCACGTGCGATGTGTAGACACGGACCAGGGGGTTGCCCGGATCAGTGCGTCCTTCGCGAAGCCCGGCTACGACGGCGTCGAGTGGCGCCTGCTGGTGCTTCAGCACTTCATTGAGCGTTCCGCGCATGCCGGACACCAGATCTGACACGGAGAGGGCACGGCCTGGTACCGCACGCACCACGACCGTGTTAACGAACATCCCGATGACATCATCGAACTCTGCGTCGGCTTGGCCGCTCACGGCCAGCCCAATCGGCACCTCCCGGCTTCCCGTCAAGGAGGACAGCACATGGGCGAGCCCTGCCAGCAGCACAGTGCTCAGGGTGGTACCGGTCCGCGCGGCCAGTTTCTCGAGATCAGCATGGGTGTCTCGCGTCAGGCGCGCCGACACGCGATCGGCGATGAGTGGCCCACCGATCTCCCCGGCGGAACGGTATGGCAGCGGGAGAGTCTCCGGTAGGTCACGGAGGTGCTCGATCCACCACTCGGTGTCGAGCCGCGCCTGCCTGGTGCGGGTGTTGGTGCCGAGCCACGCCACGAGGTCCGTGAACTGCAGCCGGGGGGCTGCGGGGGCGTCGGGAGACGTGTACCCTCGGGCAAGGTCATTGAGCAGCAACGTCATGGAGTGCCCGTCAACCGCGATGTGGTGGGTTACCAGCAGTACTCGTTGACGATGTCCATCCCAAGGGGCGATGGCGATCCGTAGCGGTGGCTCGTGCGTGAGGTCGAAGGGGCGAGCCACCAGCGACCGGAATGCGCGTGTCACCTCGGCATCCGTGTTGGCGTCTGGTGGCACCGTCACCACAAGGAGTGGAAGCGGCCCGAGGTCCGTGACCCGCTGTTCGACTCCGTCGGCGACCGCGTGGAATGTGCTTCGTAGGATTCGGTGCCGATCCCGCAGGCCGTCAACGGCCCGGGTGAGTGCGTACTCGTCGACTGGAGCGGGGAAGAGCAACTCGAGCCCGCCGCCGTACGCTGCCCCGCCGTCCGACAGCTTTTCGGCGAGCCACACCATACGCTGGGATGCAGTGACCGGGGCTCGGTCCGCACCCCCGGCGACGGGGCGTTCTTCCGCCGCAGACGCAGCCCTGACCATGCCGGCCAGAGCCGTTGGTGTCGGCGCCTCGAACAGTGCACTCGCCGCGAGGTCCACCCTCAACCGACGCCGCAGGCGACTGATCACCTGCGCCCCCGTGAGCGAGTGGCCGCCGAGTGCGAAGAAGTCACTGTCCGCCCCGACGAACGAGCGTCCGAGCACGCTGGCGAACTCCTCAACGATGGCGGCCACCACGGGATCCTCGCTGTCGGCGGCCACATCCTCGACCTCTCGGGCCAGGACGGCCGTCGCGAGCCTAGCGAGTTCGGCACGATCGACCTTCCCACTGGTGTTCGCCGGCAGGGAGTCCAGCGGCACGATGGCGGTTGGGACCATGTAGTCGGGTACGATGCGGCGCAGGCGGGTTCGCCAGAGAACAGGTTCGGAGGCATCGCCAGTCACGAAGGCGGCGATGGCCAGCGTCCCGTCTTGTCGACGAGCAGGTACGCAGGCCGCTTCTTGGGCACCGCACCGGAGGAGTGCCTGCTCGACTTCGCCGAGCTCGACACGGTTACCGCGGATCTTCAGTTGGCCGTCCGCGCGGCCTTTGAGGTGAAGGACACCCAATCGATCGAGATAGCCAAGGTCGCCGGTTCGATAGAGACGGCTACCGTCTGTGCCAAAGGGATTCGCGATGAATCGCTCGGCCGTCAATCCCGCGGCACCCAGGTAGCCGACTGCCAAGCAGTCGCCCGCGACGTGGAGTTCGCCCAACACGTAGGGAGGTAGGGGACGCAGCCATGGGTCGAGTATGTATGCTTCATACCCTTCGTTGATCCTACCGACGTCCTGCGTGTCAGGACGGAGGGGGCCGATCGATGCGCAGATCGTCGTTTCGGTGGGTCCATACCCGTTTGTAACAGTCGGGACAGCTTCGCGTAACGCCGTCACGACGGCCGACGGCGGTGCCTCGCCCACAGTCATCGCACCGGCTAGGTTGTCGGCGATCCGGGGGTGCTCCTGGAGAAGGGCGCCCCACAGCAACGGCGTGGCCGACAGCATCGTGGGCGACCATGCCTTGATGAGGTCGGCTAACTGGTCGACATCGCGCCCTATACCCGGGACGCCGACGTGGCCGTGACCACCGACGGTGAGCGGGATGAGTAACTCGCAGAGGGCGAGATCGAATGAGATTGCGCTGACCGACAGCCAGCGTGTCGCGGATGACACGCTGTTCGCGCGGGCGAGGAGCTCGAAGGCTCGGCTGGTCCGGGCGTGGCTTAGCAGGACGCCTTTCGGGGTGCCTGTCGAGCCGGACGTGAAGATGGTGCAAAACCCCGCTTGACCGTGCCAGGGCTGCACGTCGGGCCTTAGGGACTGCTGGTGGGGGATCCGCGGGCGAAGGTCGCGCTGGTCCAGGTGCGGGGCGATGTCAGCCAGTATCTCGGCACCGAGGTCGTCCACGAGGACTCTCGTGGGTTCGGACTGGCGGAGGATATGGCTGAGGTGTTTCCGTGGGGACTCGACATCGAGGCACACGAAGACGCCGCCGGCAGCCGCTACTCCGAGCAAGGCGAGCGGCAGATCCGCGCTACGCCGTGCCGCGACAGCGACCACCGAGCCGGCCGGGAGCCCTTCGTCGACGAGTTCGGTCGCCAGCGCTTCGACCGAGGCGGCTGCCTCCGAGTACGTGTACGTGCGTTCACCGTCGGAAACGGCCTCTGCCTCAGGGGTCCGACGAGCCCAGGCGAAGAACTCGGTGAGGGGTGACTCGGACGCGTCGTCCTCGGCGTGGGTGGGCTTGCCGTCGGCCGCGCGGACCCGGGTGAGCGGGTCGTGCTGGTGTTGTGCCAGCCGGGTCAGAAACTGGGTGAAAAGCTCGGCGACAGCCTTGGCCAACCGGTGGTCGACGCGCTGCGGATCGACGAGCAGGTGGGCGCCACGGTCGGGAACGACGACCAGGGAAATCGGGTAGTGTGTGGCGTCACGCACGGTGACCGAATCGACTCGGGTGTCGGCGTCGAGACGGCGACTGCTCGGCAGGCGCTCGTAGTTCTCGAAGGCCACGGCCGTGTCGAACAGGGTTCCGATGCCACGCGCACGCTGGACCGCGGCGAGTCCGGCGTCCTCCGCATCGAGGGTGCGCAGCCGACGCTCCTCGATGTCGGCGAGCAGATCAAGGACGCTCATCCGGGGGTCGAGGACGGCGACGCGGGGGACCATATTGACGTAAGGTCCCACCATTAGGTCGTGACCGGCCTGGCCTGGCTTGCGGGTCGAGACGACGGTGCCGAACACGACACGGTCAGTGCGTATCGTTGAGGAGAGGGTCAGCGCCCAGGCGGCGTCTATGGCCGTGCGTAGCGTGAAGCCGCACGACCGTGACCATTCGGCAACGTCGGCGAGGGTCGCCGCTGTCACACCGGTGGGCACCCGGTCCCCGGCGAAGCCTCCCTCACGGGTATTGGCATCGATTAAGCAGGGTGCCGACACGTCGGTGAGGGCGTCCCGCCAGACACCGAGGCGGTCCGGCGACTCGACGTCGCCGACAAAGGCGAGATGGTCGCTGTAGCGAGGCACCTCACGAGTGGGCCAGGGCTGGCCGGTGTACGCGAGAAACAGGTCGTTCAGCAGGATCGACGTGGACGTCCCGTCGATGATGGTGTGGTGCACCGTGATGCACAAAGTGGTGTCCGTGGCGGAACGGATCAGGCGCACGCGCCACAGGGGGGCGTGGCTGAGGTCCATGCCCTGCCTGAGGTCGGCGTCAAGTGCTGCGGTCAGCCCGCCCGAGGGGCAGGTCTCCACTTCGAACGGCACGTCCACCTTCGTGGCGATGACGAACAGCGAGTTCCCGTGCTTGCTGGTCTGAATCGACGCCCGGAGAAGGTCGTGACGGGCGGCAAGGGACATCACGGCCTCACGAAGCCGATCAGCGTCGACAGGTCCGGTCAGGGTGACAAGCACCTGCACCAGGTAGGGATCGGTTCCGTCCCGGGAGGTCTGCTGAAGGTAGGTGAGTGAGGACGCCAGGGGTGTCAGTTCCGCGATCTCTTCAACAACGAGGCTCACGCTGCACCGCCGGCGGTGCCATCGGTCGGGTGAGCCTCTGTTCGGCCCAGCCGTTTCCGCACGCTCAACGGCAGGATGTCCGGCCAGGCGCGCTCGATGTATGCGAGCGCCTCGCTGCGCGTCGACTCGGGCAAGACGACGTCCCAACCGTCGGGAATGGCCAAGAACGACGGCCACAAGGAGTGCTGCTCCTCGGCGTTGCGGAGCACGAGGAAAGTCGCGTCGTCATCATCGAACGGGTTCATTGGTTCTCTCCATCTTTTTCCAGGGGCAGGTTCAGTCGAGGTCGAGGCCAAGCTCGGTCAAAGCTCCAGCGATATCGCCACGCCAGGATCGCAGGGGACCCGTGGATGCGGTGGTCGGTGTCCCTGCCAGGTTGGCGAGTGCGGTGGCGAAGGAAGCCTCAAGGCAATCGATCTCGCTCGATGACACCACGGATGTGTCCCATTCCCAGTCGAGTCGGACCTGCGATCCCTCGGGAGTGACTATCACTGCGGCCGTGAGCGCCACGTTGTGCAGCGCGGGGGCATGTGCTTCCCTGTCCGGGCGAACGTCCTGGACGAGAGTCACATGCTCAGCGTCGGCATGGTCGAGTCGGCCAAGGAAGTTGAAGGCGACGCGTGGCTCGGTGGCAAGCGTTGGGTGACCATCGGGACCCCAACGCAACAGACCGTACGTGGCACGCCGTGAGGGGAGTGCGGCGAGGGCGTCTCGGGTGCGGTCGAGGATTTCCAGTGCCGAAGCAGGCAAGCCGGTTGGGGATCGCACGGGGATGGCCACGGGATGCTCGACTGTGAACCAGCCGACGGTGCGTGCCACGTCGAGGTCCCCAGGCAGGGAGTCTCGGCCATGGCCCTCGAGCCGGATGAGTAGGGTATCCCTCGCGTCGGGGAGGCTTCGCTGAGCGAGTGCCGTGGCGAAGGCCGCGAGTAACAGGTGCTCGGCCGTCGTCGTGTCGGTGGCGACGACGGGCGCCGACGCCGCAGCGTCCCACCACGATGTGCGCAAGGCGGCGACCCGGCTTCTGGGACCACCTTGAGCGTCCTCTCCGGCAGGCATGAGACGCGCCCAGCGGGCCGCGATGCGGTCGCGAGGCTCACTGTCCAGGCTTTGCCAGAGCAGCGACGACCAGCGCCGGAAAGACACGCCCGTGGGGCCACCCTTGCCGGTGCGTACAGCGGGGTTGGGGCCGAGGAGACGGTCGAGATCTCCAAGGAGGATGCGCCACGAGACGCCGTCTACCACATAGTGGTGCACCTGGATCCACAGGACCTGCGGGCGTTCCTGATCGTCATGGACCAGGTGAGTCCGCCACAGGGCACCCGCAGCGGGGTCGAGCGGGTTTTCCAGCCACGCTGACGGTTTTGCGTCGGGCGGACCGACGGGGAGCCCCCGGGTCAGAGGCAAGGGACCGGGTTCGCCCACCTGCAGCACGACCGGGCTCTCGCTGGCTAGTCGGGCGCTCAGTATGGGGTGTGTGGCGGCGAGGTGGTGGAGTGCCGCTTCGACATCGCGGATGGTCAGTCCGGTAGGTAAGCCCAGCGCGACCGAATGGGTAAACCCGACCGTCCCGTCGACCTGAGAGGCGTACCATTGCGCTACCGGCGGCAGTGTGATGCGGCCACGGTGGGTCGCGGGATCGTCGTCCTGTGCGGCACGGGCCAGGAGAGACAGTCGAGACGGCGTCCGCCGCGACAGAATGTCGTGGGGGGAGAGGTATATACCGTCGGCGCGGAGGTGCGCCACGAGCGACACCGCGGAAATCGAGTCGCCGCCAGCCGTGACGAAGTCTGTGGTCGGATCAACGTCCGCACGTCGCAGCACCTGCCGATAGGCAGCCACGATCCGGTCGGTGACGTCATCGTCCGACTGCGCGGCTTCTGTCCCAAGGTCGGCGGGGGCGTCCTCCGTGTGTGTCAGCCGTGCGTACATCGCTCGGAGCGCCTTCGTGTCAACCTTCTGGTTGATCGTCATCGGCAGCGAGTCCAAGGCGACGAGACGGTGCGGTACGGCGGCGGCGGGCAGTTCGTCCCGGAGACGCGCCAAGACCGCGTCACTGTCGATTGGTAGATTGTCGACGTATTTCACGAAACCCACCAGGGCAAGGCTGGGACCCTCGTCGATGGGAAGAACGGCGGCGACTTCGACGTAGGGGAGTGACTCCAGGCTAGTGACCACCTCGGTGAGTTCGATCCGATTACCACGCACTTTGACCTGCTGGTCGATCCGGCCTACGTGGACCAATCCACCGTCCCGTTGAAGCCGCACTAGGTCGCCAGTGCCGTACATGCGTGTTCCGGGCGGCCCGTACGGCGATGCGACAAAACGGCATGCCGTCAGGGGCGGGTCGGTGATGTAACCCCACGACACCATTTCTCCGGTGAGGTACAGCTCGCCCACCTCGCCGGCCTGGACGGGTGCCAGCCGCTTGTCGAGCACGTGGACTACGCAGTCGGCTACCGGGCTGCCGAGGGCGGGCGGGTCCGACACCGCCAGTTGCTCACCGACCAGACACACAACGGTTGTCTCGGTCGGTCCGTAGACGTTACGCATATGGATGCGGCCTGCCCAGCGGTCGATGAGCGACTGCCGCAGTGCCTCGCCTCCGACGAAGAACTCAGTCGGAACGGACATGCTGGAAGGCATCGTACCGAGGACGCTGGGCGGAACGAGGATGTGTGTGGCCCGGGATGTCTCCAAGTACTCAGCAAGACCGGGACCGGGGGAGCGCTCGGCGGGCTTCGGGAGCAGCAAGGTGCCCCCGAGACCCAGGCTCACGCCCATCTCCCAGATGATCGCGTCGAACCCGGTCGACCCGAACTGGACGACGCGCGTTGGGGTGTTGCTCCGGGCGACTTCGCGGATGTTGGAGACGAACGTGGCCGCGCTGCGGTGGCTGACAGTAACGGCCTTGGGGCGTCCCGTGGAGCCGGACGTGAAGATGACGTACGCGACGGAGTCGGGGCGCGGACGCGGCAGGTCGCCGATGTCGGAGTCGGTGGCATCCAGATCGGCCGGGGTCAACACCGTGACGCCCTCGGCCGCCTCGGAATCTGCGAAGGACGCATCACCCAGCACATGGGTTGCCCCGACGCACGTGAAGTGATGACGAAGCCGCCGCGAGGGTTGCTGGGCGTCGATCGGCACCACTGCGGCCCCGCACCGTAGTACGGCTATGAAGGCGCACAGCCACTCGAGTGACCGATGTACGACGACCGGGATAAATGCACCTTCGCCCAATCCGCGTCTGCGGAGAGCCTCGGCCCATCTCACCGTTCGTTCATGGAGTTGGGCGTGGGTCAACTCCGCGCCGTCGTGGATGGCGGCCACGCCATCAGGGTTGCACCGGAAGCCCTCGTCTAGGGCATTGAGCAGTGTTGCGATTCCGGGGTCTGCCCCGTTCCCTGGCGCGGTGGGCGCGGGGGAACTGAGAGGGACCGACGTCAGCGCTGTGACCTGCGCCTCGATGCCGCGCACCAAAGTGTGTGCCACCCACTCGGGGATGACATCGGTCGCGTACTCCAGGTTGATGTGCAGGCTGGGCTCGGAAACAGTGCCGCGCTCCTCGCACTCGAGGGCGATGTCGAACTTGGCGGCTCCCGTGCCGAGGGAGCGGGCGTCAAACTGGTGGAATCGCTCTTCTCGCTGGTAGGAGATCATCACTTGGACCACGTCGGGGGTCAGGGTTGGGGTGTCCCGCCGCACATGTGCCAGGACCTCATCAAACGGGACGGTCCCGTGGGCGATGCCACCGAGGAGCGCACGACGTGAGGATTCGAGGCGCACGCCGACAGGGGCTGTTGGATCTACCGGGGTCCGCAGCAGGACGGTGTTGGCGAAGAAGCCGACGGTGCCCTCGAACTGTGGCTCGCGTCCGTGGACCGCGGTGCCGATCAGTACCTCGTCGCGACCGACCACAGCGCCCACGGCGGCAGCCACTGCGGTCTGTATCACCATGAAGGGCGTGCCGCCGACCTCGCGGCTGGTCCGCTTGATGTCGGCGAAAACCTTGGAGGATAACTCGAGCGCAAGGGTGGCGGCCGGACGTCGTCCTGGACGGCGGGAGGCGGCATGCGTGCTAGTTCCTGGCCAGCGGAACGGTCCTGGGGTATCTGCCAGGGTGGTCGTCCAGTAGTCGAGCTGTTCTGCATACCAGGCGGACTCGCGGAGGAGGGGTGAGGCCATCCACCGCGCGTAATCGACCAGCGATGCCCGATCGGGGCTGGCAGCAACCTGCACGCCGGCCAAGGTGTCGTCTAGCTCTTGGGCCAGATGACGCAGCGACCAACCGTCGCAGGCCGCGTGGTGCACCACGAGAAGAAGCGTGACCCCACCGGGGTGCCGGCACTCGTGCAACCGCACCGGGATGTCGGTCGTGAGGGGCACGGGGTCTGCGGCGAGATGGATGAGAGTGGCATCGTCGGGTGTGGCGCCCAGATTGTGGACGACGTGGACGCGCTCCCATGGGACGTCGTCCGGGGCGACGACCTGCTGCAGCAGTCCGCAGGTGTCGTTCACAAGCCGGGTGCGGAGCCCATCGTGATTGCGGATGGCTTCACGGACGTGCCACACGAAGCGGTCCGCGTCGGGTCCGGTGTTGTCGATTCTAAGTGCGACGTTGTACGACCAGTCATCGGGTAGGAACTCCTGCAAGAGCCACATGCGCCGCTGGCCAGGTGTGGCGACGGGCGGCATGGCCGACAGGCCGGCGTCTGTGTGGAAGGCTGAGGGCGGGTTCGTCCGGCACCGGGCGAGCCCCGCAGGGGTTGGGTGCAGGAAGATGTCTTCGAGGTTGATGGGTAAACTGGTTTTGGCACGCAATAGTCCCACGAGACGAATCGCCGCAAGAGAGTTACCTCCCAGCTCGATGAAGTCGTCATGCGGGCCGACGTGGTCGACGCCAAGCACGACGGCCATCTGGTGGCCGATGAGTTCAGCCACCTCGTCACTGAATTCATCGCGGCGCGTTCCGTGCCGGGCGACGGTCGCGGCCAGGGCATCCCGGTCAACCTTCCCATTCGGGGTGCTCGGAAGGGAGTCGACGAAGCGCCACGTCAAGGGAACCATGTAAGGAGGAAGCAGGGAACCGAGAGTCTCGGTGATCGTGTCCAGGGTGGCGTCGCCGACGACGAAACCCGCGAGCCGGGCGCTCGACCCGCTGCCCACAGCAACCACCGAGCCGCGCCGGACCCCTGGCACCCGGCCCAGTGCAGCCTCCACCTCGCCGATCTCGATGCGATGCCCGCTGACCTTGACCTGGCCGTCCACTCTGGTCGCGAACTCAAGGGCACCTCCAGGGTGTAGGCGGACGAGGTCGCCAGTGCGATACATGCGGGATCCGGGGACTCGGGAGAACGGATCGGCGATGAAACTGGTTGCCGTTAGGGTTGCACGACCCAGGTACCCGAGGCCCACGACGGGACCCCCGATGTACAGTTCACCCGTCTCTCCGACTGCCACCGGACGCAGCCAGGCGTCCAGGACGTATAGGTGTGCGTTGCGGATCGCCGAACCGATGAGGACCGGCGATCCGGATGCGGCGGCACCGTGCGTAACCTCCCAATGGGTGACGTCGTCTGAGCATTCAGTGGGTCCGTAGGCGTTGACGAGGCGAACGTTGCGCAGGGTTTCTTCCCATTCGCTGCACAGCGAAGGGGGTAGCGCCTCCCCGGTTGACATGACAACCCGGAGCGATTCGGGGTTCCGCCCCACATGCCGCCAGTGTTCGAAGAGTGCCCCGAGGAGGCCAGGCACCAGTTCCAGAACAGTGATCCCGGTCTGGTCGATCCGATTCGCCAAGGTGTGAACGGCCTGGACCTCATCGTCGCCCAACAATACCGCGCAGCCGCCTGTAAACGCCGGCAGGATGAACTGCCAGATGGAGATGTCGAAGGTGGGGGGTGCGGTGACGGCGAGAGCGTCGCCCGCCGAGGCAGCGAGCAGGTCCTGTTTGGCGGACAGGTGATTGGTCATGCCCTCCCAAGTAACAGCGGCCCCCTTGGGGCGGCCCGTTGAACCCGACGTGTAGATGACATAGGGAACGTCTGCTCGCGCCCAGCGGTTGAGGCCGGAGCCGACCGCGTGGGCCTCTGGAGGGATTGAGGTGCTGGTGCGGAGACCAGGTACTCCAGGGGTGGACTCCACGATGCCTGGCGCAACGCCGTCCGAGACGATCATCAGGTGGGGTGTGCAGTCGGTAACGACATCCGAGACCCGGCTGGGCGGCCAGTCAACGCCCACCGGGATGTAGGTGGCACCCACTTGCCATAAGGCTAGGATGTTGACGAGAGTGTCCAAGGTGCGATGACCCAGGTGAACGACTGCATGGCCGGGACGAACGCCTGCCGCCCGGAGCGTCGTGGTGCGGTCCACGACCGCCCGAGCGAGCGTCCCGTAGTCGACGGACCCTTGGGCGGTGACCACTGCGATGCGCCCTGGGTCGGTTCGTACCACGTCGTCGAGGCGCGCGAAGAGGGAGGTCTGGTCGATCGGGGATTCGGGGCCGACGAGGAGTCCTTCCGGCGAGCCCTGGTGCCTCGGAAAGTCGCCGGTGTCGGCGAGAGACTCTAGGAGTACCCGCATCTCGGCCAGGGATTGTTCGGCGTAAGTGAGGTCGTGGACGCTCGGGTTGACGTGACACGACACCAGGACTGAACCGTCTTGGTTCTCCGCGAAGGTGAACTGCAGGTCGTCCACCGGCCCGAAGTCGGTGACGGTCAGGTGGGCGTTCACATGACCGAAGTCGAACGGGGCCCGCGCAGGCAACACGTTGACCGAGGGGCCAAGGGGCGCGCCACCCGTGTCCGTGGGCACGAGCGCGCGGGCCATGCTGGAGGGGTACCCCTGGTGCAGGATGAGTCGTCGCATACGATCCGCGACGTCGGAGAGGAACTGCTCCGTCGGGGTTCTGGGGTGGGCGTCGAGCCGTAGGGGCAGGAAGTTCGTGTATAGGGCAGGGAGCATACGACTGCGCTTGGTGCGGCGCTGCGAGACAGGGACCATCACAACAACGTCCGAACTGGCTCTATGACGCGCGGTGAGGATGCCGGTGGAAGCGAATGCATACGTGTGCCAGGGGACGCCCAGGTCACTCATCCGAGTGGCGAGTGCGCGGGCGACCGTAGTGTCCATCAGCCAAGAAGTACCCAAAATGTCCGTGGGTGGGGACCACGTTGCCTGTTTGCGCGGCTGAGGCGGCACGAAGCCAGCCAGCGTCGCAGCCCAGTAGGCGGCATCGGTGTCGATGCGCCGTCCGTTGAGGTACCCCTGATCCTCCTTGAGGAGGCTACGGAGCCCGCCCTGCTGTGCCGCGAGCGCCTCGCGGTCGCCTGTGCGGTAGAGGTGGGCAGTGAGGTGGAACAGGGCGAGTGCCCCGGAGGCATCATTGACGAGGTGGTGTGCTGCCGCGCAGAGCTGGGTGCTGGAATCGGAGTGTACGACGACGGCGGAGTCCCAAGCCGTCTCCATGCCGATCTGAGTGGTCGTCAGCTCCACCACGTCGATGTGGTCGTCTGCTGCGACGACGGTCACGGGGTGGGCGCGCTCTACGACCCGCTGTCTGGGGACTCCGTCAACGACGGAGAGCTCGATGTTGTGTGACTCTATGGCCCCGACAGCCGTGGCCCAGGCCCAGGCGAGGCGCTGGGGGTCCACCGGGCCGTCGAAGTCGAGTCGGCACCGCATGATGGAAGCCGGGACGTCGCCGTGTTGCTTGACGCGGAGCCACATCCAGTATTGAGAGTTGAGCAGCGGCAGCAGTTCGTTGGTGGCCTGGTTCGGGGTCGTGGGGGCGCGGTCGGTCATGCGTTGCCTCGTTGGGTGCTATGGGTGAACGTGCTGAAGAAAACGTCATCGAGGGATGCGGTCCGGCGTCTCGCTTCGAGGAGTGGCGCATCGAGGGAGGCAACGACTTGGAGGGCTGCCCGCGCGTCGGTGTTGCCCCTCGGCACCGCGACCGAGAGCGAGGACTCGTCCATATCGCTCACGTCGAATTCCCTAGCGAGGCGTTGGCGGGCAAGAGTGCAGGCTGCGGCGGAGTCGAAGGTGAGGTCGAGCCTTTCGGTGGCGACGCCCTGCTTCAATTCAGCCGGTGTGCCGTCGGCCACGATGCGGCCCGCTCGGAGGATAAGGATCCTCTCGGCCAGCTGTTCGGCCTCCTCCAGGTACTGTGTGGTCAGGACCACACAGGTACCGGCCGCGGCCACGGCCGCAATTCGGTCCCAGATCGTCCGTCTGGCCTGGGGGTCGATGCCTGTGGTGGGCTCGTCGAGGAACAGTATTGGAGGGGTGTCGATCAAGGCGGATGCCAAATCGAGTCTGCGTGCCATACCACCTGAATAGGTGCTGACGGGACGGTCCCCAGCGTCCGCCAGGTCGAACTCATGGAGGGCGTTCGCGGCGGCCGCGCGCGCCTGCGATCGGCGCATGCCGCGCAGCCCGGCTATCAGGCGCAGGTTCTGGGACCCGGTTAGAAGAGGGTCGAGCGTGCTGGATTGCCCCGCGGAGCCGAACAAGGTCCGGGCGCGGCGTCCATCGGCCAGCGCGTCAACCCCGGCGATCCGGACTGTCGATCCAGGATCGGGTCGGGTGAGCGTCGTGATGATACGTAACAGGGTGCTCTTGCCCGCGCCGTTGTGGCCGAGGATCCCGAGCACCTGCCCGGTCGCTGCCGTGAGGGATACGCGGTCAAGGACGGCCTTCTCGCCGTAGTGTTTGGAGACATCGACTGCCTCGACCGCGTATTCTCCCCGGTATCCTGAACCTGTGGTATTCACTGCTCCCCCCGATCGAAGAGCGCCACGAGCGTCACGCCGAGGGCCAGGGTGCATCCGAGCATCACGAGCACGACCGTTCCGGCGTCTCCCAGTTCGCCGAAATGCCACATTCGGCGTAGTGAGTCAACGACCGGATTCATGGGGTTGAAGGCCGTGATCGCCTGCAGAGACGGCGGCTGGGCCGTGATGGGGACCAGCGCATTGGAGAAGAACGCGAGAACCACGGTGATCAGGGCAGCCACGGAGTCGATCGTGGTGGGGCTGCGCAGCAGCAGTCCCACCAACACAGCGATGCCTGCGCACAGGAACGCGAACACCACAAGAAGGGCGAGAGATACACCTAGGTGCTCGCCCAAACCCGGTGGCTCCCACCCCAATAGGCGAGCCAGCCCCAGGACCAGGGCCGTTACGACAAGCGTCAGAAGCGTCTCGGACAGCAAGAACGAGACGATAATTGATGCACGGCGGGTAGGCAGGCTCCGCATTCGGTCCATGAGGCCGTTCGAGAGGTCGAGTCGCAGCGCGATGGCACCCGTCGGAATCTCCGACAGTGCGACGATGAGGGCCACGCCGGGAGCGACATAGTCGACCATGGTGGGGTAACCGGCAGGGACCACGAGGGCTCCGCTGAACAGGACGGTGAAGACCAGCAGATAGATGACGGGGTTCGCGAGGACCCCTATGACGCGGCCCGGCGCCAAGGCGAAGTGGCGGGCCCGTCGTGCGATGAGAAGGGCAACCTCATGCCCCATGCCAGTCGACCGCGGAGGGGCAGCCAAGGCACTCACCGGGCGGCCAGCTTCCGCTCCAGGTCCAGAACCTCGGGACCGAATGTCGTCGTGACCCAGTCATCATCGTACAGCGTCGTGAGGTATGGATCCCCGCCGTCCGGCGCCACGGCGACGCATAAAAGATCGTCGCGCCACGAGTGCTCGGACAGCCAATGCCTGGCTCCCGCAAGTACCGATCCGGTTGACGCTCCGAGCACGAAGCCGCGCCGCGCCAGATGACGACACTCGATGACCGTCTCCTCTTCGGTGACGAGGAGCGTGTCGTCGAACATCGCCCGGTCGAAGAACACCGGTTGCACACCCGCGCCAAGGCCGGAGAAATAGCGCGTCCCGGGTGGCCCGCCGAAGGTCACCGAGCCGACGACGTCGATCGCGACCAGAGCCGTTCCTGGTGAATGCTCCCGGATGCTATGGGCAACGCCCATGCCGGTACCCGCAGTCCCGATGCCAACGAACACCACGTCGAGCTGGTTGGGGAACGCACGCACGATCTCCATACCCGTGTGGCTCCTGTGTACCTGCCAGTTTGCCGGGTTATGGTATTGGTCCGTCCATACGCAGTCGGGATCTGCGGCGAGTAGTTTTCGCACGCAATCGAGCCTGGCGCCGAGGAAACCGCCTGTCGGGTGCGCTTCCGTCACGAGCTCCAACCTGGCCCCCAAGCTGAGCATCAACTGCCGCGATCGGAGCGAACACCGCGGGTCGATGACGCACACGACGTGGTAGCCGCGCACAGCACCGATCTGCGCTAGCGCGATCCCGAGGCTGCCAGACGTGCTCTCCACTAGCGTCATTCCCGGGCGGAGCTTCCCGGACTCCTCAAGGGAGGCCACCAGAGCGGCAGCCGTCTTGAACTTGATCGATCCCGCGAAGTTCATGCCCTCGTACTTGAGCAGCAAACGTCCGTTGCTCTCCGGGATGTCGATGAAAAGGTCAGGGATGTTGAACTGGCATGGCTCGCTGATGATCATGAGGCCATCCCGTCAGCGGTCAGCGGCACGGTGTCACCGGAGAAAAACTCCGCGAGATGGGTTCCCCGCCCGGAGGCGCGGCATCGCTCAGCCACGTCTGTGCCGAGGGCAATGTCCAGCACACCGAGTCCGAACGGCGAGACGATCGTCGTGCGCTCCCGCCGGCCCTCGTTCCTTGGGGCCATGAGCAAGGAGCCGATTGTCTGGGTCTCGACCTCACCGGCCGAGTCGGCCTGGGAAGCTAGGTGGATCGATGTGTTCGCGGTCGTGACGTGTTCAAAGTCATCCACGATGTTCTCGGCACTCAAGATGATGGCGGGGTCCAGATCGCGCAAGGACAGGTGGAGCACGACTGGATGGTGCGCGAAGAGCGAGGCATCATGCACGTGTGGCTCGGAAGCGATCGTGGCGAAGACCACGAGTTCGCTCGCACTGAGGGCTTCCTCAACGCCGACGGTCTCGAACTTCGCCCCAGGAACATGCCGGGCCGCTTGTTCGGCGAACGCTACGGCGCGTCGGGGATCGAGGTCGTGGACCCGGATCACGGCCGGCTTGATGCCGGCGGCCGCCAAGTAACGAAGCGTTTCGCGCGCGATCAGACCCGCCCCGATGATCCCCAAGCAGGTTGCTCCCTGCGGGAGTAGCGCGCGCGCGGTGATCGCTGCCGATGCCGCAGTCCTCGTCGCGGAGATGACCGAGCCTTCCAGGAGCGCGATCGGGTACCCCGACTCCATGTCGTTGAGGACGATGACAGAGGAGGCTCGCGCGAACCCCCGCGCGACGTTCTGCGGAAAGGAACTGATCCATTTGATCCCAGCCATCGGCGACGGAGACGCCGAAATCGCAGGCAGAGCGATGGTACGACAACTCGGCAAGGTCGGGAAGCGCAGGAAGAGCGAAGGCGGGTTGACGCACTCACCTCGGTCGAAGGCGAGGTAGGCATCGTGGATGACCGTTAGCGTGTGCTGCTCATCCTCATCGAGTGTCGCGCTGACGGCACGTGCATCGATCAGCATAAGGCCGAAGTCGGGGTAACGCGATTCGGGCATGACAGCCTCCTGGAGGGTTATTCGGGCGTGTCAAAGCATTCCAGCCGCAGCCGATCTCGCGAAGATCGCCATCTGGGGGATATGAGAGCCGTGGCAGCGAGTGATTACGTAGACGCCAGATGAAGGTTGTGAAGTTGTAGAGTACGAGTCACAGACAATACCAAAGTTTGCCCCACCTGTTGAGGGCCGGTTTGCTGAGATGCCCCGAACGACACTCACGCAGAGTCCCCACGTGGGTGGGGGGCGTATCTCACGTAGTTCCCCCGGGAACGTCGGGGCTAGTCATGACGGGGTGTGGAGGTTGGAGAAGTTGTCGATGGCGGTCAGGGTTGAGCTCACCAAGAAGTACGCCCAGGCCTATGCTGTGACATCGAAGAAGGGCAGGACAGCGATCCTGGGTCAGGTGATTGAGGTCGCGGGCTGGAACCGGGATCATGCCCGTCAGCAGCTCGTCGCCCGGCTGAAATAGCCCCTGACCGGGCGGTGGCCGCGGCCGCGGTGATCGACCGTCGGAAGACGCGTGGTTGCAAATACTCCTACCGCGCGCGGCCGGTGTGGACTGCTATAGGTTTTGTGAACGGCAGCGAAAAACTTGGATCATGATTTAGGTTGCTGTCTCGGTTTTCCTTCAATCCTGAAGGGCTTCGTTCGGGGTGCGGCACCCTCATCTAGTGGTGTGGCGTTCAAGTAGGTTTACGGTTTGGTGGGATAATGAAGCATGGCGAACAAACCAGCCCCGGCCCTGCC
>ERZ773067.590-NODE-590-length-21432-cov-6.713384_pt1 | contig 21432 bp, 20 predicted proteins | sample MGYA00580622_ERZ773067 | MGnify/ENA primary metagenome ERZ773067 (study PRJEB29015, sample SAMEA2737998) | human oral metagenome | biome: human oral; feature: human-associated habitat; material: dental | place: China | collected 2113 ...
GTGTCGCACGCCCCGTCCTCATCTGCGCCGCCGCGCGCGGGCGCGATAGGCTTTCATCCGTGGACGAACAGTATTTCACCGACTCTTCCCCAGCGACCGCCGACGAGGTCCGCACGATCGAGGTGAGCGCGCGCGGCTTCGACCTGTCGATGCGCGTGTCCTCACGTGTGTTCTCGGGTTCTAAGCTCGATCTCGGGACGCGTCAGCTCCTGGAGATCGCCCCGGACCTGCCCGAAGGTGGGACCTTCCTGGACCTGGGCTGCGGGTGGGGTCCAATCGCGACGATCATGTCGTTGGAGTCCCCGAACGCCGCCGTGTGGGCGGTGGACGTGAACTCGCGCGCGGTGGATCTGACGCAGCGCAACGCCCAGTCCAACGGCGCGAGCGGTGTGCGCGCGCTCAAGGCCGAGGAGGCGCTGGCCGCCTCACGGGAGTCGGACACGCGCTTCGACGTCATCTGGTCGAACCCGCCCGTGCGCATCGGTAAGGACGCGATGCACGAGATGCTGCTGGCATGGCTGGGCAGGCTCGCCCCCACCGGCGTCGCCTATCTCGTCGTCCAGCGCAACCTGGGCGCGGATTCACTGATCACGTGGCTGAACGGCCAGGGCTTCCAGGCCTCGAAGTACGCGTCCAAGAAGGGCTTCCGCATCATCGAGGTCCGCCCCGCCTGACGCCCGCCTCTTTCTCGACGAGGCCGGGGCCTCGTCGCGCTCTCCGGCACCGTTTTCTGGGGGGCCGGGCTCAGGGCAGGTGGATCTCCGCAACTCGGGTCGCGGGGCCGGTGAGGAACACCGAGGCGTCCGTGATCCGGGGGCTCTCCCCCGACCGATCGATGACGCCGTCGAGGCCAACGATGACCGTTCCGCCCGAAATGTCGACGATCCACTGGGTGGGTGCACCCGGCCCGCGACGCAGTGCCGTGGCGAGGGCCGCCGCGCAGCATCCGGTACCGCATGCCTGGGTCTCCCCCACGCCTCGTTCCAGCACGCGCATCGCGATGTGCCCGCGCTCGCCCCCGGGTTCGGTCAGGTCGACGACCAGCTCGAGGTTGGTTCCCGCCTGGGGCGACGGATCGTAGGAGGGACGCTGCGCCTGCGGGATCTGGGAGACGTCAACGGTCGGCAGGAACACGCCGCGCAAGGTCTCCTCGTCGGCAAGCTCGACGACGGTGTGCGGGTTGGGCATGTCCACCCAGATACCGCCCAGGACCGCATCGATACCGGGGACTCGCACGTCGATCGTCTCGCGGGCGGGAGAGGTCGCCGGGCCCATGTCGACGCGGTAGCTCGCCCCCTGCCCCTCGTCCTCGGATTCGGGGGTGACGCGCTTGATGCCGCCGCGCGTGGCCACGTCCAGCGTCTGCCCGACCGGCAGATCTACGAGGCCCTCGCGGCGCAGGTGATCGACGAAGACGCGCACGCCGTTGCCGCACATCTCAGCCTTCGAGCCATCCGCGTTGCGGTAATCCATGAACCACATTCCCTCGCGCTCGACGGCCCGGATGAAGCCGTCGGCACCAATCCCGAAAGCCGGGGAACACAGCGTCGCAACCTCGATCTCGCTGGGATCGTAATCGTCGAAGCGATCCGTGGCGACGACGAAGGAATTACCGGCACCGTGCGCCTTGACGACGCGGGCGTGGGCGGGCAGCTGCGTGTGTGTCATGGATCCACCGTAGCCCTCGTGTCCCGGCCGCGCAGCCGCCGATCATGTTAGGAGCATCCCAGGGCGGCCTCGGCCTCGCGCTCGGTCAGCTCGACGACGCGGCGCACCACGGCCTCGTTCGAGTCGAAATTCTCCACGTCCAGCCAGTGCACGCGCGGGTCCGGACGCAGCCACTTGACCTGGCGACGCGCCAGCTGGCGGGTGGCCAGCGCGATGGACTCCACGGCCTCGTCGCAGCTCATCTGCCCGTCAATGACGGCGAGCGCCTGGGAGTAGCCCGTCGCGCGGGAGGCTGTCTTCGCCTCGCGTAGGCCCATGTCAATAAGCGCACGCACCTCCTCGATGAGGCCGCCGTCCATCATGGCGCGGGTACGCACCGCGATGCGCTCGTCGAGTTCCTCCATCGGGCGACACAACGCCACCATGAGTGAGGGCGTCACGAACTCGTGGCGGGGCATGGACGCCGAATAGGGGCGCCCGGTCAGCTCGATGACCTCGAGCGCCCGAATGATCCGACGGGCGTTGTGGGGATCGATGCGCTGCGCCGACACGGGGTCTAGCTGAGCGAGGCGGTCATGCAGGCCTCGCGAACCCAACGGCCCCTCGGCTTCCTCCTCCAGGCGAGCGCGCACGGCCGGGTCCGTGCCCGGAAACTCGATGACGTCCAGGAGGGCACGCTGGTAGAGACCCGACCCTCCCGCGACCACGGCGACACCCCCGCGCTCGTGGATACTCGCCACATCGGCGCGCGCATGCCTCTGATAGGCGGCAACCGAGGCCTCGTCGCGCACGTCAAGCACGTCGATCTGGTGGTGGGCGATCCCGCGGCGCTCCTCCACCGGGGTCTTCGCCGTCCCCACATCCATGCCACGGTAGAGCTGCAGGGCATCCGCAGACACAATCTCACCCGCGCCACTCGCGCCGAGCGCCTCCGGGGCCGCGTCGGCCAGCGCCAGGGCCAGATCCGACTTTCCCGAGGCCGTGGGCCCCACAACCGCGCACACGACGTCCGACGCGCGTCTCACCGATGTCTCCATGGCCACCAGTGTACGGGTGCCTCCCACAGATACCACCCAACACCGGCTAGGCTTAACACCATGAGCACAACTGACACTCCTCCGGTCACCCTCGACCGGGTCATCCACGCGGTCGAGGCCGTCGGACTCATCCCGTTCATCTCCTCCACCGGCCAGGTGGCTGCGATCTTGCCGAACCGCACCGTCCGCATCGCGGTGCCCGAGGGCCACCCGGTTCAGGGAGTCGCGGACTACCCGCGCTTCTTCGACCCCTCGCACGCAGACGCCATTGCTTCGGCAGTGCGCCGCCTCAACGCGTCCACCTACCTGCCGAAGATCACCTCCGGCACGACCGAGACCGGCGCCATCGCCCTGCACCTGCAGCACACCTTCAACTGGGTCGTGGGCGCCACGGACGCACAGGTTCAGGCCGAGGTCTCCCAGTTCATCATGGCCTCCGTCGCCATGATGAACCAGCTCGACAGCATGTTCCCCGACCAGTGGACGAAGGAGGGCACCAATGCCTGAATGGAAGAGCTTCACCTTCGGCGATGACGGCGAGGCCAAGCCCGAGGCTATGCCCGCCCCCGCCACCCCTTCCCCCGCGATGGAAGCCGACGAATACGCCGCCAAGTGGGGCACCGAGGTGTCCGAGCTGACGATCGAACGCATCGAGAAGGTGCTTGAGGGCGACGGTCTGCCGCACGGCTCGAACGAGTTCATCGCCGTCACCCAGCTGGAGGACGCGCAGTTCCAGATTCATCGCGAACCCGTCGATGCCCCCTGGGCGCAAATCGAGACACGCATCGCGGTGCCCGGCGAGGGCCATACCGAGGTCTCGCTGCAGGAGAAGGCAAACCAGTGGAACAACGCCCACCTGCAGCCGACGGTCTTCCCCATCGAAGACGGTGACGGCTGGGTCCTCATGGCTGCGTCGCGTTTCTTCGTCGGCGAGGGTCTGTCGGACCGCCAGATCCACGCAATGCTTCGCCGCGGCCTGATTATCGGCCTGTCGGCCGCTCAGGAAATCCCCGCGCTCTTCGCGCACGGCTCCGACGAGTAAACCCCTCGATCTGGCCACATACATGGTGCCCCGCTCCTCCAGCTGGAGGAGCGGGGCACTCTCGGTGGAGTGTGCGCCGACTACATGCGAAGGCGCGGCACGTACCGCGTGCGCGGGAAAAGCCACGGGTCGCATAGGGGGCTCGAATCGACCCGCACTACCGAGAGTGCTCCCGCATGCCGATCGCCTCATCATCGTGACGATCACCACGAAACAAAAATAACTCAGGAGTAGCGTGTCACACATTCGTTTGGGGGCGACATTTTCCCATTTTTCACTTGTGCGACCGATCAAATGTGCAGTGCAGTCCCTGCACGGTTCCCCGTGACATGTGGGCCTCCGAAAACAAGACGTCCACGCTGGCCCACATCAGTGCAACTCAGCGTCAGCGCGGGGTGCCCACGCGCAGCGTGGGAATCCCCAGAGAAACCGTGTTGTCGGGCTCCTCCTTGGCCTGACGGGCCTGCCACGCGTCCCCAGCGCGCGTACGTCGCACCTCGAACAGACCACCCCGCGTGCCCGAGTCGGCAATCAGGTGGTGAGGCGCCCCGTATGTGACGGTCGCACGGATCATGTCACCCGGACGCGGGCGATCGGCCTCGGACAGTCCCTGCGGCAAAGCGACGTGCACGAGGCGATTGTCGCGCGCGCGACCCGAGATGCGGTGCGTGGCGCCATCCTTACGGCCATCACCCTCGGAAACGAGAACCTCAACCTCCGACCCGGCCAATGCGGCGTTGTCCTCCGCACAGATGCGCTCCTGAAGCTTAATGAGGCGCTGGTAGCGCTCGAGCGCCACGTCGTCAGGAACCTGGTCCTCGCGATCCGCAGCGGGCGTACCCGGTCGCGGGGAATACAGGAACGTGAAAGCCGAGGAAAAACGAGCCTGCTCGACGACATCAAGGGTTGCCTGGAAGTCACCTTCGGTCTCGCCCGGGAAGCCAACGATGATGTCCGTCGTGATCGCCGCGTGCGGGATAGCGGTACGTACACGCTCGAGAATGCCCATGAAACGTTCGCGACGGTAGGAGCGGCGCATCTGACGCAGGACCGCATCAGACCCGGACTGCAGGGGCATGTGCAGGCTCGGCATGACCGTGGGTGTCTCCGCCATCGCAGCGATCACATCATCGGTGAAAGCAGCCGGATGCGGCGAGGTGAAGCGCACGCGCTCGATCCCCTCCACCCGGCCAACGGCGCGCAGCAGGTCCGCGAACGCGCCACGCTCGCCGAAGCCCACGCCGTAGGAGTTCACGTTCTGGCCGAGCAGGGTCACCTCAATGGCTCCCTGCGAGGCGACGGCCTCAACCTCGGCGAGGATATCGCCGGGACGGCGGTCTCGTTCCTTACCCCGCAGATGCGGGACGATACAGAACGTGCAGGTATTGTTGCAACCCACCGAGATCGACACCCAGGCGGCGTAGGCACTCTCGCGGTGCGTGGGCAGCGTCGAAGGAAAGACCTTCAGTGATTCCTCGATCTCAACGGCCGCCTCACGGTTGTGCTCGGCGCGACGCAGCAGAGCAGGCAAGACGTCGATGTTGTGCGTCCCAAAGACAGCGTCCACCCACGGGGCCTTCTCGACGATGCCGTCTCGCATCTGCTGGGCGAGGCATCCACCGACCGCGATCTGCATACCGGGACGCTTGCGCTTGACGGCCGCGAGCTGCCCGAGGTTACCGAAGAGGCGGGTCGCAGCGTTTTCGCGGACAGAGCAGGTGTTGATCACAATGACATCGGCACCCATATCGCCCGCATCGGTCGCGCGGGCGGCAGCCTCGGGGACCTGCTCAACGGGGACGAGGCCGGCCTGTTCCAGCAGACCCGCCATGCGCTCGGAGTCGTGTTCGTTCATTTGGCACCCGAGCGTGCGCACCGCGTAGGTGCGGGGCGTCGCGGCACCATCCTGCATTATCGTATTCATCGCAGTGAAGTCTAGTCGCCGACCTGCGCGCCGGCGAAGTCGAGCACGTCACGCACGAGCAGGAGCGCGGCGTCAATGGCACCCGCGCGTACAGCTGCTCGATCACCCTGAAGGTGCAGGAGTCGGTGCTCCTCCCCTGTCGGGTAGGTGCACGCGATATGCACGGTTCCCACTTCACAGCCGTCGGCCGGGCCGGGACCTGCGACTCCGGTCGTCGAGACGCCAATGTCCGCTCCGAACAGGGAACGTGCGCCCCGAGCCATCTGGCGCGCAACATCCTCGTCGACAGGGCCCGTCAGCGCCAGCCGACTCTCCGAGACCCCCAGCACTGAAGCCTTCGTATCCACCGCGTACGTGCAGGCGCCCCCACGAACGACACGTGATGCGCCGGGCACGTCAACGAGACGCGCAACGAGGCCGCCACCCGTCAGAGACTCCGCCGTCGCAATCGTCAACCCGCGCCCTGTCAGCTCGGCGATCAGCGTCGCGAGCTGTTCGTCACCCATGACGGCTACAGACCCCATTGCCAGCTCTCCTCTGCGTTATCGTCCTCGTCACCCCACGCGTCGAGCGCCTCGCGTACGGCTGCAGATGCCACGGACGGCGAATAGCCTTTGCGTGCAAGCATCGAACTCAGTCTACGGTAGGCCGTCTCGCGTGGGACGCCCGCGAGCGAGCGCCTTTTGCGGGCCACCAGCTGGACCGCGCGCTCAGCCTCGTCGTCATGGTCAATCTGGGACAGGGCGCGCTCGATGGTCGCCGAGTCCAATCCTTTGCGCATGAGGATCTCGCGCAGCGCGCGGCCACACGCACCCGTGCCTGAAAAACGCGATCGGACGAGCGTGTCTGCGTAGGCCTGGTCGTCGACGAGGCCGACAGCCTCGAGACGGTCAACGACCTCGGCGGCGAGCTCGGCGCTAAATCCACGTCCTTCAATAGCACTGGTCAGCTCCGCGCGCGAGCATGCGCGCGCATCGAGCTTGCGCAGCGCGACTTCGCGTGCGGCTTCCACCGCCGCCGTGTCCGTCAGGGCTGCATTGCGTTCGCGGGCGCGTGCAAGCCTCTCGCCCGGGGAGGAACGCCGACGGCGCTCCTCCCCCAGCTCGGGATTATCCTCGGGATCCAGGTAGCGGACCACGACTTAGAAGCCCGCATCCTCATCCGGATCGATATCGGGAACGTCCTGGGAGGCCTGATCCGGGTCCTGAGCCTCGCCGATACCCAGCGAGATGAGGATCTTCTGCTCAATCTCGTTGGCCAGCTCCGGATTGTCAACAAGGAACTGACGCACGTTCTCTTTACCCTGACCGAGCTGGTCATCCCCGTAAGTGAACCAAGAGCCGGACTTACGCACGATGCCGGCCTCGACTCCCATGTCGATGATCGAACCCTCGCGCGAGATGCCCTTGCCGTAGACGATGTCGAACTCGGCCTGCTTGAAGGGCGGGGCCATCTTGTTCTTCACGACCTTGGCGCGCGTGCGGTTACCGACAGGTGCACCGGCTTCCTTGAGGGTCTCGATGCGGCGCACGTCGATGCGCACCGACGCATAGAACTTCAGCGCCTTACCGCCCGTCGTGGTCTCCGGGGAACCAAAGAACACGCCGATCTTTTCACGCAGCTGATTGATGAAGATCGCGGTGGTGCCGGTCGCGGACAGGGCACCCGTGATCTTACGCAGAGCCTGACTCATGAGTCGAGCCTGCAGACCGACGTGGGAGTCCCCCATCTCGCCTTCAATTTCAGCCTTGGGCACAAGTGCCGCGACGGAGTCGATGACGATGATGTCGATGCCGCCCGAACGGATCAGCATGTCCGCGATTTCGAGGGCCTGTTCGCCCGTGTCAGGCTGGGAGACCAGGAGGGAGTCGGTGTCGACACCCAGGGCACGCGCATAAACAGGGTCAAGGGCGTGCTCCGCGTCGATAAAGGCAGCGTTACCGCCAGCCTTCTGGGCGTTAGCGACGGCGTGCAGGGCGACCGTGGTCTTACCGGAGGACTCGGGGCCGTACACCTCAATGACACGACCGCGCGGCAGGCCGCCGATACCCAGGGCAACATCGAGGGCGAGGGAACCCGTGGGGATCACCTGGACTGGCGGACGATTATCGTCGCCGAGGCGCATAACGGAGCCCTTACCGAACTGCTTATCGATCTGCGACAGGGCGACTTCGAGTGCCTTATTGCGATCATTGGTCGCGGGCTTTGCGGCGGGTGCTTTACGGGCAGCCATGGTGATCCTTTCGTCTGCGGCCTCTCCGGCCTGCGGGTGTCCTGGCCTGGAATGCCACCCCTCTCCGAGGCGACATGACGAGTATGCGACCGGCCATCGTCATCTGCGTCCCGCGCGCGTGCCCCCTGTGGATGACACGCATCGGAGCGTCGTCGCCCACAAGCTTAAATGGAACACATGTTCGATTGTCGATCGACACGCCGCAGACGAGCCAGACGGGTATCACTCACAGGAGCATCGTCGGCAGCTCAACGCCCCCGCTCGCGCGGATCGACGCGATGAATCCAGCGCGCATCCTCACGCCCGGTTTCCTCACACAGCGTCGACCAGACCTCGTCCGGGTTCACTCCCGCGGCCAGCGCGTCACGCGCGGTCGCTCCCAGAGAGGCGAGATACAGGTCGGAAACGTATGAGCGGCCGAGGGCCGACCCGAAGGTCGCCTCGACCGCCTCGTAAAACTCAGAGTGCTTCACGCGTCAGGAAATCAGCGTGACGGGCACGATCTCATCGGGCACCGCGTCCGGAATAACCGCGCCATCGATGATCGCCATGCGCTCGGAGACCTCGCGCAGGACAAACCACAGCGGGACACGCAGGGCCGACGTGATGGCCTCAAGCAGTTCGGAGGATGCCTCCTTCTGGCCGCGCTCAACCTCGGACAGGTACCCGAGGGAGACCTGCGCCTCCGAAGAGACTTCGCGCAGGGTACGACCCTGGCGCTGGCGAATGCCGCGCAGGACATCGCCCAGTTCGCTGCGCAGCAGCGGGGTTTCGCTCAGTGTCTTTTCCATAGTGCTACTGTAGCCGTTCTGTTTTGAGGAGCGCAGTGTCAGTTCGCGCATCGAAACGCTGTGACGCTGCTTGTTCACTCCTCGAGTTGCGTTCATATTTGCACAACGCGGGAGGTTTCAGGCTTATTCCACCAACGAGTCGATTAGCCTATGGGTTGCGTCACCCAAGCTCAACTCTGGACGTGCTGCCCCGCGAGACCCCGCTTCGACGGTTCCTCGTTCACGGATGTGTCCGGGGTCGAGCTTTCATCCTCGCTCCCGCCGGAACCACGCATGAGGCGCGCCCCCTCAAGGACGTACATGACGCCCGAGTAGAGCGTGAGCGCGAGAGCGACGCCTGCGAGGGCCTGGCCGAGGTGAATGACCACGACGACCCATCCCTCGTTCGTCTCACTCAGTGCGGTGAAGTGCGCCCACGGGATCAGTAGCACACCGAGGGCCACGATCTGCATGAAGGTCTTGAGCTTGCCCGCCTGATTCGCGGACACGACGATGCCACGGCGCAGGAAGAAGGCACGCATTGCGGTAATGCCCAGCTCGCGCACGGCAATGAGGACCGTCACCCACCAGGGCAGGAATCCCTGGTAGGACAGCAGGCCGAAGCCGCACAGGGTCAGGGCCTTGTCAGCAATGGGGTCCGCGATGCGACCGAAGTCGGTGATCTGACCCCACGAGCGCGCAAGCTCGCCGTCAAAGCGGTCCGTGATGGCCGCGACGGCGAAGACAACGAAGGCCGCCCACAGCGCGGTCCATGACGTGCTTTGCAAGCCCAGAACCACGAACACGGGGACGAGAATCAGGCGCAAAACGGTCAACGCGTTAGGCAGGTTCACGACGGGAACCTTGCTGTCTCGCTGCACGCGCGACACGTTATCGCTCATGACCGTTTCCTTTCCTCTCAGCGGCCCGTGAGCTGCCAAGCATCCTCGTTGTCCTCGGGCTCCTCGTCGACCCAGTCGGGCGATGAGCCACCAAAGTTATGTCCAGAGTACGGGTCTCCCCCGCTGCCGCGCGAATCGCTGGGGAGAGCCGTGCCCATTTCGTAACCGGATGCGGGCGATTGCGTGGGAGCGGACGAGGCCGGGGCGCCGACCGAGACCCCCGCGGCTGAGCCGACGGCCGGGTTGGGTGCCGCGTCGGGAGCGACCGGAGCGGGCGCGGGGGCGGGCTCGGCGATGCCGGCCGACTCTCCGCGAAGCATGGCGAGGACCTCGGGAAGCTGCTCGGGAGTGACGAGCACCTGGCGGGCCTTGGATCCTTCGGAGGGGCCGACGATCTCGCGCGATTCGAGAAGGTCCATGAGGCGTCCGGCGCGGGCGAAACCGACGCGCAGCTTGCGCTGGAGCATCGAGGTGGAGCCGAGCTGCGTGGAGACGACGAGCTCGGCGGCCTGCAGCAGATCTTCGAGGTCGTCTCCGATGTCTTCGGCGACCTTGGTTTCCTTCTTATCCGGCACGACGTCGTCGCGGTAGTGCGTCTCCATCTGGCTCTTGACGTGCGCGACAACCTGGTGGATCTCGGATTCGGAGACCCACGCGCCCTGGACGCGCATGGGCTTGGAGGCGCCGGCGGGCAGGTAGAGGGCGTCGCCCTGGCCGATGAGCTTTTCGGCGCCGGGCTGGTCGAGGATCGTACGCGAGTCGGTCAGCGAGGATGTTGCAAACGCGAGGCGCGAGGGGATGTTGGCCTTGATGAGGCCGGTGACGACGTCGACCGAGGGGCGCTGCGTGGCCAGCACCAGGTGGATACCGGCGGCGCGGGCGAGCTGCGTGATGCGCTGGATGGAGGCTTCCACGTCGCGCGGCGCAACCATCATGAGGTCGGCAAGCTCGTCGACGACCACGAGCAGGTACGGGTAGGGGTGCAGGGTCCGGTTGAGGCCGGGCTTGGCCTGCACCTGTCCGGCGGCCACCGCCTTGTTGAAGTCGTCGATGTGCTTGAAGCCGTAGTCCGACAGATCGTCGTAGCGCGCATCCATCTCCTTAACGACCCATTCGAGGGCCTCGGCGGCCTTCTTCGCGTCGGTGATGATGGGCGAAATGAGGTGCGGGATGCCCTCGTAGATCGTGAGTTCCACGCGCTTGGGGTCAACGAGGATCATGCGCACCTGCTGGGGCGTCGCACGCATCATGATCGAGGTGATCATGGAGTTGACGAAGGAGGACTTACCGGAGCCGGTCTGGCCTGCCACGAGCATGTGCGGGGTCTTCGCCAGGTTGGTGACGACGTAGCCGCCCTCGACGTCCTTGCCGACGCCGACGACGAGCGGGTGCTGGTTACGGCGGGCGGCCGCGGAACGCAGGACGTCACCGAGGGCCACGTTTTCGCGGTCGGCATTGGGAATCTCGATGCCAATCGCGCTCTTGCCGGGAATCGGCGCGAGGATACGTACGTCAGCAGAGGCCACGGCGTAGGCGATGTTTTTCGACAGGTTCGTGAGTTTGTCGACCTTAACACCGGCGCCGAGGACGACCTCGTAGCGAGTGACTGTCGGGCCACGCGAGAATCCCGTGACACGCGCGTCGACGTTGAAGTCGGCGAAGACCTGGCCTAGTGCCGCGACGACCTGATCGTTGACGGCCGAACGCGTCATGTGGGGCGGGCCGGAGACGAGGAGGTCTTCCGACGGCAGGGTGTAGGTGATGGAGTCATCCAGGTTGGGCTGGAAGGCCCCCTCGGGCTCGTCGGTAATCGGCGGGGGTGCCGGCTCGTCCTCGGGTTCGGGCACGTGGGCGGGAACCTGTACGGGTGCGGGAGCCACGGCGGGACGCATCTGCGTGAGCATCTCGGTGGGCGCGTCGGGCGTCGAGGAACGAGGCCGGGGCGTGGGCGCAGGCGCCTGCGCGGCGATCGCTCCGGACTCGAGAAGACGTGTTTCTTCGGCGGAGTCGGAGTCGGTGGCCTTGCGGAAGGACTCGTCCCCGTCGTATTCGTCGAGGAACGCGTCGTCTCCGGCCGCCAAGTCTGCGCGGGACTTGCGGCGAGCTTTCTTGGCAGGGTCCTCCGCGTCCTTTTCTGCGGACTCAGCCTCTCCCTCGGCGCGCTGGCCACTGAGATGTGCAGCGAGGTCACCTAGGCGCGCCGGCACATCCGCGACAGCCGTGCGGGTGGCCAGCAGGATCGAGTACGCGAGAAGCAGGAGCAGGAGGGCGCCAGCACCCCAGCTGGACAGGAGAAGAGCGAGGGGGCGTGCGATGAACCAGCCGATGAGGCCGCCAGCGGCCTCGATGCCCGGGTCGTCAGCCATACCGGGGTTTCCGCGTGAAATATGCACGAGGCCCGTCAGTGCTGCGGTGATGCCGATACCTCCAGCCACGTGGTGTGGCAGAGCCGAGCGTCCGGATCGGGCGGTCACCAACTCAATCGCCAGTGCGATGAGAACCAGAGGAAGCACGACCGAGAAGATGCCGAACAGGCCCGCAGAGGCGTGGTGGATCGCATCCCCGGCCTCGCCGGAAATCTGGAACCACTCACGCAGCGCGATCACGATCGCTGCCGCGACCACGACGAAGGCAGCGCCGTCGCGCTTCACCTGCGCGTCGGTGGCCTTCCACGCGCGCAGGGCACCAACTCCCGAGCGGCCAACCGCAGAAAAGAAGCGTGCCAGGAAGCCCGGCTGCGTTGGCTCGGGCTGGGGCGTCTGGGCAGACCGAGAGGAGCCTCCCTTCGCGCGCGGGCGCGCGGGAGCCTTACCGGACGAAGAGCGTGGAGACGATTGTGCCATGATCCTTCCACCATATCGCCCGCCGCGGCCCGACTCCGCCAGGCGCGCCGCGTAAGATCAGCGCAGGATGTTCGTAACGACCCCGGTTTCGAGGACGTTCTCAACCTGATCGCGCGTGGGAACGGGCAGCGCAGACTCGTGGGAAATTGCCAGCGCTGCGCCCGCGTTCGCCATCAGGCACGCGGTCTCCAAGTCGTAGCCCATCACCAGGCCCGCACACATCTCGGCGATGTGTGTATCCCCCACGCCCGCGGTGTCCGCGATGGGCGTCTGGAAGGCGGGGATGGAAATAACGGGCGCATCGGCGATTTTTTGCAGCTCGCAGCCACGCTCCCCCACGCGACGAACGGTCGCAGCGTCAGCGCGCATGTAGGAACGAATCGTCGAGCCGCGGTGGTTCGCGTCCAGGATTTCCGCCAGTGTCGCAGCCTCCCAGCCGTTCATCGTCACCACATCCGCGCGCGCGAAAATCGTCTCCCATGCCTCGAGCGGAACCTGCGCAACTGCGGGCGACACGGACACGACGAGAGTCACGAAGGGGGGAAGACCCGCAGCCCATTCACTCAACTCGCAGGCGGCATGCGCGCTCGTCATATCCGAGGCGGCCACGTGGACCACGTCGCCCTCACGTAGCTCGATGCTTGTCAAAGCTGCGCGCGACGGCTCCGATTCGACGCCCGCCGTCACGACGGAACGCATCGACCCGTCTTCGACAATCAGCTGGATGACAACGCCAATGTCACCCACGAGCTCGGGGGTCAGAACCTCGACACCGGCTTCGACGAGCTGCTGACGCACCGCGAAGGAATTCGGTCCCGTCCCCAGAGGCGAGGCAGCAGCCGTCGGCACTCCCATTGCCGCTGCGGCGCACAGGGTCGTAAACCCGCCGCCCGGACGCGAGCTGGCTGCATCCGCGTGAACGGACCCTCCTCGCTCCGGCATGTACGCGATATGCATCGGCAATACAAGAGCGACAGAATGCGTCGAAATGAAACGACCCGACACGTAGATTCCTTCCTTCAAGCGCGCGCAACCGCCCAGCACGCCAGGGCCTCGTCGATGAAGACAGTCCGCCTACTGCTCGGTCACGACCGGAACGATCATAGGACGACGATGCAGGCGCCGCGCAACCCAGCGACCGATCACGCGACGCATCGCCTGCTGCAGGATGTAGGTGTCCTGACCGCCGGGTGCCGCAGCATCCTTGAGTGCCTGAGTGACGTCGGGGAGAATCTCCTCGAAGACCGAGTCGTCCTCGGCCATGCCGATCGCACGAATCTCGGGACCGGCCAAGACCATGCCCGAGTCGTGCTCGACGACCGCAAAAATTGAGATGAAGCCCTCCGAACCCAGGGTGCGGCGGGTCTCCAGTTCATCCTCGGAGATCTCTCCGATCGAACGGCCGTCCACGTACACGTACTCACACGGCACGATGCCCGACACGCGCGCGACGCCGTCCAACAGGTCGACCGTCACCCCGTCCTCCGCCAGGACCACGTTCTGCGGATCCATGCCGGTCTTGACGGCCAGCTGGCCGTTGCCGACCAGGTGGCGAACCTCGCCGTGAATGGGCATCACGTTCTTGGGCTGAACGATGTTGTAGCAGTAGATGAGCTCGCCGGCGCTCGCGTGGCCGGACACGTGCACCTTCGCATTCTCCTTCGACACGACGCGCGCACCCAGGCGGGTCAGGTCGTTGATGACGCGGTACACGGAGTTTTCGTTGCCAGGAATCAGCGAGGAGGCCAGCACAACCATATCGCCGGGCTCGATCGTCACCGTGCGGTGCGACCCCACCGACATGCGCGACAGGGCCGCCATCGGTTCGCCCTGCGAACCGGTCGCCATGTAGACACGCTCGGAGGGCGGCAGCTCGCTAATACCCTTGAGGTCCACGATGAGGCCCTCGGGGATCGACAGGTAGCCTTTCTCTTCCGCGATGCGCATGTTGCGCTCCATGGAGCGGCCCACGAAGGCCACGCGACGCCCGTGGTGGGCTGCCGCATTGATGACCTGCTGGACGCGATGCACGTGCGAAGCGAAAGAAGCAACGATGATCTGGCCACTCGCCTCGCCGAAGACCTGATCGAGCACCGGGCCGATCTCGCGCTCGGGCGTGATAAAACCGGGGACCAGCGCGTTCGTTGAGTCCACCATGAACAGGTCGACGCCCTCCTCGCCCATGCGAGCGAAAGCACGCAGGTCGGTGAGGCGACGGTCCAGCGGCAGCTGATCCATCTTGAAGTCACCCGTGATGAGGACGTTGCCTGCATCCGTGCGCACGAAGACCGCGAGCGCGTCGGGGATCGAATGGGTGACGGAGACGAACTCGAGGTCGAAGGGGCCGACGGTGAGGCGATCGCCCTCGGCGACGACGTTGAGGCCCGGGTCGGACAGGCGGTGTTCACGCAGCTTGGGGGCGACAAAGGCCAGGGTCAGATCGGATCCGTAGATCGGGATGTCGCCTCGCAGCTTCAGCAGGTAGGGCACGGCACCGATGTGATCCTCGTGACCGTGGGTGAGGACAAGGCCGACGACGTCGTCCATGCGGTCCTCAATCCAAGAGAAATCCGGCAGGATTAGGTCGACACCAGGCTGGGTCTCCTCGGGGAAGAGAACGCCACAGTCCACGACCAGGAGTTTGCCCCGGTACTCGAGGACGTTCATGTTGCGGCCGACCTCGCCGAGACCTCCCAGCGGGATCACTCGCAGTGCGCCATCTTCCAGGGGCGCGGGTTCGCTGAGGTTCTCGTACAAAGACTTCATGATGCCAGTCTGCCACGTTGGCACCGCTTTGCCCGCATCGGGAGCCATGTTGGGCAGGTCGGTCCCCTCACATTTGGCGTCATCGGGGGCGATCGTGGGTCACTGGTCGTGCAGGCGTCCGTCTTCCATGGCATAGCAACGGTCGGCGAAACGCTGGGCCTCGGACTCGTGGGAGACGACGAGGACGGCGGCACCAGCGTTCGCGGCGTCACGTAGGAGGGTCAGGACGGCGGTCGCGTTCGCGCTATCGAGGCCGGTGCTCGGTTCGTCCGCCAGAATGATGGGAGGTTCCATGAGGAGGGCGCGCGCAATCGCCATGCGTCGCAGTTCTCCGCCCGACAGCTCGGTGGGCTTGGCATCGGCAAGGTCGGTCAGTCCCACGGCGTCCAGCAGCTCGTGCGCACGGCCTGCGGGGGCCTCGTCCGTGGCGTAGAGGATTGAGGGAAGCAGGACGTTGTCGAGGACCGTCAGGGCACGCAGGGCTGTATTGCCTTGGGGGACGAGGCCGATGCGCGCGTTGCGCAGCCGGGAGCGCTCCTCGTCGCGCAGCGAGTACAGATCCGTTCCCTCGACACGCACGTGTCCGGCCGTGGGCGTGAGGATCCCGGCAAGCATGGTCAGCAGGGTGCTCTTACCGCTGCCCGAGTGGCCGGAGATGACGGTCAGTTGCCTCTCATCCAGGCCGAAATCCAGCGGGTGGACCGCGGTGAAGACCCGCTTTCCTCCGCGCGCCCTGGCGAACTCTTTCGACAGACCCGTTGCTTCGATGATCATGTCACTCCCCTTCCTTCAGGGCCAGGCTGGCATCCATTGTTGTCACGTACCGCAGAGCTATCCACGAGGAGAGGAGGGCGACGATGCCCACCGACGCGAGCGCCCCCAGAGCCAACGCCGCCAGCGTCGGCACGGATGGGACGAGGAATCCGCCCCCCAGGCTCTGGTCGACGAGGCCGGAGAAGGACACGAGGAGGACACCCGAGATGACGATGCCACCGACGCCTCCAAGGATGTTGACGCCGAGCGCCTCGCGGATGATGATGCCGGAGATCATGCGCCGGTGCGCACCCATGGCGACGAGGGTGGCAAATTCACGCGTGCGTTCGGCGACCATCAGGACAAACACGAGGGTAATCATGAGCAGGCCAACGACCCACGCGACGCCGATGAGGACAGCCACCGTGCGCGACGTCGCGTCCAGCGATTGCGCGATGCCGCTGACTATCCTCGTTGAGGTGGTGACCGCAACGCCGGGCACCTGCTGCTGGATCTGGGCGGCCACGGCCTCAGCGTCGTATCCGGGTGCCACCTTGACCATGACCGAGGAGATAATCCGGTCGGTCTCAAGCGTCGAATACTTGTTGAGGCCCTTGCGCAGCGAGGAGTCGATGACCTTCTTGGCGGTCTCGAAGTTCATGTAGACCGCGTTGTCAAGGGTCGATCCGGTCGCATCGAATTGCCCGACGACCCGCAGCGTATTGTCGAACAGCTGGAAGTTCTCCGGGTCATTGGCGACCACGTTGGCTCCGACGATCACCTCGTCGTCTCCCAGTTGTGTGCGCCCCACCGCGTCCCTCATCCACGGCTGGATCGTGAAGTCGGTGGCCGGATCGTAGGCGATCACCTGGTAGCGGCCTGAGCAACAGCTTGCCCTCGCCGAGGCCAGGAAGAGCTGGGAGGAAGCAGCTTCGACCCCGTCGACGGCGGCGACCTCATCACGAGTCGCCGCATCCATGTAGAAGTAGGATGGCTCGGCGCTCACGAGGAACGTCTGTGCATCAAAATCGGTATCGGCCTCGGCGGGGGTCACCATGATGTCGGCTCCCAGGCGCGATTGGACGGTGCGTACGCCGTGTTCGAGCCCCTGGACGATAAGGGTCCCTCCGAAAACCGTCATCGTCATGAGCATGGAAAAGAGGACGAGGGTCCCCGTCCGCACGGGGTACCCGCGCAGGTTCATCCACGGAAGTCGCGAGCGCGACAGCATTGCGTCATTCCTCCTTGACCATCAGCCCTAGATCAGGACCGTTTTCTGTCCGCTGGCCACGCGGCTTAACCGAGTGAGGGCGAGGCGCGTTCCCACGATCCCCACACAGGTGACTGCGGCTATCGATACACCGGCGAGGGGCAGCGACGTCCCGGGGGCGGTGAGGACCTCGAGGAGGCTTCCATCACCCACAAGAGGCAGGGCGAGGGCTATCAGCGCCACGCCCGCGAGTGCACCCACGGCGTGAAGTAACGCGGATTCACCGAGCATGACGCGGCTAATGATGCCATGCGATGCCCCAATCGAACGCCAGACGAAAAGTTCGGGGCGTCGTTCGTTCATGAGACTCACCTGTGCGACGACGAGAGCACCGAGCAGCACCAGCCCGATGGCGCTGAGGACCCCGATCGCGAGCCCGCGGTGCGATCGAATGCCCGAGGCAGTGTCGACGAGGGCTTCGTTGCTGCGCACGGCTCTCACCTTACGCACGTAGAGGTTGATCCAGTTCGTGACGCTCTCGATAGTGTCACTGCCCGACGTTCGCACAAGCGCCGCCGAGTAGTCGGAGCTCGGATCAACGGTGGCGTCGATGTCCTTCCCCGCCGCGCGAGCGTCAGCCATCATGTCCGTCAGGGTGTCCATGGAAACGAAGACGGCGTCGTCGAGCTCCGAGCCGGTGGCAAGGAGGTGAGCGCCGATCGGGTGCTCTTGTCCGAAGACGGAGAGGGACTGCCCGTCCGCGCCGGGCACGGCGCTGCCAACGACGACGCTCCCCCGGGGCAGGGACGCCCGCTCCCCCTCGCGCATCCAGGGACCCAGCACGAAGTCCGTCTCCGGTTCGAATCCGACAATCCACCGAGTGGAGCCATCGGAGCGCGTCTCTGAGACGTATAACTGGTGAGACACCGAGGCGATGTCCTCGTTCGAGGACATGCGTGCCAGAGCGGAGCGCGGCTGGTGGCAGCCCACGGGAGTTCCGAGCATGAGGATGCGCTTCTTATCCACCTGATTCAGGCAGCTCGTCGGGTAGACGACGAGGTCGGCGCCGAGCCGCCGCTCGGCAAGGGATAGTTCGTTCCTCGCGGCAGCGACAAGAATAAACCCTCCGAAAACACACGCCGCCTGCGCGAGCGCGAGACAGAGGATGACGACGGACCGGAGCGGATGCGCCCGAACGTTCGCGAGGGGAACGCGGCGCAGGGACAAGGCGCTCTTCATCGCATCCCCTCGCCGGTCCCCGCCACACCGATCCAGAGGGCGGGGCGAACCCCATACTGCAGATCGATGTTTGCCCCGCTGAGCGACGGCACGCCCGAGGCATCGACGAATTGCGTGGCGAACCCGTAGGTTCCGGGAGAGCGCAGCCACCAGTCGGCGGTCCCGTCCTCGGACACGCTCAAGGGGCTTTCGGCGGCGTGCTCGGTGGCGAGGGCAGCACCGATGTCGCTACGCGCGGCCGGGGTGCTGAAGTAAATGACGCTCTCGGTCTCGCTCAGTGCGAAGACCCGGTCATCGGTCGGCGCACCACCGCTCGCACCGGTGATGGACTGGTCCGCGTTCTCATTGTGCACCGTCTCGATGAGGCCACGCTGAACGGGGGTAAACGCCGTCTCGTAGAAGTCGCCGTTCATCCAGGCGCGCAGGTCGGAGCTTTCCCACGTGATGTCCTCGAAGGGCACGTGGTGATACTGGCGGGCCTCCAGAACATCGGCGCTCAGCAGCAGGAGCTGGCCATCGATCTCATCGAGAACGATCCACCGAATCGGCTCGGCCCCATTGGACGTGTCGCCATCCTGCTCGTAGGAGCCAAACTCGATCGTATCGCCCTTGGACACGCGGCGGTACGGCAGCGCCGGATCGGCATCAACGAGGGCCTGCGCGCGCTGCGCAGCATCGCTGTAGCGTCCCAACGAGTGAAAGATCTCGTACGCGCCCTGGGTATCCCCGGCCTCGTCGAGAGCGACGGCCTCGCGATAGCGCATCGTGTTGCGCACGACGACCGTCAGAGCGATAGCAAGAGAGAGCACAAGGAGAACCGCGCCAATGCGCACGGTTTTTCGACGAAATAGGGCCCTCACGCCGTCATTGTCTCCCATCTGGGCGTATCCGTCAGGCAGAGATCTTCTGGTCCTTCTTGAAGGACGCGACCAGCGCCCCAACGCCACTGCCGGCGACCAGGACGCTCATGATGCGCACAAAAGGCTGGAAAACCGTGTGGCAGCGCATCGTCTTCATCATGCACAGCGGGCAGATGCCGCCGGGAATAAAGAAAACGACGACGCTGGCGATCACCGCGAGCGCGAGCAGGGCCAGGCGTACGGGCTTGTTTGTGACGAGGGCTGAGGTGCCGTAGAGCGCGATGAGGCCAACGGCGCTGCCGGCCACCATGTTCTGGCACTGATGGCAGTGCATCCACGTGCCGTCGGGCTTGGGCTCACACGCAGAAAAGACGCTCACCCCTCCGGCGAGCAGCAGCGCACTGAGGGCGGCAGGAACCAGGGGGATGATAACGTCCTTCTTTGCCACGGCATCCATTCCTTCCAGACACAGTCAGTGTTGGCGAACCTTACTGAGGTATACTAACCCTAATTTCAGGTTCCGTCAATGATCGCTATCCCTTCCTCGATATGCCATGAAGAGATACGTCACCCCCGCCGGATAATCGACGGGGGCGCACGGTTCAGAGCAGGCCAGCGGCGCACAGGGCGCGGCGCAGCGCCGACACCTCATCATCGCTGATTCCAACCATCGGCAGGCGCACGGCCGGACTATCAATGACGCCCTGGAGCCACAGCGCGTACTTCGCCATAACAGCCCCCTGGCCACCGCCCATAATGGCGTGTACAAGGGGACGCAGCGAATACGACAGCTCGCGGGCCTCCCACACCTGATCGGAGTCGAGCAGCTCGATCATGCGGCGGTAGTGGGCCGAGGCCACGTGCGTCACCACCGAGATGAAGCCCGAGGCGCCACCCGTCATCCATGCGAAGTTCAGGCCGTCATCACCCGAGTAGTACTCCAGGCCCGTGCGGTGCATGCGCTCCACGCCGGTCTCCACGTCACCCGTGGCGTCCTTGACGCCCAGGATGCGCGGATGCTGGGCAAGGATGTCCAGCGTCGAATCAGAAAACGCAATGCCCGTACGACCCGGAATGTCATAGAGCATGACGGGCAGGTCGGTCGCATCCGTCACGGCGCGCACGTGCGCGCGCAGGCCCTCCTGGGAAGGACGATTGTAGTAGGGAGACACGATGAGCAGACCGTCCGCTCCGTGCTCCTGGGCGCCCTCACCGATACGCACCGCGTGCGCAGTGTCGTTCGAACACGCGCCACACAGGATGAACGCGCGATCTCCCACCGCCTCACGCACGGCGTCCGTCAAGTCATTCTTCTCCGGCTGGTGAGTCGTCGGTGACTCACCCGTCGTGCCGGACAGCAGGATCGTGTCGCATCCCTCGTCGACCAGCTTGATCGCCAGGCGCTGCGCGGACGGCAGATCAATCTCACCGGTGGCGGTCATCGGCGTGACCATGGCGGCTGCGAGGGAACCGAAGCGGCGAGGAGGAATGTTACTCATGCGCTCCATCATACGCACGCCCCTGCACTTCGGGCACGACCGGCCCCAACGTGGACAGACAGCACCGCGGCATGCCCACGTGGGATGGCTCGCGCCGTGGGCCCTTAGTCGCGCTCGGCCCACCACATGTGCTGCGTAGGCCCATCGCCCAGCACGCGTACCGCACCGGAAGGCTCAAAACCAGCCGACGTGTAAAAACGCTGACGCTCCTCATCGTCAACCCCCACCCAGACGCGCAGTTGGCCACTCGTCAAGTCAGCAACAGCCGCCAGCAGGCGCGACGCATGCCCCGAGCGGCGGAAGTTCTCCCCCACCGTCAGCTCATACACCTGCGTCGCGGCCACCGCCGCCTCGCCCGGCTCAGCGCAGTCAGCCGAGGTGGCCCCGGCCTCGTCGGGGCCCGCGAATGCGAAACCAACAACGGTATTCCCGTGGAGGGCGACGAGGAGGGCAGAACCCGCGGGCCGCGGAGAGGCCAGCGTCGCCTCCCACTGGGCGGAGAGGGCCTCTTCCGTAATGCCCTGAGCATCGAGGGCCCCCTGCCCCATGAGGGAGCGCCAGGCCGCCCGCTGTAGACGAGCAATCGCACGCGCGTCGCCGCCCTGAGCGGGGCGCACGGAGCGGTCGGGGTGCACGCCCGAGCTCACAGGCCCATCACCTGGTCGAGCCCGATCGTCAGGCCCGTA
>ERZ773067.591-NODE-591-length-21373-cov-10.047519_pt1 | contig 21373 bp, 16 predicted proteins | sample MGYA00580622_ERZ773067 | MGnify/ENA primary metagenome ERZ773067 (study PRJEB29015, sample SAMEA2737998) | human oral metagenome | biome: human oral; feature: human-associated habitat; material: dental | place: China | collected 2113 ...
ATAAATGATAATTTAAAAACATCCAATTAGTATTATACGATGATCTGTATATTCATTGATACAAATATTCTGAATTCTAGTTGTAAAGATTTTACAACAGCACATTTCATGTCTAAGTTAGATGATATTACACGAGAAATAGAATCAAACGATTACTATGGTGAAGTCAAGATTCTTCTGGCACAGATTGTCATAGATGAATTATTTGATCATCAAATTAGTGAGCACGATAAATACAAGGAAACTTTAAAAGGGCTTAAATTACATAATACTATTATAAATATTCCCGATAATTATAAGGAACTTCTTATAAGTATTTTTAAAGATGCTCTTGCTTCCTTGTCTTTTGGTAGTGTAAAATGTGAAATCGTATCATACCCACCCGAAGATTCATTACAAAATATTATTAAACGTTCTCTTGAAAGACGAGCTCCGTTTGAAGGAAAAGACAAAAAGTCGGATAAAGGATTTAAAGATGTAATTCTCTGGGAATCAATACTCGAATATAAAAGGCGCAATAAACTTGATACAATATTATTGTTCAGCGCAGATAAACGAATCTGTGATATCTCACTAAGAAATGAATTCCAAGAAATTTTCAGTGATGAAATTTTCTTGATTTGTAGAGAAAATGATAATGAAAATCAGCATTTGTTTGAAGTAATCGCAAAATTGCAAAAAAGGCAGTATCAAAAAACATATTCAGAATCTTTGAAATATCATCTGATAGAGCTACTTGAAAACGAAACTCTTTCGGAATTAGTTCAAGGAGAACCTGTCTTTTATGAGAATGACGATCTTGGCTTTGCTGTCGATAATGTGGATATTTTAGATAAAAACATAATATCGGTTGTAGATGACGCAGAAAATCAAAGAATTCATTTTCAAATCTCTATGAAAATCATGCTATATGCAAATGATGGGCAAGGCACATATACACAAGATGAGAGTAAATGTGTACTTGATGCTGACTATTCATTTGAAGATGATACTTTTTATGCTATGCATATAGCATGTGATTTATTAAATGATATAGATTATACAAATGGATATCCAATAAATTAAATAACATGTCTTTTACAGAAGATAATTACGAAAAAGCACTGATATCCCTCTTTGGGGGTATGGGCTATCAATATTTATACGGTCCAAATATTGAAAGAGACTACTATGTGCCATATTATGAAGCACAATTAGAAGAAAGTCTGCAAACTGTTAATCCAAAGAAGCCACATGCAGCCATTCACGAAGCGATTATCAAACTACGCAATATTGATATGGGTAGTTTGGCGCAGCGTAATGAAACTTTTACAGACTATTTGCAGCATGGCATAGAAGTTTCTTATTTCAATGGCAAGGAAATGCGCAATGAAATGGTTTATTTGATAGACTTTGAGCATACGGACAAAAACACTTTTCAAGTTATCAATCAATGGACATTCATTGAAAATGCAGAGAAACGTGCCGATATCATTGTATTTGTGAATGGTTTACCGTTGGTGGTTGTGGAATTAAAATCCCCTTCTCGTGAAGAAACAGATGCTTCGGAAGCATATCTTCAACTCCGCAATTATATGAAGGATATACCATCGTTGTTCGCTTTCAACATGTTCTGTGTAATGAGCGATATGGCTCTTTCCAAAGCTGGAACAATTACCAGCAAGGAAGATCGCTACATGGAATGGAAAACAAAAGATGGCAATTATGAAAGTACGGAATTTGTCGATTATGATACCTTCTTTGAAGGAATATTTCAAAGGGAACGACTCTTAGACATAATCAAGAACTTTATCTGTTTTTCCAAAGAAGAAAAAGGGAGTGCCAAGATATTAGCAGGGTATCATCAGTATTTTGCAGTGAAGAAAGCCATCGAACGTACCAAACATGCAACAGTTAGCAATGGTAAAATCGGTGTGTTCTGGCATACGCAAGGTAGCGGAAAATCATTGTCAATGGTTTTCTACGCCCACTTGCTTCAACAAGAATTATCACAACCCACTATTGTTGTGATTACCGACCGCAACGATTTAGACGATCAACTCTATACCCAATTCTCTAAATGTAAGGAGTTCTTGCGTCAAACACCAGTGCAAGCCAATAGTCGTGAGAATCTAAAAGAGCTATTGAGTGGACGAGAAGCTAATGGCATTATCTTCACAACCATGCAGAAGTTTGAGGAGTCTGACGAACCTTTGTCAGAGCGAAGAAATATTATCGTGATGACTGATGAGGCACATAGAGGACAATATGGTTTTGAGGAAAAAGTCGACGCCACTACAGGTAAGGTCTCTATCGGCACGGCAAGAATCATTCATAACTCGCTGCCCAATGCTTCCTATATTGGCTTTACGGGTACACCTATTTCCACCAAAGACCGAGACACCGTAGAGGTTTTTGGCGATTACATTGATATTTACGACATGACGCAGGCGGTTAATGATGGGGCAACCTGTCCGGTTTATTATGAATCAAGAGTAATCAATCTAAATCTTGATGATGCAACTTTGCAAGCCCTTGATGACGAATACGAACTCTTGGCTGAAGAAGGCGCAACGACAGAACAGATAGGGAAAAGCAAGAAGGAGATGTCGCACTTGGAAGAGATTCTCGGTGCACCAGCAACCATCGATTCTCTTTGCCAAGACATTCTCAAGCACTATGAGGAAAACCGTCAATATGAACTGACAGGTAAGGCAATGATAGTGGCATATTCGCGCCCTATAGCTATGAGCATTTATCATCGACTACTGGAGCTTCGCCCAAAATGGACGGATAAAGTGAAAGTTGTCATGACGGGTAGCAACCAAGACCCAGAAGAATGGCACGACATTATCGGAAACAAGCAGTATAAGAAAGAACTTGCCAAACGATTTAAGGATGACAACGACCCGATGAAGATTGCTATTGTGGTCGACATGTGGCTCACAGGCTTCGACGTCCCCTCATTGGCAACTATGTATGTTTACAAACCAATGAGCGGACATAACCTAATGCAAGCCATTGCACGAGTGAACCGTGTATTCAATGGCAAAGTGGGTGGATTGGTTGTTGACTATATCGGTATTGCCAAAGCCTTGAAAGAAGCCATGCGTGATTATACGGGGCGCGACAGAAAGAACTTTGGAAACCCAGACATCAAAGGCATGGCTTTTACAAAGTTCAAAGAGAAGTTGGAAGTGTGCCAAGACTTATTTCATGGTTATAATTATAGTAAGTTCCACACAGGGACAGATGCTGACCGTGCTAAATTAATCAAAGGTGGTGTAAACTTCATGTTGGCAACCGACAAACAAGAACAACTGCCATTATATATGAAAGAAGCAGCATTGCTGCACAATTCCATCACTCTTTGCCGAAGCCTGTTGAATGAAAAGCAACGCTTCTTAGCTGCATTCTTTGAAACTGTGCGCACTTTGCTCTCCCGAATGACAGGTAAAGGAAAAGTTACGAAGAAAGAAATTAATACTCGTATCAGTGAATTGCTGAAACAAAGTGTAAAAAGTGAAGGTGTAATCAATCTTTTCTCTGATGTTAAAGCCGAATTTTCCCTCTTTGATACAGCTTTCTTAGATGAAATTTCTAAGATGAAAGAAAAGAATATAGCTGTAGAACTGCTCAAAAAACTATTGGCGGAGAAAGTGGCACTCTATCAAAAGACCAATATCGTGCAGTCAGAGAAATTCTCTGACCTGCTCAATCGTTCTTTATCCAACTATTTGAAAGGATTACTCACCAATGAAGAAGTTATCCAAGAACTTTTGCAGTTGGCAAAAGAGATTGCTTCGGCCGATTCAGCAGCTAATGAACTTGGTCTCACTCCCGAAGAAAAGTCATTCTACGATGCCTTGACCAAACCGCAAGCAGTTCATGACCTCTATAGTAATGAAGAATTGGTAGCTATGACAAAAGAACTTACTGACTCTCTACGTAAGAACCGCACTATTGATTGGCAAAAGAAAGAGTCAGCCCGTGCTGGTATGCGCAGGATGGTTAAGCATCTACTTAAGAAATATCATTACCCACCAGAGGAAGCTGCCAATGCATTGGAAACTGTCATCAAACAGTGTGAGCAGTGGACGGATAATGAACAAGAGAATTATTCAATAAAATCGGTCAAGATGTATGAAATCCATGAGGACGAAATACAGATGGCAGCAGAACCATAGAATTAATCTTTTAAAATAAAAATAAATATAATTATCATCCAATTATGCAAAAAAGTAATTTCGCATTAATTTCAGCATTATATGATAATGCTAATGCAGGGCTATATAGTGATGTTTACTTTCCTATTATCAAATACACTATCGTAAGTCTCTTTTACGATGAAAAGCTAAAAAAAGACTATTATACACTTTTAAACATCCAAGACTATATTAAGGAGCACTTTGGCATTGAAATTCCATCACTGGTTTTACAAAGCTCTGTAAAATCATTACAACAAAAAGAATCAGATAAGTTTAATTTTGTTCTGTATGAAAATGGAAAACAATTCCAGATAAAACAGGCATGGGATTGCTCAGTGAATATTCAAGTTGATAAGCTGTATGGTGAATTTACAAATAAGAGAGAAAAACTAGAAAATGAATATTTACTATATCTAAAAAATGAAAATCTTGAAGATGATAAGAATTTTATAGATTTTATATCTGATAACACAGACGACATCTTAGGATATTTTGAAGGAAATGATTGCAACAAAGTTGATGAGAAATATACCACAATGGCATTTTTCTTAGATTATCTTTTTAAAAACAACAAAGAATTATTTTCTATTGCTAATAAACTTTTCTGGGGTTCAATCATTGCAGGCTTTTTGAAAAGAAATCCTTCTGAAATGGGGCAATTAAAGAGTGCTGAACCACATGAATATTTTTTAGACACATCTCTAATCATGGCACTATTAAAACTCTCTACATCAGAACATGAGAAATATTCCTCAGAAATGCTTGCTATAATCAAATCATCAGGAGGTGTGGCAAGAGTACATCCTATGACTCTTAGAGAGGTTTCGAATATCATTTTGTCAGTAGAGAGCTCTGGATGCCCAAAACCAAATACAGAAATAGCCTCTGCCTATGAACGTTATAATCTGACAAAAACAAAATTACTTAAGATACGAACCCAAACTGAACAGCTTCTAGATAAGTGTGGTATATCAAAACTCCCCATGATGACAGAGTATGAGTTGAAACAAGCTATATCAGAATATCAAAACAAGAAAGATGTTATAGAACTCCAGAAAGTAAGAGATCCTTTTAACCAAAATAATGAGGATAAATTTCGGGATATTCACGACATATATATGGATGACTATATCCGTGGTAGAAAGAAAACAAAAAAGGAAAAAAACATTAGTTTTGTAACTCTTAATAAGGAGTTAATTGCATTTTGTAGGAGTCGTTCTAATAATAGAGATTCAAATTTGATGCATCCAAGCAAGATTATCATAGAGCAATGGATGAATAACACAAAGGGATCAACTTTAAAGACAAGTGCATTAACAGAGGTTCTATCGCGATGCTTAGTCCTTAATAATCAGAACATAAGGCAAAAACTTGCTATTGTTTCCAAAACTTACAATGAAATATCTGAGGCCTTTGAACCCGAATTGTATAAAGAAATCATGCTAGCCTTGTACAAGAGGTCAAAAGGAGTTCTTAAGTGTATGGATGAGGCCGAAATAGAAATCAAATCTCAAAACTATGAAAAGGCTTATGCTAAGATTAAACAGGCAGAGAAAGAGGCTTTGGCAGAAAAGGAGCAGAACAAAAAAAATATTTCCCTACTTCAAGAGAAGCTAGATCAAACCCAAATAGAAAAGGAAAAGCTATATAAGCACGAGACACAACAAAAAGAAACATATGAGAATAAAATTAAAATTATAAATAAAGAAAATCAAAAACATAAGAAACTACTATCATTATATAAGACGTTAGAGGAACATAAAAACTCATTAAAACAAAAAGAAGAAACGCAACAAGACGAAGATCTAAGACTTTTAGGTTTAATAAGCTACAAGTTATTCTATTTTAATATTGCAGTTACCTTCTTCTTACTCGTTCTTTTTTTTACCAGTCTCTTTACTCTATTTACTAAGAATCTCACGCTCATCTCAAGCTTGGGTGTCGTACTCACTATATTAGGGATTTTTCTAACACATTGCAAATCTATCCTCTTAGATTTTAAACATTATAGGCAAAGTTATAAAGAAGAACGCTATAAATATTTAAAAGAGCATGACAATAAATATCAAAAATTATCTAAGGAAATTTTAGAACTCAGAACAACAATAAATAGAACAAAAGAAAATATACAGAATATTGAGTTATCGTCCTAAAGTATCATACATTGTACAACTATAAGATATTGCCTGCTGTGAAGGAAATTGATTAGAAACTCACTTATATCTAATAGACTTATACTCAGCGAAAAATCACTTCACATAGTAACGATAGATAGGCGATAACATTCAAGAAGATTTCTAATCAATACTACTCAAATTGAGGAAACATTTTTGTACCATACAAATATAAATCGTTGATAATCAATGTAGAATACATTTGAGGAAGATAAAGTTTTTAGTTATGAAGAGGATGTACTCAATGGGGTGCATCCTTTTATTATTAATGACACAAAAGGTTTAGTTATGGGGAATGAATTACGGAACAGTTATATTACTTCTTCAGTGGAGGAGAATAAGGGGGAGCTATATGGAATGTTTGAATCGGTAGATGAAAGCTTCATTCCTGGTATAACTAAATGCGTTGTGTTTATGATTAATTGTGTCTATGATTAATTGTATTATAAGAAGCTTCTGCCTTTATTAAAGAATAAGGTGTGGCGTTGAAAGTTCTGTCGGGTTTGTAGATTCGGGTTTTATAGTTCGGGGTGATTGGGGTGGAATGTGTTATGCGGTCGGTAGATCGGATTGGTATCCGTTGGTGGAGGGTGTTTTGATAGCTAGTGAATTTTACGTAGGGAGATAGAAGGTCATTTTGATTACCATCGAGCCTTACAATATGAGTCATAAAATACTTTTGATAGCTTTTTAATCTTACGATGGGCTTTAGAGAAGTCTCTCGCCCCTTGTTGAATCTTACAATAGGACTTAAATAATCGTCTTGATTGCTTTTTAATCTTACAATGGGACTTAGCGAGTCTTCTTATCCCCTGTTGAATCTTACGATGGGCTTTAGAGAAGTCTCTCGCTCCGTTTTGAATCTTACAACAGGACTTAAATAATCGTCTTGATTGCTTTTTAATCTTACAACAGGACTTAGAGAATCCTTTTGGTCGCTTTTTAATCTTACGATGGGATTCAGAACTCTTTTTTGTCCTGGTTGTAGAGTTATTTTATATAGTAATCTATTGATTAATTATTTTAATAGGATATTGAGAATTATCATAGCTATAAAATGTATTTTCAATAGATTATGGAAAGTTAGTGTTTGTATGAATTGTATTTTACATAGTCTATGGAATATTTTAGTTTGTATAGAATGTATTTTCCATAGCATATGGATAGATTGTGTTTATATAGAAAGTTTTTTCCATAGATTATGGAAAGTTTACGTTGGTATAGAAAGTTATTTTCATAGGCTATGGAAAATAATAGTTAGTATGATGGATTATTTCCATAAACTATGGAAATATCAATTTATATGGAATAATATATTATATTATTTATTGTGAGCAATTTATTTTGAATATGAAATATTAAATGTATTATTGTATTAAATGGTTTGATAATTTTAATGGTTTAATTATACATTGAATTCGCTATAATTATAGATTAATTTTTTTCCTTGATTATTGAAATAAATAATTTGTAAATTGCACTCTGAAATGGATATAAAACGAGATCAAAATATAGGTTTGAGTCCTATCGTAAGATTCAAAAGGGGGCGAGGGACTTCTCTAAGTCCTATCGTAAGATTAAAAAGCTATCAAGAGGATTCTTTAAGTCCTGTTGTAAGATTCAACAGGGGACAAGAAGGCTCTCTAAGTCCTATCGTAAGATTAAAAATCTATCGAGAGGATTCTTTAAGTCCTGTTGTAAGATTAAAAAGCTATCGAGAGGGTTTTATGATTCATGTTGCAGGTTTCGAAAGTGTTCAAAATGGCTTTCTGAGACCTGTTGTAAGGTTCGACGAGTGGGAAAGTGGCTTGCATGGAGGGATTTTCGACGTAAATAATGATTCAAAATAATATCAAGATGGAAAATATAACCGAGTTACCGTTGCGCATCAGTATTAGGGGTTGTTATTTCTCAAATTTTAGAAACAACCATCATTTTGCGCTCCACAGGCAGCTTCATGGTGCTGTGGCGAAGGTGGATTTGAAGAAATTGCACATCGACAAGGAGTTGATGGACGAGTGGGAAGGTCTTATTGAGCAGTCGTTCACGTTGGGCCCCAGGGCGAGGATTGCAGAGCTCACGAGGCAGATGGGTGAACTGAATGCGAGGCTGACGGAGATGATTACGTATATCTTCGGAGTGATTCGTGCGCAGCGTTTTTCGTTCGATAAGGATATGTCGGGTTCGGCGTTGAGGCTTTATAATATTATTCGGTCGTATCGCGGATTGCAGAAGATGTTGCGCGAGGGTAAGAGTGCGAGGATTGAGAGTTTGCTTGGGTTGTTGGATGAGAAGGCGGATGATGTGAGGCGGCTTGGACTGACGGCGTCGGTGGCGGAGCTTGGTAGGATGAACAATGAGTTGAGTGCTACGTTTATTCTTCGGGCTAATACGAAGGTGGGTCATATGCCGGCTTATAAACTTCGGCCGGAGCTGGATCGGATTTTTTCGCTCGTTGTGAATCGTATTTCGGCTTCTTATGTGCTGGCTAAGAGCGATGCCGACAAGTTGGAAATTATCAGGTTGGTGGTTATTCTTAATAGGGTTATTGCTGATTTCAGACGGAGTTATCATGAGAGTATGGCTCAGAGGCGGAGGGATAGGAGCCGGGTGGATGATTCGGTTGTCGACGATGAGGCGGTGACTGATGATGAATCGGATTCATTGGTATCGCTGGATTCATCGGTCGAGGATTTTGATTCGTCGGAAGCGGAGTCATCGGCCGAGACTTTATCGGAAGCGGATTCTGTGGAAAAGGTGGCCGAATCGGTAGAAGAAGATGAACCTTCGTTGGAAGCCGGATAATGTTTATGCTTGCGAATGTTTTTAGGGCTGTTGCATTGCGAGCCGTTGCGATGGTTTTGTTTTTAATGTTGTTTGTGAAAGTCTTTGCGGGCGACACGGCAACAATAGTGTTCACGGGCGATATATTGCTCGACCGTGGGGTGAGACAGCGTATCGCAACTTCGGGCGTGGAGGCGCTCTTCAGCGAGAGTGTTGACAGCGTGTTTGGGTTGGCCGATGTTGTGGTGGGCAATTTGGAATGTCCGGCTACGAAAATCAAAGAGCCGGTGTTTAAACGTTTTGTGTTCCGTGGTGAGCCGGAATGGCTGGAGGCGCTCAGGAGGCATGGGTTCACGCATCTGAATATGGCTAATAATCATAGCATCGACCAGGGGCGCGAGGGGTTGATGGATACTCGGAAGAACATTGAATTGGCCGGAATGACGCCCATCGGAGCGGGAAGGAATATGGCGGAGGCGTCGGTTCCGGTTGTTCTGACAACCAGTCCGAGGAAGGTTTATCTGTTTGCGTCGTTGAGGCTTCCGCTCGAAAATATGGCTTATCTAACCGACAGACCTTGCGTGAGTCAGGAGTCGATGGATACGCTTGTGTCGCGTATTGAGAGGTTGCGACGGGAGGAGCCGGAGAGTTATATCATTGTGAGTCTTCATTGGGGGGTGGAGCATCGACTCGTTCCGCAGCCGTCGCAAATCGAAAAGGCACGGAGGCTCGTCGATGCTGGGGCCGATTGTCTGGTGTGCCATCATACGCACACTTTGCAAACGGTGGAAAACTATCGTGGGCGGAGGATTTACTACAGTATCGGAAACTTTATTTTCGACCAGCGTAAACCAATCAATACGCGGGCTTGTATGGTTAAGTTGAGGATTTATTCTTCGGGTTCGGATGTTGAAACTATTCCGGTGGAGATTGAGCATTGCAGGCCGTCGGTAGTTGAGAAATAGTTTTGGGTTAGCGAGCGGGGGAATGAAAAAGGGTAAACTTATTCACACATAAGCTTACCCTCTGTTAATGATTACAAGTAAGTAATCTCTTTAACCCAGTAGAAAGTTTTGTATATACATAAACTGGTATTTAGGGACAATTAATTTTATGAACGTCTCTCAATCAATCAAAATAGTATAGGAAGGTTGCGATGCCCTCTAGCGCTGGCTTTTTTTCTCCCTCTATTTCAATTCTGAACTTTATACCTGCTTTGCATACGCCTCGGAGGTTGTCGATGCTTTCGAGTTCGGACACGAGGCGGATTCGAGAGCCGGTTATCACCGGGCGACCGAATCGCATTTTTTCCATGCCGTAGTTCACCATCATGTGTATGTTGTGCACTTCAACGCTTTCGTTCCATAGATAGGGTAGGAGCGAGAGTGTTAGGTAACCGTGGGCGATGGTGCTTTTGTATGGGCTTTCGGCTTTGGCTTTTTCTATGTCGGTGTGAATCCACTGATGGTCGAGCGTTGCGTCGGCAAACTTGTTGATTCGCTGCTGGTCAACGGTTAGCCAATCGCTTTCGCCGAGTTGTTTTCCGAGATGAGCTGCGAGTTCATCGTAGCTGTTTACGATACATTTCTTCATTATTTTTCGGTCTGATTTTATGTCGGCAAAGTTAATTCTTTTCGGTGTAGAAGTCGATGAGGCGTGTTATGGCTCTTCGGCACACGGGGCAAAATTCCGGGTTTTGGTTTGTCCTCATGCGACAGTCGGGGAACGGGCGGTAGACTCCGTGCATGGAGTATCCGGCTGGCTCGTAGGCTCCGATGTTCCATTTCTCCATTTTCTTTTCGGTTTCGTTGAATGTGGTAGGAATCTTGGTGCCTTTCTTGACCATGTCTTTCCATTTCGAGTCGAAGTCTACGAACGTCGTTAGGTTGGGTTCCCATGGTTCGATGTCGTGAGGATACATGGGAATCTGTTCGTAACCGTAGGCATATTCGTCGCCCAGTCCGGCGAACGAGTGCCCGAATTCGTGTACAACGACGGGCTTGAAGAGCGAGTGCTTCGTCATGGAAAGATTATAAGAGTTGAGGATTCCGCCGCCGCCATATTTATCGGTGTTCACTAGCACTATGATGTGTTCGTAGGGGGTTCCGGCTAGCCAATTGTGTAGGTCTTTGAGGTGAAGGGTGGTGAGGTATCGGTCGCTGTAGAAGGTGTCGAAGTTTGAGTGTAGAGCGGTGTTTTTCCATATTCCTTTGCTGGGTTCGGATGTTCCGCTGTCGTGCGACGGCGATTTCACAGCGATGATGTTGAACTTGCTGCGCAGGGTTTTGAACGGTTCGTGTGCGAATAGCGCTTCATTAGCTGTTTTGCAGTCTTCAATGAAGCTGTCCATTTGACTTTCGGTATATCCCTCGGCCACGTATGCAATGTGAATACAATGCTCGGGGTCGGCTGCAGGCTGAATAGTTTCATATGGTGTGTGCGATTCTGCACCAATTGTTCGGATGAGGATGTCGCCGGGTGCCACGGTGTGGGTGAGCGATGTGATGATTTGCCGGCGGTTGTCGCGCAGGTCTACGGTTATGTCAACAGTATCTTTGGGGTAGGGTACTAGAAACACGTTTTCGAACGCCTTGGTGTTGTTCTTGGAGATGTCGTACGATAGCCATTCTTGAAACAACGTCGAGAAAGAGTTACGATAAATCACCTTTCCAGAGCGATGATGGCGTACTGTTATTTGTCCGTTTCCTTCAACAGGCAGTTGGTCGAGGCGGTTGCGCTTGCCGAACCATCCTGGAATGCGACAGAGCTCGTCGACAGCTATTTGTTGTCGGTCGCGGTTGCCCGAGAAGATGTAGTCGAGTCGGAGGGTTTCGTTCTTGAAATACTGGTTGAAATCTTGTGCTTGCGTTGCGATTACGAGGACGAGCAGCGCGAGCAGAGTTACTAGTTTCTTCATTATATCTTGTTTTATTTCGGAGTTGTATGTTAGTCTATGGTTCGCGATGAATCATCGACCCGCTACCTTGATGGGTTGCGAGCACGAGCACCTCGGCAATCTGAACATGAGCGGGTGCGCTTGCGGCATAGAACACCACGTCGGCTATATCGTCGCCAGTTAGTGGTTTTATTCCTTTATATACGTTGTCGGCTCGTGCATCGTCGCCATGGAATCGGGTGTTCGAGAAGTTGGTTTGAACTAATCCGGGTTTAATGTTGGTGACTCTTACGGCTGTGTGTGCTACGTCGAGACGTAATCCGTCAGTAATGGTTTTCACGGCTGCTTTGGTTGCACAATAAACATTGCCGGAGGGATAGGCTGCATCACCGGCAACAGAACCGATGTTGACAACGTGTCCGCTGTTGCGCTCAATCATTGAAGGTACAATCAGGCGGGTCATTGCGAGCAGGCCTTTTATGTTTGTGTCAATCATAGTTTCCCAATCTTCCCAACTGCCTTCGTATTCGGGCTCCAGACCGAGTGCCAGACCGGCGTTGTTAACCAGAACATCTATCCGCGACCAGTTTTCGTCGAGTGATTCAATGGCTCGTCGCGCACCTTCTCTGTCGCGCACGTCGAAGTTTAGTGCGCATACTTCGGTGCCATATTCTTCACGAAGCAACTGTCCGAGCAGTTCGAGTTTGTTGTGATTGCGGCCCGTGATAATCACTTTGTAGCCGCCCAAAGCGAACCTCTTTGCGCAGCCCTCGCCGATACCGCTTGTTGCACCGGTTACGAGAACGATTTTCTTTTCCATAAATTTTTGTAGTGCCTTTTATGATTTTGAGGCAAAGGTATGGGTTTTTAGTTTCGTTGCAAACACATAGTCTGATGCACAAGCCCTCTGTATAAACGTTTTTTAGATAGGTTGGCAAAGGTCTGCTGTATCTTTTCAATACCTTTGCAAGCGAAATTTTAAATCAAAAAATCAATGAAGAAAGTTTTATTATTTATTGCAATCACCCTGCCCCTGTTGTTCACCTCATGCTCGTCTGAAAAGATTGAAAACAACCCACTCCTGGGAACATGGGAAAAGATGACAGACGGCGACTATGAAGAAATAAGATTCTATCACGACTTAACTGTCGTTAGGTCTGTTGTTGACAAAGACAGTAAGGCTATCACCGAAACTCGTGGTGACTACGTTCTGAAAGAAGACGCCATCATTGTACTCAAATGGACATCGGAGAGAAAAAAGAATCCCGTGACCGACAAATGGAGCGAGCCTGAGAATAAGAAAAATTCAATAACATATTCCTACACGCTCAACAAAAGCAATTTCCTTTATTTGACGTATAAGGATATGAATGGGAATCTAGTTAAAGACACTTACACAAAGAAATAAAATTCATCTGGTTCATAAACCCAAACAGGGCGACTCTCATTATAGAGTCGCCCTGTTTTTGTTATCCAGTTTTAATTTAGAAAGTCCACTTGGCCGCTACTGTCGGAATGGCATAGAAGCGATTGTTTTGTCCTTTATCGTTCCAAACGAAGTTGTTGCTGATTTCGACTTCCGAACCAAGTGAAAGTTTAACTTTTTCCCAGCCGCGGATGGTGTTTAGATTATACCATAGCTGCGGTTCTGAAACAACGATAAGCTTTCCGTTAACGTTCGGGTCGTACCACAAATCGCAAAAGCCGCTGAATGTAATTCGTCCGCCGCCGAACGTGGTTCCCCAAACTTCTGTGACTTGGAAGCCGCTGAATGGCTTGAGCCCCGTGTGCGAGTTCTTGAAATAATATTTGTAGAGCAATTGCACGCTGAAGGTTTTCGAGAAATCTTTCGATGCCCAGTTCCAAGCTCCGCCTGCAAGAACGGAGTGCTGATAGCGGTTGCCATAGTAGGCATTGCCTGCTTCGCCCGAGCCGAGTCCGCCGTTATATTCCACGTGGGCCGCCCATTGTTTGTTTTGGCTAACGTTGAATTCGCGTGCAATTTCCCAGTAGGCTCCCATTGCACCGTCGCCTTTATAATCTATGTCGGTGAAAAGATAAGTCGACCCCCAGGTATCGGGTTTAAACATCTCGACGGTTGTGGTGACCGATGTGCGCGACCCCATATCCTTGTAGAGCGAATGCCCGAGGTCGTAGTGCAGTTGAACATTTTGAGAATGCAGATTTGTGAAAGATACCGTTGCGAGAACGGCTAGAATGAATAATTTTTTCATGATAGAATCCTTATTGTTTAAATCGTTGGCAAAGTTAAACAGACTTCATCGCAGGTCGATTACCTCTGTACGCGGAAAATCTTTTCTGTTGAAACGAAACATTGCGTCGGGCAGGTTTTTTGCGCGGAAGTTCGACACGGATATGTTCACCCACGATGTGTTTTGTAGCATTTTTATTGCCACGGGCTGATAGTTGCGGTTGATGGTTATGAACATTTCGCGAACGCTCCGTCCAGCCGTAGTGGCTTTCATGTGGACGACGGTGTTTTTGCCGGAGGGTTTCATCGACAGGTTGTAGCCCGACTTATACATGGTTACGAATCCGTAGGGATTCATGGCCATGCGCTGTGCTTCGTTGAGTGTGGAGATGTTTACTTCGTTGGTAGATTTCATATAGGTCCACTGTGTCCGTCCGTCGAACCACACTTTCACTGCCGATGTTGAGGCTGTGAATTTTTGTCCTTTGATGGATATGGTTCCCGGCACTCGTCCATATTTTCCGCCGGATATGGTGAAGTTGGCCGTAGCTCCACCTTTATTTCCTATTACGGCCGCGGTTTTGTCGAGTATTTGTCGTGCTTTTTTCGCGTTTTGTGCGATGGCTTTGCCACCGAGCAGCAAGGCCATCATGATGATGATGAGTTTTGTTGTTTTCATTTTTATGTGTTGATGTTATGATTACTTTTCCGAGGGATGGACAGACACGAGGTCTATCCCTACATGCGGCCTGTCGGCTGAATTGGCATGATGATTTTGAGTTGTGCACACCCGCTGATGCGAGCAATCTTGTTGTTTTGAGTTGCCCTCGCCCACTGGTGTAGGATACAGAGCGGGAGCGTTATCCCTTACTTTTCAATCTTTCAATGAGCGAGTCCAGACTGTTTTCGTCTATGATGAGAACTTCGCGTGGTTTGGAACCTTGTGCCGAGCCAACGACGCCGGCTTTTTCGAGCTGGTCCATCAATCGTCCGGCACGGTTGTAGCCGATTGAGAATCGGCGCTGAATCATGCTTGTTGAACCTTGTTGACTTTGGACGATTGCGCGAGCGGCTTCATCGAAGAGCGGGTCGATTGTTTGGTTATCTAATCCTCCTCCTCCGCCTATACCATTATCTTCGGATAGAGGTTCGGGAATCTCGAGTGGTGTCACCGGGCCGGGCTGTGCGGCTATAAAGTCGCTTATGTTTTCAACTTCGGGTGTGTCTACGAAGGCGCATTGTACGCGGGTGGGTTCTCCGCCGTTGAGATATAACATGTCGCCTCGACCAACGAGTTGTTGTGCTCCGGGGCGGTCGAGAATTATTCGTGAGTCCATCATGGCCCCTACTCGGAATGCTATTCTGCCTGGGAAGTTGGCTTTGATGTTACCGGTGATTATGGTTGTTGTGGGTCGCTGGGTGGCGATAATCATGTGTATGCCCACGGCTCGTGCCAGCTGTGCGATTCGTGTTATAGGCATTTCGATTTCTTTTCCGGCGGTGAGGATGAGGTCGCCGAACTCGTCGATTATCACGACGAGATAGGGCATATATTCGTGTCCTTCCTCGGGGTTAAGCTGGTGACTGAGGTATTTCTGGTTGTATTCTTTCAGGTTTCGGGCTCCGGCTGTCTTGAGCATGTCATACCGTTCGTCCATGAGCACGCATAGTCCTTTGAGGGTTTTCACAACCTTTTGTACGTCGGTTATTATGGGTTCGTCCACGTTCTCGTCGACGGCAGCCATGAATGGTTTTGCTATTGGGGCGTAGATGCTGAATTCAACTTTTTTGGGGTCGACAAGGACGATTTTCATTTCATTGGGGTGCTTCTTGTAGAGCAGCGATGTAATGATGGCGTTCAGTCCTACTGATTTACCCTGTCCGGTGGCTCCGGCAACGAGCAGGTGTGGAATTTTCGCGAGGTCAACCATGAACACGTCGTTCGTGATAGTTTTTCCGAGCGCGATGGGCAGTTCCATGGTCGATTCCTGGAACTTGCGCGAGTTGAGAATAGAAAACATCGATACGATAGACGGTTTGGCATTGGGCACTTCTATTCCGATAGTTCCCTTTCCGGGCATGGGGGCAATGATTCGAATTCCGATTGCAGCCAAACTGAGGGCTATGTCGTCTTCAAGATTCTTAATCTTCGATATTCGCACACCTTGTGCCGGAGTTATTTCGTATAGAGTTATTGTTGGCCCAACGGTTGCGCGGATACTCTTAATTTGTACGCCGAAATCGTTCAGTACCTTTATGATTCTGTTTTTATTGGCTTCGAGTTCCTCCTTGTCGACGTAGTTTATTTGCGAGTCGGAGTCATATTCCTTAAGTAGATTAAGCGTGGGGAATTTCCACATCGTGAACGGTTCGCGTGGGTTGATGGGTGTCGATGGAATATTTTCGCTTGCCACGGTCTTACTGTCGGCTTGTTCGGCCGCCTTAGCGATGTCGACACTCATGGATATTTCATCCTCGTGCTTGTTTTTCGTGGCAGATTCTTTCTTCCGAGCAGGTTCGGGAATATTGTCGGCAATGAATTCCACTTCCTGCTGTTCCGGAATGTTTGTAGATTGAGCGGTGGGGTCGCCCTGCTCCGAAACGGTGAATTTTACCTTGCTTTTTAGATAGTCTACCGGGTTGAGCAGCTTGCGAATGAAGGTTATTGTTTCTGATGTGGCATAGGTTAGGAAAGCCAGCATGGTAATAACAAGCAAGGCTACCAATCCCGGCTCGCCTACGATGTTTTCCATATACTGAACGCAGAATGCTCCGTGTCCGCCGCCGGGATTGAACACCTTGTCGCCCATGAACGGCGCGAGGAATTTTGCGAACATAATAGAACTCCAAATCATTGTTAGAGCCGTTCCGAAGAACCATTTCCAAAGGTCGACCTTCTCGTAGGCCCGCATCATTTTCAATCCGCAAACAATGATGAACAACGGGATTAAAAAAGCCGGAATACCGAAACATTTCGCAATGAGAAAATAGGAAAGAATGGCTCCTACCGAGCCGCAATAGTTATGAAATTCGTGTGCCGTGTTTTCAACTTCGCCCGGACGCAGTTCGGTGACCAGGCTTTGGTCGGCCTGCCCTGTGCTGAAATAACTAATGAAGGCTATGAGTAGAAAGATTGCTACAAGGAACAATATAAGTCCTAAAATGAAACCTGTTTTGTCGTTAAGTATATTGTTGAATCCGATCGCTTCGCTAAATGTTTTAGCCTTGCGTTCAGTTTTTTTCTTTGCCATTCTGAATCTAAATATTTTGATGCAAAAGTAACGAGATGTTCACAATTAATTGTCCCCCTCCCTTGTCAGGTGTAGGCTGATGTATTAAGAGAAATATTAAATTACTTGCATTATCAATTCGACAATTACTGTCGGTGAAGGCTCCATCGCCTCACGTAATTGGGCGTTCTTGTAGTCGCAGAAAAGTTTGGCTACATTTGCTGCCATGAAAAAAGAGCAGTGAGGCTCATAAAACAAACATTCATGGATAGGTTAAAAAGATTTCAGGTTAGCTCAGCCCAAAACGAAACGTTGAATTGGGCTTTCGGAATTTATTTACTGGTGGTTATTTTAGGATTTGTGGATAACTGGCTCGGTCGGCCGGCCGAGTCGGCCGAATCGCTCGTGCAAGTATTTGCTTCCGCGCAAAACGAACGTGTAATGCTCATTGTTGAACAATTGCTCACCGGATGCGGCGAACTGCTGATGCTAGAGATTTTCAGGCGTTGCTTGCATCGCGAGAATCAATATTTCGTTCATCTTGCCGCCGTAGTTCTGATGGTTCTGATGGCGCTCGGGATGATTATTCATTGCTTGCCCAACGGTGCAACGATAGATGAAAATGGTTTGCATGAAACTGCGTGGAGTCTTTTCCAAACCAGGTTCTATACTTATAATCATTATGCAATGCTCTTGGTGAAACTGTTTCTCGGAATTGCACTCGCGTTGCGCTATGGTGGACGGATAAGACTCTACGGTTTGTCGCTTTTCATTGTCCCGCTGTTTATGATGCTCTGTTCGTTTGCCTATTTCTATGCCTACACGGAAATTGGCGGTCTTACGATGGATGATATAAACACGCTCAACTCTTTTCTTAGCATCGTGAACTTCATTCTCATGCCACTTCCGGTTGTATTGCTTCGTTTGTCGATGTCTACAGATTCATAATTAACAACAATATGAACACTTTCTCAAGGCTCTGCAATCACCGAATAGGGTGGGCGAGCATTCTTCTTTTCATTACCATTCTTCCTATTTCCATGTCGGCTCGCAAAGTAACTAACTTCGATTCAGGTTGGCGATTTATGTTGGCCGACGACAAACGTATGTCCGACAAAACTTTCGACGATTCATCATGGCGACTGCTTGACCTGCCGCACGACTGGGCCATCGAGGGCGATTTCTCGGCCGGTAATCCAAGCGGAGCAGGCGGAGGGGCATTACCTGGCGGAGTGGGATGGTATCGCAAGAGCTTCCGCGTAGAGAGCGCGTCGTCCGAACAAAAACACATGGCCATACGATTCGACGGAGTATATATGAACTCAACAGTGTGGATAAACGGCCACAAGCTCGGTACGCGCCCCTATGGCTACATCTCTTTCGAATACGATTTGACACCTTTTATTATATGGGGCGGCGAAAACGTAATAGCCGTGAAGGTTGACAACTCCGACCAACCGAACTCGCGCTGGTATTCGGGATGTGGAATTTACAGACACGTGTGGCTTGTTGAAACCAGTTTGCTACACATCGACACATGGGGCGTTTTCGTGATGCCGAAGAAAATCAAAGGCGACAACTGGCAGGTGCCCGTGAACGTTGTACTGAAAAACAGTGAAGGCAGGCAACCGATGATTCGTAATACGCTGCTCGATAAGAACGGTCGAATCGTAGCCCGCCAGGAAAGTAGGTCGGTTAGCCAAACTCTCATGGTGCGACGGCCGATGCTTTGGTCGGTGTCTACTCCGAACGTTTATAAACTCAAAACAGAGATAATTCTCAATGGAAAGGTTGTCGATGAAGAAACTACAATCACAGCCTTTCGCGAGTTCCGTTTCGACGACAGTAGCGGTTTCTGGCTCAATGGCCGGAATATGAAAATCAACGGCGTTTGTAACCATCACGACCTGGGATGCCTTGGTGCCGCACTAAACGAAGATGCACTACATCGTCAACTCTTCAAGCTCAAGGAAATGGGTGTCAATGCCATCCGCTGTTCGCACAATCCGCCCGCGCCCGAACTTCTGAATCTCTGCGACACGATGGGATTCATTGTCATGGACGAATCGTTCGACATGTGGCGTCGCAAGAAAACTAAGAACGATTATGCCCGCTTTTTCGACGAATGGCATGAACGCGACCTAACCGACATGGTTCTGCGCGACCGCAATCATCCCAGCATAATGATATGGAGCATCGGAAACGAAGTGCTCGAGCAATGGTCGTCGGCCGACACCGACGCGCTGACTCTCGAGCAGGCTAATCTTATATTGAATGCCGGGCAGGACGCTTCGAAACTCGCCCACGGTTCTGAGCTATCGCCCAATTCGCTACTCACAATTCATCTGGTCGACATCATTCGCCGCCTCGACACATCGCGCCCCATAACTGCGGGATGCAATGAGCCATCGCCCAACAACCACCTCTTCAAATCAGGTGCGCTCAACCTGATAGGCTTCAACTATCATCACGAAATGGTAAACGATGTCCCGAAAAACTTCCCCGGTAAACCGTTCATCATGACCGAAAGCGTATCGGCTTTGCAGACGCGCGGATTTTATAGGATGCCGTCGGATAGTATCTTCGTTATGCCAGAACGGTGGGACCGACCTTACACCGACCCGACAATGATGTGTTCGGCTTACGACAACTCGCATGCCCCATGGAGCTCAACCCATGAGGCAACCTGGGATGTTGTAAAGCATAAACCATATTGCTCCGGGCAGTTTATCTGGACAGGCTGGGATTATATCGGCGAACCAACTCCTTATGGCTTCCCCGCACGAAGCAGCTATTTTGGAATAATCGACTTGGCCGGTTTCCCAAAGGATGCCTATTATATGTATCAAAGCGAATGGACCAACAAACCCGTGCTGCATCTCTTTCCGCATTGGGATTGGCTGCCGGGACAAACTATCGACATGTGGTGCTATTACAGTCGGGCCGATGAGGTTGAACTCTTTGTCAACGGAAAAAGTCAGGGCATTCGTCGTAAACCCGACTCGCACACCTATCATGTCTCATGGCGCGTGCAATATGAACCCGGCGAAGTGATGGTTGTAGCCCGAACGAATGGCAAAGAAACCGGCCGACAGATTATACGAACATCCGGTCAGCCCTACACTATTCGTCTCACCACCGACTATATCGGCAAGGACACCTATTTCGTTAATGCCGAGGTGGTCGATAAAGAAGGCAATCTGTGTACGACCGCCGAAAACGATATAGTTTTCTCGTCCGACAATGCCGAGATAATCGGTGTTGACAACGGTTCTCAGTTCTCAACCGAGCGTTTCAAGGCCAATCATCGTAAAGCCTTTTTCGGTCGCTGTCTCGTTGTTCTGAAATCTAAATCTCCCAATCCGATAACTCTCCGCGCCCGTTCCATTGGCCTCGCCGATACCCAAATAAACCTCTAGCAACAAATCTTACATGAAAATTGCCCTTTGAGATGCGTATAACTCACCATCCCAAAGGGCAATTTCATTTACGTATATCGTATTCTAATAATTTATAAGATGACAACGCAATTCGGTGACCGTTTTTTGCCCCCCGAATTCCCAGGACGCTTTCCCGATGACCGTTTTTTGCTCCCTGAATTCCCAGGACGCTTTCCCGGTGACCGTTTTTTGTTCCCTGAAATCCCAGGACGCTTTCCCGATGACCGTTTTTTGCTCCCCGAATTCCCAGGACGCTTTCCCGATGACCGTTTTTAACTCCCCAAGTTCAAGGGAGAGCAACCCGATGACCGTTTTGCTTTCCACAAAATAAAAACGAGATGAAAAGACTTTGGTAAAAATCCTAAATTCAATATCTTTGCATTCGCCAAAACGAAGAAATGAGCACCCTTAGCTCAGTTGGTAGAGCAACTGACTCTTAATCAGTGGGTC
>ERZ773067.594-NODE-594-length-21334-cov-3.091640_pt1 | contig 21334 bp, 17 predicted proteins | sample MGYA00580622_ERZ773067 | MGnify/ENA primary metagenome ERZ773067 (study PRJEB29015, sample SAMEA2737998) | human oral metagenome | biome: human oral; feature: human-associated habitat; material: dental | place: China | collected 2113 ...
TTACGCAGACATCAGGTACAAATTCAAACTTTGTTCCGGTTTCTGTTATGTTTGTAGTTAATACAGAGCCATTATAACGGACTCTTCTAAGATGGTCATCATTATCTGCTTTTTGGACTTCGATGTTAATATGCCGCCCGTCTCCGGTTACACATTTTGTATCCATAATTATGGAACGCCCATGCAGATTTTCTACTTTACATTGAGGTATATTCTCAGTAACTATGAGTTCATCATCATCTAGGATGACTCGGAGTATTTCTTCACAAAACTCCTTGCTTTCCGCCATTTTGCTAAACATCAAGTCATCAATCGGGTTCAGCCCTCTGGCATACTCTTCAAATTCTTTTTTTGGTTGGCATTGTAGTCCTTTCTTTTTGGGATTTGCTATAATGCCTTTACCGGTATTATAGCAGATATTTTGAAAAATATAAACTTAGAAATTCCAGATAACTAGAGAAGTTAGAAATTCAGTTTAGAATTAATATAGATATGAGCCACAATAATCAAGAAGAACTTAATAATTTGATGGAAGCTTACAGAATAATATGAAATTTATAGAACATAATAATTATTGCAGCTCATATTTACAAATATAATTATAAGATGTTTTAAGCTTTTAGCCAACGTTAAAGTGTACAAAAATTTGAGAATTTACTATACAAAATAAACAAAAAAATGAGTAAAATAATACTGCCAATATTGTAAGCTTAATTTCAGATTCAATATTGGCAGTTGTTCTTAATTTGACCTTTTGCTTAAAATCATTACAATTATATACTCAATTATTCCATATAGAGTAGCAAGCAGGGAGACAACAAGGTAGGCTGCAAGATTTGTTATATCTGAGATTTCTGTTGCTGCCATTGCTAAAGAAACAATAGTAAGTAAAACTCCTGTTGGAATGGAAATATATCTTAAAAGTGTAAGAATATCATCCATAGTTCGCTTTCCGGATATAATTACAGCACCCAAGTTTATAAAAAGAAGTATAATGAATGTAGGTAAATCGTATAAGCCTAAGAATACATCAGTAAAATTAGACTTTGAGAGTATTCCTATTAGAATTGAAGTAGCAATAAATAAGGAGAGTCCCGCAAGCAAGCGAATTACAACTTTCTTTTTAGAAAAATTATTATCACTAACACCTATTTTATCGGCAAGCTCTTTTTGAGTAAGTCCGATTTTAGTTCTTGCAGTTGAAAAAAATTGCTGATTTTTTCAGTATCCATATTTGTCTCCTAAGTTTAGATTATATTTATATAATACAGGGATAATGGGAGAGAGACAAGCTACAATTTGTAGAATGACTCTACGAAAGGGAGAATTGCACTGCTTAATGAATAAATGGGGATAAATTATCTTTCCCATTTCTTTTCAAATAGTGTATAATAATTAACATAACACAATCCCATAAAAGATTAGTCAGAAGGAGATTTATAATAAAATGGCAGATAAACAATATGAATTCAGTACCCGCCTTGCTGACCTTGTGTCGCAGGCACAGGTTAGTGGGAACAAGGTACATGAAAGTGATATAAAAGAATTTTTTGAGGACTTGGAGCTGGATGACAGTCAGTTTGACCATATCTTTGCCTATCTTAAAGCTTCCCATATAACCATAGAAGGGTATGAAACCAAAGAAGAGATTGAAGCAGAAGTAAGAGAGTATGAGAATGCAGCCAAAGAACAGCTTGAAAAGGCTGCAAGAGAAGGAACCCTGAAAAATAGCGGAATAAAGAAAAAAAGTAATAAAAAAACACTTAACTTCCAATCTGAATTTTTAAATATGTATTTGGAAGAACTGCGATACATAGAAAAAATGACGGTCAAAGAAGAAGAAAAACTAATTGAACTGTTATTAAAGGGGGATGAGAAGGCTGAGACTTCTTATATAGAAAGAAAACTTCATAAGGTAGTTGAAATAGCACGCGGTTTTGAACTGACTGAGGATTATTTTAAAGAACTTATATCCGAAGGAAATATAGGGCTTTTAATCGGCTTAAAAGAACTCAAAGATCTTAAAGGAGATGATAAACCGATTGAATTTATTGAAAGCAGAATAGAAAGTGCTATGCAGGATTTTATAGAAGAAAGCCTTGAGACAGAAAGTACCGGTAATGCTATGGTTGCCAAGGTAAACTTTGTTAGCGATGCTGCTAAAAAAATGAAAGAGATGAACGGTTCATCACCTACGCTTAAGGAACTTGCAAGTTATACTAATTTGACCGAAGCTGAACTAACTGATATCATAGAACTGTCCGGAGATAATTTAAAGAGTAAAGAGTGATTTAACAGTATTCGCTGGTAGTTAATATGTTAAATCAAAAACAGGCAGAATATTAAGCAAAATTATTCACGAAATATCAAGAAAGCACGTAATTAAGCCGCAGGCTTAGAATTATGTGCTTGCGCAGATATTTTGATGTAATCACATTTAGCCGAAGGCTAAATGCGTGAATAAGTGAAGCGAGCTATCTGCAGAAAAATTTGTTGTTTTTGAAACGCTTCATGCACGAATAATAATTATCATCCGGACATAAACCTTGTTAATAATTTATATCATCTACATACAGGAGGAATTTATGAGTACAGACCGTTATGTCAGCCCACTTTCAGGGAGATATGCAAGCAAGGAAATGCAGTACATATTTTCGCAGGATAAGAAGTTTACTACCTGGCGCAGACTTTGGATTGCACTTGCGGAGGCAGAAAGAGAACTTGGGCTAAATATCACCGAGGAGCAGATAGCAGAGCTTAAAGCGCATGTAAATGATATAAACTATGATGTAGCAGTGGCAAGGGAAAAAGAAGTCCGCCACGATGTTATGAGCCATGTCTATGCTTACGGAGTACAGTGTCCAAAGGCAAAGGGTATTATTCATCTTGGTGCTACGTCCTGCTACGTAGGCGATAATACCGATATTATCATAATGACGGAAGGACTTAAGCTTGTAAAGAAAAAACTCCTCAATGTAATGAGTAAACTAGCTGATTTTGCTGAGAAATACAAGGCTCTACCTACACTTGCATTCACTCATTTTCAGCCGGCGCAGCCTACAACTGTAGGAAAGAGGGCAACTCTCTGGCTCATGGAGTTAAAACTTGATTATGATGATGTCTGCTATATGATAGACAGTATGAAACTGCTTGGCTCAAAGGGAACTACAGGTACTCAGGCAAGCTTTTTGGAGCTTTTTGACGGAGACCATGAGAAGATTAAGAAGATAGATAAGCTGATAGCTGAGAAAATGGGATTTACAGACTGTTTTCCTGTCTCAGGTCAGACCTACTCAAGGAAAGTGGACTCAAGAGTGCTGAATGTACTTGCGGGCATTGCTTCAAGTGCACATAAGTTTTCAAATGATATAAGACTTTTACAGCATCTTAAAGAAGTGGAAGAGCCGTTTGAAAAGAGCCAGATAGGTTCATCAGCCATGGCTTATAAGAGAAATCCTATGAGAAGTGAGCGTATAGCTTCGCTTTCAAGGTATGTGATGAGTGATTTGATGAATCCTTATATAACCGCAGCTACTCAGTGGTTTGAGAGAACTCTGGATGATTCTGCAAATAAGCGTCTGTCTGTTCCTGAAGCCTTCCTTGCTATTGACGGTATACTTGACTTATATATGAATGTGGCAGACGGACTTGTGGTATATGAGAAGGTAATAGAAAAACATATAATGGCTGAACTTCCGTTTATGGCTACTGAGAACATAATGATGGATGCAGTTAAACGTGGTGGAGACAGACAGGAACTTCACGAGAAGATAAGAACTTTATCTATGGAAGCAGGAAGGAATGTAAAGGAGAGAGGGCTTGATAATAACCTGCTTGAACTTATAGCAGCCGAACCTTCCTTTGGTATTACTCTTGAGGAACTTAAAAAGCAGATGGAGCCATCAAAGTACACCGGTCGATCCAAAGAGCAGGTGGAGGACTTCTTAAAGGAAGTCATAAGACCTATACTTGTTGAGAATAAGACAGAGCTTGGGCTTGAAGCTGAGATAAATGTGTAAATTAATCTAAGTTTTTAAAAGATGTAAGCAAAGTTTAGGAGGAATGGCATAATGCATTTGCTTGTGGAGGTTATTTTTTATGCCGGACAAAGAAAGACTTTGCCTCAGAAAGGCTACCGCCCGGATGCTGTTTTTAACAAATCCGGAGATTATTGGGGAATCGTTTTTATTGAGTTGGAGGTTGATAAATTTAATGTTCAGGCTCCGGCAATAATAAAATTTACATTTCAGGATTATCACTACAAGGAGATTTGCATCGGGCAACAATTCCTGATTATGGAAGGCAGCTGTCAGGTAGGTGAGGGAAAAATTGTTTCAATAGATAGGGATTGGCAGAGGTAGTAGGAAAAACAGTGAGAATAAGAAGAGCAGAGGAAAAGGACATTTCAAAGGTACTGGAGTTATTAGGTCAGGTGCTGGAGCTCCATGCAGACATCCGTCCTGATATATTTGTATCGGGAACGACAAAGTATACGGAATCTGAACTTACAGAAATTTTTAAGGATGATACAAAACCTGTATATGTGGCAGTAAATGAAAATGATGAAGTTATGGGCTATGTATTCTGTATGATTAGAGAGCCTGTTAATTCTAATAATCTGGTTCCACACAGATATATTTTCATAGATGATTTATGTGTGGACAGGGAGGCACAAGGGCAGAGAGCAGGGAGGCAGATTTTTGAGTTTGTCAAAGAAGAAGCAAAGAAGATTGGCTGCTATGAAGTCATTCTAAATGTCTGGGAGGGCAATGATAATGCCATAAAGTTTTATAAGAAGATGGGTATGAAAAACAGGGCGATGCTGATGGAGATTGTAGTGTAAAAATGTGGGTTATCCCTTTCTTTTCCGTGATTTTAGGAAAATGAGGGAGATTTGGAACAACCCTTAATATGCTCATTCAGACTGTCACAGCTTATTTCACAGTCACAGAAAAAGCGTGACAAAGAAATCCTGTATTTAAGCGAGGGTAAAAAAACCAGTTAGCTATAGAGTTTCAACAGCTTCCTTGGATAGTCCGGTTAATTTCATAATAAAGCCAAGTTCCATACCATGTTTTTTCCCAAGCTCCAAACCACGTGCTTCACCGGATTCAACGCCCTTATTATATTAATCAAGCAGAACAAATTCCAAAGCCTGCTCAGGTGGGAATACTGTCATTAACATAGTCTCGACCTCCTTTCGGTGGTGTTCTAAAAAAATCTTTCAAAACACCGTTATCTATACAGGTATTAATAGTTTCTTTTAAGCCTTTAATTTTTTTCGCCGAATATATTTAACCCCAATTAATTGGACTAAATATTTGAATCAGACAAAGGACTTATAATATATTTTCAGAAATTATACTATGTCAAATCATACAAAAAATCACGATTTTGCTATACCGATTAAACAAAAATAAAATCATTAATAAAGAATAATTAAAAGAAGGACTGAATATGCTTTTATAATTACTGCGTATGAGCGATATATCAAACTATTATGTTTATTAAATGGTACACCCTTGCATTTAACCACTACATATTGTATTATTAGGGGAAACATTTGTAAGCGGGAGGAAGAAAGTATATGGAAGCTAATATTACTCTTATAAAAGGTGACGGAATCGGACCTGAAATAGTAAATGAAGCTGTGAAAGTGCTTGACAGGATAGCTTCTGTATATGGACATAAGTTTAATTATAATGAAATCCTTATGGGAGGCTGTTCAATAGATGAGTATGGAATTCCTCTTACAGATGAAGCCATTAAGACAGCAAAAGCAGCAGATGCAGTTCTTCTTGGTGCAGTTGGAGGCAATACGGATACTTCTCCCTGGTACAAGCTTCCACCTGAAAAACGTCCTGAGGCAGGGCTACTTAAAATAAGGAAGGAACTGGGGCTTTATGCAAATATAAGGCCTGCTATTTTGTTTGATGAATTAAGAGCTGCCTGCCCGTTAAAGGAGTCTACAGGAGAAAAAGGCTTTGATTTTGTTATATTCAGAGAGCTTACAGGTGGGCTTTATTTTGGAGAGAGAAGCACTACAATTGTAGAAGGAAGAAGAAAAGCGATAGATACCTTAGTATATACAGAAGATGAGATAGAAAGAGTGGCAAGAAGAGCTTTTGAGGCTGCAGCAAAGAGGAAAAAACAGGTATGCAGCGTAGATAAGGCAAATGTACTGGATTCTTCAAGGCTCTGGAGACAGGTAGTCTCTGAAGTAGCTAAAGATTTCCCTGAGGTAAGACTTACCAATATGTTGGTTGATAACTGTGCTATGCAGCTTATAGCCAATCCTGCTCAGTTTGATGTAATCCTTACTGAAAATATGTTTGGAGACATACTTTCTGATGAGGCAAGTATGGTGACAGGTTCTCTGGGAATGCTTCCATCGGCCAGTCTTGGAGAAGGGAAATTCGGGCTTTATGAGCCGAGCCATGGTTCAGCTCCAGATATAGCAGGACAGGATAAGGCAAATCCTATTGCAACAATAATGTCGGTAGCTATGCTTCTTAGATACTCCTTTGGACTTGATGCGGAAGCAGATAAAGTTGAGGAAGCGGTTAAGGCTGTGCTTAAAAAGGGATATAGAACGGGAGATATTTACAGCGAAGGAAAGATACATGTTGGCTGTAAAGAAATGGGAGATAGGATAGTGGCTGAGATTGAAAAATAATATTTTCTAACTCCAAATTATTGTGGCTAAATTATATACGGGAATCTGACAACAACCTTCATGTATTTAGAGGTCTGTAACTTTGGCGTGAATAATTTTGATAATCAGTTAAATTAATGATACAAGTGTCAAAAGTATAAAAACCGATTGATGCTTGATTGTAAGGGAATTTATTATCTTTTGATATGCAAAAAATGAGCAGATTACGAATTTTTTTGCAAGGTTTTATGATAGTAACAAGAAAGGAAATAATAAATGAGAAGTGATAATGCAAGAGCCGGTATGCAACAGGCACCGGCAAGGAGTCTTTTCAATGCGCTGGGATTTACAGCGGAAGAGATGAGGAAACCTATAGTCGGTATAGTAAGTTCATACAATGAAATAGTGCCGGGACATATAAACTTAGATAAAATAGTTGATGCAGTAAAGCTGGGAGTTGCAGAGGCAGGCGGAGTACCTGTGGTATTTCCTGCTATTGCGGTCTGTGATGGTATAGCTATGGGGCATATAGGAATGAAGTATTCTCTTGTAACAAGAGACCTTATAGCAGATTCAACTGAAAGTGTTGCTATGGCTCACCAGTTTGATGCCCTGGTTATGGTACCTAACTGTGATAAGAACGTACCGGGACTTCTAATGGCAGCAGCAAGGGTGAATATACCTACAGTGTTTGTTTCAGGAGGGCCCATGCTTGCCGGAAGAGTTAAGGGATGTAAAACCAGTCTTTCCTCTATGTTTGAAGCGGTTGGAGCTTATGCGGCGGGAAACTTAAGTGAAGAGGATGTACTTGAATATGAAAACAAAGCCTGTCCAAGCTGTGGCTCCTGCTCAGGTATGTATACTGCAAATTCAATGAACTGCCTTACGGAGGCTCTCGGAATGGGGCTTCGTGGTAACGGTACAATACCTGCAGTGTATTCGGAAAGAATAAAACTTGCAAAACACGCAGGTATGGCAGTTATGGAAATGTTCAGGCAGAATATAAGACCTCGTGATATAATGACAAAAGAAGCTATTATTAACGCACTTACAGTAGATATGGCACTGGGATGTTCCACAAATTCAATGCTTCATTTGCCTGCAATTGCACATGAAATAGGCTTTGATTTTGATATAGCCTTTGCTAATCCGATAAGTGAAAAAACACCTAACCTCTGTCACCTTGCACCTGCGGGACATACTTATATGGAGGACTTAGACGAGGCAGGCGGTGTATATGCGGTTATGAAGGAACTTGCAGATATAGGGCTTATAAATACCGAATGTATGACAGTTACAGGTAAGACTATAGGTGAAAATATAAAACATGCTTACAACAGAGATGAAGAAGTTATCAGACCTGTAAGCAACCCGTATAGTAAAACAGGTGGGCTTGCAGTACTTAAAGGAAACCTTGCACCGGATGGAAGTGTGGTTAAGCGTTCTGCCGTTGCAGAAGAAATGATGGTACATGAAGGCCCTGCAAGAGTATTTGAGTCGGAAGAGGATGCTATTAAGGCAATAAAGGGTGGTCAGATAGTATCGGGAGATGTAGTTGTTATCAGGTATGAGGGTCCTAAGGGTGGTCCCGGGATGAGAGAGATGCTTAATCCTACTTCAGCTATAGCAGGTATGGGATTGGATTCAACAGTGGCACTTATTACAGACGGAAGATTCTCAGGAGCTTCAAGAGGAGCATCTATCGGTCATGTATCTCCTGAGGCAGCAGTAGGAGGTCCTATAGCTCTTGTCAAAGAAGGAGATATAATTTCTATCAACATCCCTGAGATGACACTTAATATGAAGGTGTCAGATGAGGAGCTTGAAGAAAGAAGAAAGTCCTGGAAACCTAAGGAAATGGGAGAAATCACAGGTTATCTTAAGAGATATCAGGCTATGGTTACATCAGGAAACAGAGGAGCTATTCTTGAAGTGCCTAAGATGCAATATGAATAATAATTTTTTGTTTGATTGGTAGCGGAATATATAATATACTTAAGTTATAATAGTTTCAGTATAATATACCATTTTTACAAAAATAAGTGAAGTACTAATATTTTTGCAAGGATTGTGATAAGCAAAGCTGTAGCAATCCTGTATCGTTGGATGCCAAATACTTTTGACACCCACATCATATCATGATGTATAATATTTGGTATATAATCATAGTTAATAAATTTAGAAAGAGGAGAATTTATGGCAGAACTTAATGGATCACAGATTCTTGTTGAATGTTTGAAGGAGCAGGGAGTAGATACTATCTTTGGCTATCCCGGCGGTGCGGTGCTTAATCTTTATGATGAGCTGTATCGTCATCAGGATGAAATAAAGCATATCCTTACTTCTCACGAGCAGGGAGCTGCACATGCGGCTGACGGATATGCGAGAGCTACAGGTAAGGTCGGAGTCTGCCTTGCTACCAGTGGACCGGGTGCTACCAACCTTGTAACAGGTATTGCAAATGCTTATATGGATTCAGTTCCTATGGTTGCAATTACCGGTAATGTAGGCACAAACCTTCTTGGTAAGGATTCTTTTCAGGAAGTGGACATAGCAGGTGTAACCATGCCTATTACAAAGCATAACTTTATTGTAAAGGATGTAAAAAAGCTTGCAAAAACAATAAGAAGAGCATTTAAAATAGCTTCAACCGGCAGACCGGGACCTGTGCTTATAGATATAACAAAGGATGTAACGGCTAATAAATGCGAATATATAAAGGAAGAAATAAAGAAGACAGAAAAGAAAAAAATAGGGGATAATTTCACTGATAAAGAGCTTGATAAGGCAGCAGAGATGATAGCGAAGGCTAAACGTCCTGTTATTTTCATAGGTGGCGGAGCTATCATTTCAGAGGCGCATAAAGAGATTAAAACTTTAGTAGATCTTATGGATGCCCCTGTTTGCGATTCTCTTATGGGAAAAGGCGCATTTGACGGCACAGATAAGCGTTATATGGGCATGATAGGTATGCATGGCACAAAGACCGCAAACTTCTCGGTAACAGAATGTGACCTTTTGGTTGTTCTTGGAGCAAGATTCTCAGACAGAGTTACAGGCAATACCAAGAGTTTTGCAAAGAGGGCTAAAATCCTTCATATAGATATTGATCCTGCTGAGGTAAATAAGAATGTTAAGGTTGATCTTAGCATTGAAGGCGATATTAAGGATGTGCTTAAGGAACTTAATAAGAAACTAAAGAAGCAAGACCATGAGGAATGGATGGAGCATATAGCTGAGATGCAGGCTAAGTACCCACTCAGATATCATGAAAATGAGCTTACAGGTCCGTATTTTATAGAAGAGCTTTACAGACTTACCAAGGGTGAGGCAATCATTTCTACAGAGGTAGGACAGCATCAGATGTGGTCTGCACAGTTCTACAAGTATAGTAAGCCAAGAACCCTGCTTACTTCAGGTGGACTTGGAACTATGGGATATGGTCTTGGAGCTTCTATAGGAGCACAGATAGGCTGTCCTAAGAAGCAGGTTATTAACCTTGCCGGAGATGGCTGCTTCCGTATGAACATGAATGAGCTTGCAACAGCAGCACATTATAATGTACCTATAATTGAAGTTGTATTTAATAACAATGTTCTCGGTATGGTAAGACAGTGGCAGACTCTTTTCTACGGCAGGAGATATTCACAGACCATGCTTTCTCAGGATATAGACTATGTTAAGCTTGCTGAGGCAATGAGCGTAACTGCTTTCAGAGTTACAAAGAAAGAGGAAGTGGATGAGGTTATTAAGAAGGCTCTTAAGGCTAAGGGGCCTGTATTTATAGAGGTAGTTATAGACAAAAATGAAAGTGTATGGCCTATGGTTCCTGCAGGAGCTACTCTTGAGGAGACATTCTCTGAGGAAGATGTAAAAGAAAAGGAAGCTAAGGCTAAGAAATAAAGATATGAGTTAAAGAAACAGACTTTCATAAAGTGAGGGCTGTTTCTTTAACTATAAAGTTGAATTTGTGGAGGAGGACATTTGAAGGAAGGTAGACCCAATTTTAGAGATATAAAATCATTTGAAGAATTTAGTAGATACTATTGGTATCGAGAAGAACTAGCCGAAATTTGTAAGTCTCTTGAATTAGAATACAGATGTACAAAACAAGAACTAAATCATATTATAGAACAATATTTTAAGGGAAATAGAGTAGAAAAATCCGTAAAAAAATTAACCAAAAATCAAACCAAAGCGATAACCTTAAACACGACATTGTTTGAATGTGGTTTTTCCTTCAACCAAAAATTTCGAGAGTATTTTTCGGCTGTAACGGGTGTTAATCCATTTAAGTTTAATGCTGATATGGCAACTGCATGGAGAAAAGTAAAAGCAGAAAATGACTTAAACTTTACAATTCAAGATATGCTCAAAGTATATTATGGCGAGTCAGACTACGCTAAGTATGATAATTCAGCTTGTCAATGGAATCAATTCCTAAAGGACTTTTGCTCAGATGAATTTAGCGACTATTATTCTGACAAGTTAAAAGTTGCTGCTATTCTATGGAAAGAAGTTAGAGACTCAAAAAATGAAAAAATTTATTCGAGACAACTACTAAATGAGTATGGAGGTAAAATAGAAGAGTATCATAAATAACTTCTAATTTGTAGCAGCATAATGTTGTAATATTATTTGTTAAATAAATAACAATACATAGAGGAGGAACATTTATGGAAAGAGTTTATAATTTTTCAGCAGGACCTGCGGTACTTCCTGAAGAAGTGCTAAGAGAGTGTCAGGAAGAGATGATGAATTATGGCGGAACCGGAATGTCTGTCATGGAGATGAGCCACCGTTCCAAAGCTTTTGAAAACATTATAAATACTGCGGAAGCAGATCTTAGAGAGCTTATGAACATCCCTGATAATTATAAGGTACTTTTCTTACAGGGCGGAGCCTCACTTCAGTTTGCCATGATTCCTATGAACCTTATGAAAAACAAGGTGGCTGACTATATAATTACAGGTCAGTGGGCAAAGAAGGCTTTTGCTGAAGCTAAGATTTACGGTGATGCTGTAGCAGTGGCATCCTCAGCAGATGAAACCTTTTCATATATTCCTGACTGCAGCGACCTTCCTATCAGGGATAATGCTGACTATGTATATATTTGCGAAAATAACACAATATACGGAACCAAGTTCAAAACCCTTCCTAATACCAAGGGTAAAACTCTTGTAGCCGATGTTTCATCCTGCTTCTTAAGTGAGCCTGTAGATGTAAGTAAATATGGCATTATTTATGGCGGAGTTCAGAAGAATGTGGGGCCTGCGGGAACTGTAATAGTAATTATAAGGGAAGATTTGATTACGGAAGATGTACTTCCCGGTACACCGACTATGATGAAATACAAGACTCACGCGGATAACAAGTCACTTTACAATACCCCTCCCGCTTACGGTATCTATGTATGCGGTAAGGTATTTAAATGGCTTAAGGCTAAGGGCGGACTTAGTGCAATGAAGGAGAAAAATGAAAAAAAAGCTGATATTCTTTACAATTTCCTTGATAATAGCAAACTTTTTAATGGCACGGTCAGAAAAGAAGACCGTTCACTGATGAATGTACCTTTTGTAACAGGCAATGATGAACTGGATGCAAAATTTATAAAAGAGGCAACAGAGGCGGGCTTTGTAAACTTAAAAGGACATAGGACGGTAGGCGGAATGCGTGCCAGCATCTATAATGCCATGCCAATAGAGGGAGTGGAGAAGCTTGTGGAATTTATGAAAAAATTTGAGGCTGAGAATTTAAAATAAACCCAAATTATTCACGCCATAGGTCACAGACCACTTATTCCACATAGTGCAGTAAGATAAACGGTTTTTGGTCTGTGACTATGGGGTGATATTACCAAACATCTGTAAAATATCGTAATTTCAGGCCTTTGGCTTGATTAAGATATTTCACGGGATGTTCGGCAATAATTTGGGATAAACTATTAGGATAAAAGTTATAAGCTTAAAAATATAAATACAGCAGATTTGAAAATAGAACGTTGATTTGTGATATAAGTGTAAAATAACAGGGTAAGTATTTTTAAAAAGCAGAGAGTATTCTGTGGGTGATGAAAGGGGAAGAGTATGTATAAAGTAAAAACACTGAACAAGATATCAGACATAGGACTTAAAGAGTTTACTGATAATTACAGCTTTACAGAGGAATTAAATGAGGCAGATGCAGTTCTTGTAAGAAGTGCGGATATGAAGTCACTGGACTTTGGCGATAATCTTCTTGCAGTAGCCAGAGCAGGTGCGGGAGTAAACAACATACCTCTTGATAAATGTGCAGAACAGGGAATAGTGGTATTTAACACTCCCGGAGCCAATGCCAATGCGGTTAAAGAGCTTGTAATAGCAGGACTTTTGCTTGCTGCACGTGATGTGGTTGGTGGAATAAACTGGGTGCAGGCAAATAAAGAGGCTGAAGGTCTTTCTAAGCTTGTAGAAAAAGAAAAAAGTAATTTTGCAGGAAATGAGATAGAAGGCAAGAAGCTTGGTGTAATAGGTCTTGGTGCCATAGGTGTGCTTGTGGCAAATGCTGCAAAAAGGCTTGGTATGGAAGTTTACGGCTGTGATCCTTATATTTCGGTAGAACATGCCTGGAGCCTTTCAAGAGATGTAATTCACGTAAAAACGGTGGAAGAAATTTTTAGAACCTGTGACTATATTACCGTGCATGTGCCGCTTATGGATGCAACAAAGCATATGATAAACGCTGACAGTCTTAAGCTTATGAAGGATAGAGTTGTAATTCTCAACTTCTCAAGAGATGCACTTGTAAATGATGAAGATATGGAAAAAGCTTTAGCTTGCGGCAAGGTGAAGAAGTATGTGACTGATTTTCCAAATGAAAAGAGTGCTAATATGGAGGGGGTTATTGCCATACCACATCTGGGAGCTTCTACCGAGGAGTCGGAAGACAACTGTGCAGTAATGGCAGTTAAGGAGATAATGAATTATCTTGAAAACGGAAGCATAAAGAACTCTGTAAATTATCCAAATTGTGAAGTGGCAAAGCTTGTCAGCAAGGCGAGAATTACTCTTTTACATAAGAATATTCCAAGTATGATTACCAAGTTTACTACCGTACTTTCTTCTTATAATGTAAATATAGAAGAGATGGTAAATAAGAGCAAAGGTGACTATGCGTATTCGGTATTTGACATAGATATGGAAGTTACAGAGGAGATGAAAAAGGCTCTTGGAGAGATAGAAGGAGTGCTTAAGGTAAGAGCTATATAAGACTGAATCTAAAATATAAATATTTTTGCAAGGATTGCTAGAGGTGAAACCGGAGCAATCCTGTATCATTGGTGTCAAATACTTTTGACACCCACATCATAAATATACAAGAATCATAGGATGTCAAAGGTATTTTGCTTTTGGCATCTTTTATTTTACATATATATTTACAGGTGTCTTGTCAGATGTAAAGTTATGTGTTATCATAACATTCCAAAGAACATATTAAAAGAGTGGGAAAGGTTTGTTATGGAAAATGATATTAAATCAACAGTCAGTAAAGTGAATTTATCTGAAAAGATAAGAGAGTTGTGTAGAGAAAAAGATGCGGTCATATTGGCTCATTATTATGTTGACGGTGAAATACAGGATTTAGCAGACTTTGTGGGAGATTCATTTTATCTTGCCAAGATGGCTAAAGAACTTCCAAATAAAACAATAGTCTTCTGTGGGGTGACTTTTATGGGTGAAAGTGCCTGTATAATGAATCCGGATAAAAAGATTCTGGTGCCTGATATGTCTGCCGAATGTCCTATGGCAATAATGACAGAAAAGGAAGAGATTGAGGCTGTCAGGGAAAAATATGAAGACCTTGCAGTAGTCTGTTATATAAATTCATTAGCAAGGACAAAGGCACTTTGTGATGTCTGCATCACCTCTTCTAATGCATTTAATATAGTAAAAAACCTGCCACAGAAGAATATTTACATGATACCGGATGGTAATCTTGCAAGATGGATAGCCACAAAACTACCGGAAAAAAATATAATACCCGGTAAGGGATATTGTCATGTGCACCATAGGATAACACCTTCTGATATACTTGAGGCAAAAGAAAAATATCCCGGAGCACCGGTACTTACCCACCCTGAATGTCGTATAGAAGTATGTGAAATATCTGATTATGTGGGGAGTACAAGTGGAATTATACAATTTGCTTCAGAAAGTGATTGTAATGAGTTCATTATATGTACTGAGATTGGTGTTGGGCATAAGCTTCGTGCCGATAACCCTGATAAAAAGTTTCATTTTATAAAAAAGGGCGTATGTACAAGTATGCGCAGACTGAGTCTGGAAAGTGTATATAATTGCCTCCTAAATGAAACCCCGGCAGCCTTTGTAGAAGAGGAAACAGGCAGAAAGGCAGAGCATTCTTTGGTAAGGATGCTTGAACTGGCAGGTAATTAGAATGGAGAGTGTTATGAATTTAACAACAGATGTTCTTATAGTAGGAAGTGGGGTTGCGGGGCTTTATTGCGCGCTTAATTTACCGGATAACTTACAAGTCATTGTTATTACCAAAGCTAAGGTATACGAATGTGATTCATATCTTGCACAGGGAGGTATCTGTGTACTAAGGAATGACGGAGATTATAACAGTTATTTTGAAGATACGCTCCGTGCCGGACATTATGAGAACAGTAAAGAATCAGTAGATATAATGATTAAATCTTCACGGATGGTGATAGAAGATCTTGTAAAATTTGGAGTTGATTTTACTAAAGATAAAGAAGGGAATTTTATTTATACAAAGGAAGGAGCACACTCGGTTCCACGTATTTTGTTTCATGAAGACATAACAGGTAAGGTTATTACAGAAGCCCTGATAAAAGAAGTTCAAACCAGAAAGAATATCAAGCTGATAGAATATCTTACTATGATAGATGTGATTAGTTCAGAAATAAAGGGTATGAGAAAGTGCAGAGGAATAGTTGCCGTACATTCAGGAAAAGACAGTTATACGTCTGATAAACTTATAACTATTGAAGCTGCGAATACAGTGCTTGCCTGTGGTGGTATAGGTGGACTGTACGAACACTCTACTAATTATGAACATCTTAAGGGAGATGCTATAGGAATAGCAATTAAAAACGGAATAAGACTTAGAAATATTGACTATATACAGATACATCCTACAACTCTTTATACAGAAAAGTCCGGAAGAGCATTCCTTATATCCGAGTCGGTAAGAGGAGAGGGAGGAATTTTACTTAATGCAGAAGGTAAAAGGTTTGTAAATGAACTTTTGCCAAGAGATGTGGTGACGGAGGCAATTTTTGCAGAAATGAAACGTACCGGAGCAAAGCATGTATGGTTGTCTATGGAAAGTATAGACAAGAAAGAGATTATAGGACATTTTAAGCATATATATGAAAAATGTTTGGAAGAAGGTTTTGACTGTACCAAGGAGCCTATACCGGTGGTACCTGCACAGCACTATTTTATGGGAGGAATAGATGTAGATAGTTATAGCAGAAGCAGTATGAAGAACCTGTATGCAGTAGGGGAAACAAGCTGCAACGGGGTACATGGAAAGAACCGTCTGGCAAGTAACTCACTTTTAGAAAGTCTTGTATTTGCAAAGCGAGCAGCCTGCCATATAGGAATGCACAGAAATAATAAGATATCAGATACAAAATTTTATGAAATAAGTAAAAAATTTCAAGAACAAAATAAATATTACAAAGATATAAGTGCATTATTTGAAATGTATAAAAGTACTATATTTGAAGAAATAGAAAGGGAAAGGAAAAAAGATGAACAGAATTACAATGGAATTAAATGCGGATGAGATGATATTACTTGCATTGAAAGAAGATATTACTTTTGGGGATATTTCCTCAGATGCAGTTCTTCCAAAAGCTGCTATGGGTTCAGTAGAGCTTATAGCAAAGCAGGATGGTGTAATTGCAGGTCTGCCTGTATTTAAAAGGGTATTTGAGCTTATAGATAGCAGTATAGATATAAAGTTTATAGTTACTGATGGAAATTTGGTGCATTCAGGAGAAAAATTGGCGGTGCTTAGAGGAGATTTGCATTCCCTGCTGTCAGGTGAGCGTACTGCACTTAATTATTTGCAGCATATGAGCGGTATTGCAACATACACCCGCTCTATGGCAGATATTTTAGAAGGAAGCGGCATTAAACTGCTTGATACAAGAAAGACAACTCCATGTAACAGAATATTTGAAAAATATGCGGTCAAGGTTGGAGGTGGAAATAATCACAGATTTAACCTGTCGGATGGGGTTATGCTTAAGGATAATCATATAGCAGCGGCAGGTGGTATAAAGAATGCGGTGGAGATGGCGAAAAAAGAGGTATCTTTTGTCAGAAAAATTGAAGTGGAAGTAGAAAATCTTAATATGGTAAGAGAAGCAGTAGAGGCAGGAGCAGACATTATAATGCTTGATAACATGGATTATGAAACTATGAAAGAAGCTTTAAAAATAATAGACGGAAAAGCTGAAACAGAATGTTCGGGGAATGTAACAGCAGAAAATGTTGCAAAGTTAGCGGCTCTGGGTGTAAACTATATTTCAAGCGGAGCACTTACACATTCTGCGCCGATACTTGATATATCCATGAAAAATATGCATCTGGAGGAGATATGCAAAGTTTGAAAGGTGTCGAAAGAAGAAATAGAATTGTAGAAATACTCACATCATCAGAGGAACCTGTACCGGGTGGCACTCTTGCCCTGAAATTAGGTGTGAGCAGACAGGTAATAGTAACGGATATTGCCATTATAAGGACAAAATTTCCTGATTTAACTGCAACAAGGAACGGATATATATTATATGGCAATACCGGTAACAGGCGTATTTTTAAGGTAAGACATGATGATGAGGATATTGAAGATGAACTTACCTGCATAGTTGACCTTGGAGGAACGGTTTTAGATGTGTTTGTAGAGCACAGGGTATATGGAACTATAAGTGTACCTCTTGATATAAGCTCAAGAAGAGATATAACTAATTTTATGAATGATTTAAAAAGCGGTGTCTCCACTCCGTTAAAAAATATTACTCATGGCTATCACTTCCACACAGTAGAAGCCCATTCCGTAAAAATAATAGATGAAATCGAAAACCTGCTGAAAGAAAAAGGATATCTCATAGAGGCGATGAGTTCACAAACTGTGTGGAAACCTAAGAGTTATAAAGAGGTGTAGAACAATAAGTAATTGATGAGAATTAAGTAAAATAAAAAAATAGCATCTTTGATTTGTGATAAGCGTTTTTTACTGAAAAAATTGTTGAAGAAACATTTTGAAAAGGCGGAGATTGTATGCGGAATACAGCTTCATAGGGCTAGTTATAAAGCTTAGTGGGAAAAATTTGAAATTTATGGTATTATATATATGACACATATGTAAAAAATATTATAATCTGACATAAGCCTGCCTATGTGAGAATTTTTATTCTTTGCAAGGGGGTAGAGGGGGCGGATGCAGATTGAAGGGGAGGATGTTAAGTATGAGTAAAAAATCTGAACGTCGTGAACAGCATAAGGTAAAAGTCAGGAAACAGCTTTACAGCTACATATTTGTTGGGATAGTAGGACTTGTTTTTCTGATACTTGGTATTACCGGAGTGATAGGAAATTTTCTGGAATATAATGACTATAAGAATTCGGAGGAGATTACCACTGTACAGGCAGAAGTAACCTATTCCGAGGTCAAGGAGAGAAAAGACCCCAACGGAACCGTCGAAATGTATTGGGATGCAAAACTTACGTATTCAGTAGCGGGGCAGAAATATAAGGGAGAAAAGGAATTTTCCACAGCTACAAAGACCGGAGATATCAGAGAGACAGAGGTATATCGCTCTAAAAACGGAGGATATAAGCTGCCAAAAATCAAAGGCTTCGAGCAGCTTATCATAGCGGATATTATGATGATAGTTTCTATCGGATTAGGAGCAGTTCTGTTTTTAATAGGTTTGATTATGGCAATCGGAACAGGAAAAGAATTAAAAAAGATAATTAAAGCGGGGTTAAAGGGAGACTAAAGAAAAATAAGAAAATTAAAGAGATATAAAGAAAAAAACGTACAAACCAAGGGAAACTAATAAAATGTATTTACAAAATCCTCTAAACATGATATATTTTAAATAAGTTACTCGGGTAAGTAATCGGCATTAAACATATGGGGGATGATAATGTGACAGCTACCAGAAAAGATGTTGCGAAGTTGGCCGGTGTATCGGTTGCGACGGTATCTTATGTGATAAATAAAACCAAACAGGTCACTCCTAAAGTAAGAGAACGGGTCGAGGCGGCAATAAAAGAGTTGAACTATTCGCCGAATCTTGTCGCACGCAGTTTGTCGACACGTAAGACCCAACATGTAGCTATGCTTGTCAATAACTTAAAAAATCCGTACTATACCGAGATGTTGGCCGGTGCACAGTCCGTTGCCTGTAAAAAGGGCTATATTGTGTCCATCGTTATGGTCGATTATGCTGATTCCGAAGAAAATCTCAAGCTTGCCGCAAGGGGACTGGATGGTGTCATAGTGGCTACCGTTCAGATCGATAAGACCGTGAAACTGTTGGATGGCAGTATCCCGTTTGCGACTCCGAGTGAGAATCTTTACTGCAGTTATAAAGAGGGGATTTTTGAAGCTGTTAAATCATTGAAGGAGTACGGACATGTTAATATTGCATTTCTCAGTGGCCTGCGTATGGGAGCGGGAAATGAAAGATATCGTTATTTAATGGAGGCTTTGCAATACTACAATCTGCCGGTAAACACTAAATTAATGGTTGATGGCAATCAGCGTGAGGAAACCGACGAAGAGGCAGGTGCGGATGCCATGAGGGAACTGATGAGTCGAAAAGAACCGTTCACGGCTGTTTTGGCGGTAAATGACCTTATGGCCTTCGGGGCGATGAGTGTGCTGAATAAGAAAGGTTTGAAAATACCCGAAGATGTATCTGTAATAGGATGCGATAATCTTGAAATCGGGAAGTATTTTTTGCCGGCGCTTTCCACTCTTGATGTCTCTACATTTAATATGGGAAAATATCTTATGAAAGAGCTTATTTCTGAAATTGAGAACAAGGCGGAAACCAGAAAGATTGTTGTTTCTTCTTACATAGAGAGAGAAAGTGTAGGAAAATGCAAGGACAGCAATTGAAAAAGTAAATAAAGTGCGTGAAAGTGTAATAGAGCAGTTGAGAAAGTAAATAAAGTGCATGAAAATATAAATAAGGCGATGAAAATACAATAAATCGCAATAATATGTAAAGGTTGTTTCAAATAATAATTGTCGGTCGCGATATTTTTTTAATACTTAGGTTACTCGGGTAACTAAGCAATAACGACACTTGTTTCAAATATTATTTCTCATAGTGGAAATGATATATATTAAAACCCCAATTATTCAAGCCATAGGTCACAGACCTCTTATTCTGCATGTTACAGCAAGATAAACAGTTTTCAGTCCGTGACTGTGGGGAGATGTTTCGAGAATAATTTGGGTGAAATCCAAATTTGGGTTGAAATTATTTCACAATGGGGATTTGAAGGAGGAAAATTATGAAGATGAAGAAACTCATTGCACTGATGATGGCGGCTGCCATGGTTTTTAACCTTGCCGCCTGTGGAACTGCGACCGGGGATAAGGGGAAATCCGCGGGAAATGAAACGGTTAAACAGACTGAAAGCATATCTGCGTCCAAGGTCAGTCAAAGCTCTGCTTCGGATGATACCGGGAGTTCAGCTTCAGGCAATACCGACAGCTCTGCTTCAGGAACGGGAACCGCTACAATAACCATCTGTACAACCAATGATCCGGGAAAACAGGCTGCCTGGACAGCGGTGGCGGATGCTTATATGAAAAAACATCCTGATGTTAAGGTAGTTGTGGACCTGAAAGCTTCCGAAAACTACGATCAGTGGGTCCAGACAGAATTCACATCAAGTTCGCCTACGGCTGATATTGTAAATATTAACCTTGCAGGTGATACAAGCAAGGGAAAGTCAATCAATTATATGGAATATTTTGACAATAAAAGCCCTTATTCGGAAGGAAGCTGGGGAGAACAGTTTGATGTTTCGAAGCAGAAGGTGAACATGGCCGATAACACTATGGATGCATTGAGCCTTGATACGGTTCAGGTTATCTGGCTGTATAATGCGGATATATTTAAAGAGGCCGGTGCAAAGCCACCGACTACATGGGATGAGCTTATAACAGCCTGCAAAAAGATTCAGGCAGCGGGTTATCAGCCTATCGCCTGTGACGGAGATTACACCAGTTTTTATGCTCTGACAATGGGTTGGCTGGCACAAATATACCATGATCAGACAAACAGAAGCGAGGTGGAGATTACCAAGGCAAGGGAAGGTGACTACTGCTATGATCCTGACATTGACGGTAAATGGAATTACGATCCGTCAGATCCTTATAATGATGACGCGGATCATTTAACCCAGAATCCGATAAGAGCGTTCGCTGCGGTTAAGGACGGAACAAGGAGCGGGAATACGGACGGATTTAAGGCTGTATGGAAAAATCTTGCAAAAGTATATCCTAAATATGCCGGAGGCAACTCATTCTTCGGGACAAATTTTAACGGTTCAAAAGCATTGTTTTATCAGGGCAAGGCAGCCATGATGGTTAATATTGCCTCAGGTATTGTTG
>ERZ773067.595-NODE-595-length-21332-cov-3.949382_pt1 | contig 21332 bp, 25 predicted proteins | sample MGYA00580622_ERZ773067 | MGnify/ENA primary metagenome ERZ773067 (study PRJEB29015, sample SAMEA2737998) | human oral metagenome | biome: human oral; feature: human-associated habitat; material: dental | place: China | collected 2113 ...
ATGTTCATAATACCTCTAGTAACAGGTGGGGCGATGTCTGTATGCGCCCTCCTCAACTCAAACAAAGAAGTTGATCATGTCTCTACTGTCACAAAAGTGACGATTGAAGAGGCCGAAAAAAGATCGCTTTTGATGGCGAACGGCGACACTATTCCGTGTCAGCCAGATAACCAAATATGTGGGGACGCCAGAATCGGCGACTTGGTGGTGTATAGCACCAAGTGGCATGAGTCTGGACTCTGGATTGAGAGGCGAGAGGTTATTCTCGCAACAGAGGACCCACGTTAAACTACCCCCCTAGAGAGGATAAAATGACCCTGTACGCTATCATAGGAATGATAGGTGTCGGCCTGGGTGTGTTGGTTGCACTGTTGTCCGACAGAATACACCTCAAGCTGCCCGTTGTCGTGACGCTAGCCACGGTACCGGTGATAGCGGGTACTATGTTGATAGTGTCCGCATGCTTATTATCTAGCCGTGTGACTAGTCACACGGCTGTTGTCACCGCCGTCAGCGAAAGCTCCGGCAAAACGGAGCTAACCATGGCGGATGGGGCGACCATCTCCTGTGAGCCTAGGCACAAAGCCTGCAAGGAGGCTCACGCAGGCGATGTCGCAATATACCAAACCCAGAACCACGAATCCGGACTCTGGGTCGAAAGACGCGAGATTGTCCTAGTCTCGCGCCCAGATCAGTGATCTTTGTCCCAGCTCTCTGCCCTTTTTCAAAGGGGTGGCGAGCTGGGGCTTTTTCCTATATCGAGGGATCACTCCCTTGGAGATATCTCAGTACGATACTTTCATAAGCTCTCATTGACATACTGTGCGTAGTATGTTGCAATAGGATAAGATCATGCCTAGATGAAAGGAGCCGGTCATGGTCACCCTCGTTATCGCACTAATATTAGTAGTGGCGGTGTTCGCTGTTATTTTTATCAGCGAACGATACAGGATATTATTCCCGTTCACAATAATCATGTTGTCAATACCGACACTGGTACTGATGACACTTGCTGCAAGGGCACTCCCTCCATCGAGTATCGCCTTGCAGGAATCAGTTGTAACCCAGGTAGTGACTGGGCCCATGGGTAGGTCGCTCAAGTTATCAAACGGGATACCAATTAGGTGTAAAGCCGACGAGTATCGCTGTAAAGAGGCTCACGCAGGCGACTTGGTTATGTACAGAAGCTATGACTGGTCTGGCTTCTGGAAAGACTTTGAGTTTATCCAAGTCATTCAAAAAGCCAAAGGCTGATTTCACCCCAGCTCTCCGCCCTATTCAAAGGGGTGGTGAGCTGGGGCTTTTTCTTTGTCTAGAGATGCAATTTATACCAATTACACCTACTATTTACCGCTGCAATTGACATATAGTAATTTATATGTTTGCATATAAGTAAGACCATGCCTAGACGAGAGGAGTAGCATGATCTTGTACCTGTGCTTGGAGATACTAATTATCACTACAGGCGGAACTGTAGCATACTTAAGTATCCGATACGAGTGGAGAGGGATAGCGTGCTGGATAGGCACGCTTATGGCCATAGTTGCCTTACTAATGCCCGTCGCGTGCTTCATCACCTTATTCGAGTCAGGAAAGGAGGTTGAGCAACAGTCCGTCGCAACAAAAGTGATCGCCAAGGGAGATCGCCGGTCGCTAGAGATGGCGAACGGTGATATAGTAGAGTGCCTGCCTGATCAGCAGGCGTGCCTGGACGCCAAGATAGGCGACCTAGTCACCTATCGATCCCAATGGCATGCATCTGGGATGTGGGTCGAAAGGCGCGAGGTTATACTAGTCTCCCGCCCAGAACAGTAGTCTTTACCCCGGCTCTCTGTCCTTCATCAGGGATGGCGAGCTGGGGCTTTTTCTTTGTATAGAATTCATGAAAAAGCTATTTTTAAAATAGCAGATTATAGCTAAGATATATTGACATTTTGTAAATTATATGTTACCATACAAACAAGATCGTCTAGTAGAAAGGTGTAAGATGATCCTGTACCTCTGTCTCGGAGTTGTCATCATCGGAATCGGAACGACCACAATTTTTTTCATGATCGGGGATGAGGAAAGTATCCTCAAAACCATACCCGTGTTGCTTTTCACCGCATTCGGGTTCGTCATGGTACTCTCTTCCCTGACTCTTTCGGGGAAGGTAGTCGAAAAAGCGTCCGTCGTGGTCGCTACGACGACCGACGCTAACGGAGTCAAATTGACTCTGGCAGACGGCACTGAAGTAGAGTGCCGGGATGACCGGGGCGCCTGCAAAGGCGCCCAAGTCGGAAACCTAGTTACCTACGAGGTACAGAGACACGAATCGGGCCTCTGGATCTCCGAAAAGCGGGTGACCTTTGTCACCCGCGGACCGGGACAGTGATTTTAGTCCCAGCTCTCTGCCCTTTTCAAAGGGGTGGCGAGCTGGGGCTTTTTCTTTGTCTTTGGTCACAAATCAACGGGAGACAGTCTTTTGCATCACATCAACAACCGAATTTACAAACCCCGCTACGCCTGGAATCAGCCAACCGATGACATTTAGCAACCAGATAATCAAAGCAATCACCACCGTACCCCCGATCACTGACCCTAGCCCAAAAAATACCCCACGGATAAAATTAAACTTATAAATCGTCAGCTGACTTCGATTGAAATCATTGAATAAATCCTCGAGCACAGCGACGCGTGCGCCTTTTTCATTTTCGTTTCTGACATCTGTTTTGAGCTTTTTCCAAAACTTGAGCCTCATCATTTAAGTCCTTTCGCGCCGTAGATAAAAAACGACATACCGTTTATGCTAGTATGTCGTCTTTTTATTTATTTGGCAAGCTTATGATTTCTTTTTGCTCTCGCTAAACTCTGCTTTGGCGCTATTTACGGCGCGTTCAGCTCGATCGCGATAATCGTCAAGCGTTTTCTTGCCGTCTTTGACCGCAGTTTCCACCTGCTTACGGGTATCTTTGTAGACCTTTTCACCCTTGGCCTTAACGTCAGACGCTACCTTGTCAGCGCTAGCTTTCATCTCCTCGGCCTTTGCCCGTAGATCAGCCCGGGTTTCCTTGCCTGATTTTGGAGCCGTGAGAATACCAGCGACAACGCCAGCGGCCGCACCAATGATTGCTCCAAGCGCAAATTTACCTTTTGACATAAATCCTCCTTTTGTGGTTTTATTTTTTCTTATCTTTGAAAAACGACGTGATCAGCTTTGCTATAGCGATCGGCGACGTCACTGCCGCTATATTACTGGCAGTCTTCTCAAATTTGACCGCAGTCCGTTCCGCAACGCTTGTCACAGTTTTGATCTGCTTCGTCACTCTGATAAGGAGTACGACGAGAATCATACTGAGAAGCAAGAACAGTGCGAGAAATACCGACAGTATAATGACCAGTATTTGTGCCCATTCCATGAATTTGACACTCCTTTTTATTTAATTTTGGCTACTTACCCGCTATAACCAACGGGCTATACCACTAGTATACTAGCTTATGGCATAAGTAGCACGAAAATGTTAGTATTTATATTTTTTCTTCAAGACGCTTTTTCATATATTCAGCTAGTTCAACACCAAATGTAGGGTGAGCTAGCCCAAAATCGACAACCGTCTTCAAGTACGAGAGTGGGTTCCCAGTGTCATAAAAATCCGCTCCGACAATTTCTTTTGCATAGAAATCATGACCATCATCAATCATCTGTTGAACAAACGGCTGGAAAGTGAACTCACCCGCCCTAGGGTCGTGCTCGGCACGCTCGATATAACGCATAATTTCCGCTGGTAACAGATAACCAGAAACGCTCGCAAGATCAGATGGAGCATTGTCTTTGCCCGGTTTCTCGATGATTTTTGACATTTTCATCAAGCCATCTCCGACAATTTCGCCATCAGCAAACCCATACGAATCGTACTCCGCGTCGGCTTGAGCTTTTTTACAAGCAAACACACCGCCACCATGCTTCATATAAGCGTCGATCATTTGCTGGGTTGAGTTGGCCTCTGGCGTGAAAAAGTCATCTGCCCATGTGTAGATAAACGGCTCATCACCGATCAGGTGGGCGGCGCTAAGCAATGGCGTCGCATTGCCATATGGACCTTTTTGGCGTACGTAGATAAAGTTCGCCATACTAGATACTTTTTCGATAACATCAATATACGGCTGTTTTTTTGGACCACCAGCCTTCAAATTAGCGACAAGTTCAGCACTCGGTAAGTCGAAATGATCCTCGATAGGTCGTTTATTGGCGTTACCAACAATAATGATATCTTTGATTCCCGCCGCCACTAACTCCTCAACAACATATTGAATAATTGGCTTATCGATTAAGGGTAGCATTTCCTTTGGCATAGCTTTTGTCTGTGGCAAAAACCGCGTACCAAATCCCGCCGCTGGGATAATTGCTTTTGTCGGTCGTTTCATCATATCCTCCTTATCTTTCGAGCCGCTAATTAGAGTTTCTCGCGGATCAGCTTCTGAGCAAGTGCTGGATTCGCCTGCCCTCTTGACCGCTTCATGACCTGACCAACCAGGTAGCCGATCGCCTTTTCTTTGCCGGCTTTGATATCTGCGATGCTTGAAGCGCTAGCTGGATCAGCTAGAACAGCGTCAACAATCTCAGCAACCGCCCCCTCATCACTAACCTGAAGCAGGTTTTTTGCCTCAGCGATCATCCGTGGCGCATCGCCAGTTAGAAGTATCTCAAACAAAACTGTAACCGCTGAATTACTGCTAATCTCACCTTTTTCTGCCATTTCTGCAAGCGCCACCATATGATCGGGCATGAGGTGCTTGTCGTTCCAGGTGTCATCACCAGCGCTAACCCTACCTTGGACATCGATAATCAACCAGTTCAAAATTCGTCGCCGAATCTCGCCATCAGTGCCGACCGCAATCCTTACTATAAAATCGCGCACCTCTGCTTCAGGAATATTTAGTGCGATCTCAGTCATCGCATAATCCAACCCCGCCCCCTCTAGAATCTTGCGGAACTCACCTGGGAGCATCGGCATATCAGCCTGAATCAAGGCGATCTCCTCGTCCGTCAGTACAATTGGCGGGATATCTGCGTCTGGCATATAACGATAGTCCTGGGCGTCTTCTTTGCTTCGCTGACTGGTTGTTATACCCTTGTCGTCATTCCATCCGCGTGTCTCTTGGACAACCGTCTCGCCCCGCTCGACCAGCTCAACCTGACGACGAAACTCATATTCAGAAGCTCGCTCAACACTGCGAAATGAATTAAGGTTCTTCACCTCTGCACGTCGACCAAGCTCTGTTGATCCCTTTGGTGCAACTGAAATATTAACATCAAACCGCATGTTACCCTGATACAAATCGCCGTAGGTCACCCCAGCATACGTCATGAGACGATGAAGCTCAGTGACGTACGCCCGCGCCTCAGCTGGAGAATGAATATCTGGCTCAGACACAATTTCAATCAGTGGCGTACCGGCACGGTTGAGATCTACTAAACTATAGCCGCTATAGTGCGTAAGCTTGCCAGCATCTTCCTCCATGTGGGCATGATGAATTCGCACCCTGACAGTTGAGCCATCCTCTAGGTGCGCATCGACATGTCCAGCAAGAATAATCGGTTGATACATCTGGCTAGTCTGGTAGCCTTTTGGTAAATCAGGATAAAAGTAATGTTTACGGTCAAACCTAGAAACGTTAGCAATCGGCGCATTAAGTGCTTTGCCAGCTCGGATCGCTAGGTCGACTGCATGACGGTTTAGAACCGGCAACATGCCCGGTAAGCCAAAATCAATCGGATGCACTTTGCTATTTGGCTCGGCGTCACGCGCATCGTTGTCAGCCGGACTAAATAGCTTCGTCTTGGTTGCTAACTGGACATGACACTCAATACCGATTGTCATCTCATATTTTGCGAGAATTTCATCAGTCATCATTAGATAGCTCCTAAATCTTTAAGTGCTTGCTTAAATGCAGTCAAAGCGCGCAAAGTCGTTTCGTAAGTGAGATGGACATCAGTTTCGTGCGCCAGTCGATTACGAATTTTGTGTGCGCCCCATATGTGATTAGCGTTACTCCACACTTTTTCTGCAGACTTCATGCGCTCACCCATTGTTTGACCAGCAAACCGCCGTTCTTTGAGCGCGAGATCAACTAGCTTGTCAGCATTAAATATAGCTAGCTGCCAACTCGCTGAGTTATTGCGCGAAACACTATTTTCGACTGCAAGCCATTTCGTCTGGTATTTCTCTATGTTAAGCTTAGGGCTACTTTTGCGAGTGAATACTAGATAAACTACCCCGACAACTGCCACTAAAAATATCGCTATCAGGATCAGTACAACTGCGGGATTAGCGTCCATTTGCGACCTCCACTTCACCGGCCATAGCAATCACGTCGGCGTCTGCTTTCATTTTACCAATCAGCTGAACGCCAATTGGCAGACCGTCGCCACTGACTCCAGCTGGTATGCTAATTGCCGGCAGACCAGCGAGGCTGGCTGGTACAGTCATGACATCTGACAAGTACATTTTTACAGGATCAGACACATTTTCACCGATACCAAACGCTGGCGTTGGTGCAGTTGGCGTCAATAGGAAATCGTATTGCTTAAATAGTTCGTTGAATTCGTTTATCAACACTGTACGTGCTTTTTGCGCCTGGAGATAGTAAGCATCGAAGAAACCACTTGAGAGAACATAACTACCGATCATGATACGGCGTTTGTTCTCGGTAACAAAACCCTCAGCCCGTGATCGCCCATAAAGTTCTGCCAGGGTTTTTGCACCCTCGGCACGACGACCATAGCGAATACCATCATAACGCGCTAGATTGCTACTCACCTCGGCCGGCACTACGATATAGTAAATTGCTAGAGCATACTTAACACTCGGCATGCTGACTTCTTCGACCGTATGTCCAGCCGCTCGTAGCCTCTCAGCGTAATTATTCACAACCGCCCTGACGTCTTTGTCTACGCCCTCGCCCATAGTTTCTGTAATAAGACCAATCCTTTGTCCAGGAGCAATTTTTTCTTTAGCTTCAAAATAATCAGGCAATGTCGTCATATCGCGTGGATCCTGCCCCGCCATGACGCTCTCGATCAACGCAACATCCTCGGCCGACCTAGCAAAACAACCCATCACATCGGTACTTGACGCCATCGCAATAACTCCGTATCGACTGCTCATACCGTAGGTTGGCTTCATACCAAATACACCGTTGAAACTTGCCGGCTGACGAATTGAGCCACCCGTGTCGCTGCCAAGTGCAAACGGCACAATATCTAGCGCAGTAACAACTGCCGAGCCACCGCTTGAGCCACCAGCCACTTTTGACTTGTCAATCGCATTATGTGTCACGCCAAAGGCTGAGTTTTCAGTCGATCCACCATGCGCAAAAGCGTCTAGATTGGATTTGCCGATACAAATCGCTCCAGCCGACTCAAGCCTTTCAACAACTGTCGCCTGAAGTGGCGCATCAAAGTTTTCGAGAATCTTACTAGCCGCCGTCGACGGAGCGCCAAATGCTAGGTAATTATCCTTGACAACAAACGGCACACCAGCCAGCGGGCCAATATTTTCACCTTTTTTAATACGTTCATCTATCTTGTCGGCACGCTCTAAAGCGCGAGGCTCGGTCAAATTGAGGATTGCGTTATACTCCTCGGCAGCCTTAGCGCGCGCTAAGGCTGCTTCTACTTCTTTTCGAGCGGTAGTTGCGCCAGAATAGACTGACGACACGAGAGAAGCGATTGACATCAGAGTACCTGTGGCACTTTCACGCTATCATTTGCCTGGTCAGGCGCCAAAGCGAGGAGCTGTTCACGCCCTACCGATGACACATCAATAACGTCATCGCACCAAATGTTTTCAAGTCCTGTCACTTGGTAAGTCGGCTCAATACCAGTTGTGTCAAGCTCCGCTAATTGATCGATATAATTCAAAATATTCTTCAGGTCGACCTGAAGATCCGCAACCTCATCATCAGAAAGTTGCAAACTGCTTAACTGTGCGAGGTGTCGCACATCATCGTTAGTTATTGTACTCATTATAGCCAATTATACACCGACAAGAGACCAATGATAAGGGGCAATCCTCCTTGGCTTTTTCTTTTGTCGCTTATGCTTCATAATGTATCGTAGAATGATCCATCAGCTAAAGAAAAATCTCGGCGTAACTCTATATAAAAACGGGGCAGAATTTCGTGTCTGGGCGCCATTTGCTGTCAATGTCCAGATTGGCGGCACGTTCACGCCAGATGGTCCTGTCGACATGACAAAAGAACCTGGCGGCTACTGGTCTATCAAAATTAAAGACGTCGAGCCTGGACAACAATATAAATATTACATTGAGACCCCAGATGGCACAATTCTCGAAAAAAACGACCCGCGTGCTCGCGCAATCACATCAAGCGATAACGGGCTTTCGGTTGTGGTCGACAATGATTTCGACTGGGAAAACGACAACTATACACCACCCCCAAAAGAACACCAGATAATCTACGAGCTACATATCGGTACGTTTAACCGCCCCGACGCCTCAACTACTGGAACATTTGATACCGCCATCGAAAAGCTTGATTATCTACGAGACCTTGGCATTACGACTATCGAACTCATGCCCGTAACAAGCATGGCGTACTCAAACGGCTGGGGCTACGCACCAAACTACATCTACAGCGTCGAGAGCATGCTTGGAGGACGTTATGGACTAATGAAATTCGTCAAAGAGGCCCACAAACGAGGCATGGGCGTCATATTAGACGTCGTCTACAACCACTTCTTTGGCGACAGTGATCTATGGCAATATGACGGCTGGAGTGAAAACGGCAGAGGTGGAATCTACTTCTATAATGATGCTCGTGGCGATACACCGTGGGGCGGACGGCCAGACTATGGTCGACCCGAGGTTCGTCAATTTATCCTAGACAACATTACAATGTGGCTCACTGAATATCACCTAGATGGACTACGCGTTGATTCAACTATCTATATGCGAAATACCGAGGGACGAGACAACGACCCTGAGCATGACATTGCTGACGCGTGGTACTTGCTTCAAGATATTGTTGAACTAGCGCGCAAGATCAACCCCCAGGCAATTATTATTGCCGAAGACTGCGCAAACAGTGCCTACATCACCAAGCCACGCAATGAGTCAGGTTGTGCGTTTGATGCCCAGTGGGAACTTGGCTTTCCTCACGCACTCCGCGACGCACTCGGCCTCACGCCATCTATCACGCCAACGTTAGCTGGCGTTCGCTACGAACTCGAAAGATCATATAACGGTGATGCTTTTGAAAAGGTGATTTTCAGTGACTCACACGACACAGCCGCCAACGGGTCAGTCCGACTAAACGATGCGGTTACTCCAGAAGATCCAACTAGTCTGACTGCGCGCCAAAAGTCACTCTTGGCAACCGCCTTAGTCCTGACCGCACCAGGCATACCGATGATTCTCCAGGGGGCAGAATTCCTCCAAGAAGGAGCGTTTAATGATTGGCAGGCGCTAGAATGGCGACACATCGATAAATACGCTGACTTCGTCCAGGCGCACAAACACCTGATAGACCTGAGACAGAACACCTACAACAATACAGCTGGCCTCTCAGGCCAACATACAGCCGTATTTCATCAGGATGACAACAACCATGTAATTGGTTATCACCGTTGGAAAGCGGGTGGACCTGGCGACGATGTGCTTATAATCTCTAATTTCAGTAACAAAACCCTACACGACTATCACCTTGCACTACCGTTGTCCGGTACATGGACAACTCGCTTCAATAGCTCATGGAAAGGCTACAGCCCTGATTTCCCCGAACTTCCAGTTGATACAACTGGCACTCAAGACACTACAAATGCGTGTGTTGACCTCGCGCCCTACTCAATAATTATTTTCTCCCAATAATAAAAGCCCTCTTCTGCGCCTACATTCATAGACGCAGAAGAGGGGTTTGAATATGGAGTACGCCCTAGCAACCTCCTTGTACGCGATACTCGATCTCAGATGCGATCTCCTCCCTCATCGCCCGCACCTCCTGCTTAGATCGTCGTCGAGCTCGGAGATACTTGCTACGACACTTACTACGACGTTTGCCCTTTCGACCAAATCCAGGTCGAATAAAGGACTGTCCCTTCCTATTTAGATAATCGTAGGCACGCATTAGTCTATCCAAACTTTTGTTTACCTGACTACCCAGAGCACACATAAATCTCCCCTAGTATAGATGTTCCACTACGCGGAATTACGCAGTCTTATATTTTTATCATACTTTTTATGCCTTGACAAGCGCGGTCTGGCGCTATAGACGTGAGCCAACTACATTTTAGATTTTATCTCGGCTATCAGATCCCGAAGCTCAGCCGCCCGCTCAAATTCTAAGTTTGCACTAGCCAACTTCATCTGACCCTCGAGATCTTTTACTAGGCTAGCATATTCATCTTTCGGAATCTTATTGAGATTAATCTTGTCTTTTTTATCGTCATCTTTTTGTGGAATAATCGCTCGTAGCCCCTCGTCTATCGCCTTATCGACGCCTCGAGGAGTTATTCCGTGCTTGAGGTTGTAGCTAGACTGAATCTCGCGTCGTCGATCAGTCTCGTCAATCGCTCGCCTCATACTATCGGTAACCGTATCGGCATACATAATCACCTTGCCTTCAACGTGACGCGCTGCACGACCGATCGTTTGGATTAACGAACTTTCTGAACGCAGAAACCCTTCCTTGTCTGCGTCAAGAATTGCCACTAGCGAGACCTCAGGCAGGTCAAGCCCTTCGCGTAACAAATTGATCCCAACCAGCACGTCGTAAACACCCATGCGAAGATCACGCAAGATATCACCCCTCTCCAAGGTGTCGATCTCGCTATGGATATAAGCGGTCTTGATGCCTAGCTCGGTTAGATGTCCCGACAGATCTTCGGCCATACGCTTAGTTAATGTCGTCACCAGCACACGCTGATGCTTTGCAATACGGTCACGAATTTCGGCAATTAAATCATCTACCTGCGTATCAACTGGACGCACCATAATCTCTGGATCAAGCAGTCCAGTAGGACGGATAATCTGTTGAATAGGTTCTGGGCTGTGATCTAGCTCATATTGTCCTGGTGTTGCGGAAACATAAATTACTTGATTTATATGACGTTCAAATTCATCAAACCGGAGCGGACGGTTGTCAAGCGCACTCGGTAGTCGAAAACCATATTCCACCAGCACTTCCTTGCGCGCCCGATCGCCATTGTACATACCGCGAACCTGAGGAATTGTCACGTGCGACTCATCAACAAGTAACAAGAAATCATCTGGAAAATAATCAAGCAGCGTGGCTGGCTGTTCACCTGGCTCGCGGTTTGTGAGATACCGAGAATAGTTTTCGATACCTTTGACAAAACCAGTTTCTTCTAGCATTTCTAGGTCGTACTTCGTGCGCTGTGCAAGACGTTGCGCCTCGAGATACTTATCATGTTTCTCAAACCAAGCTAGACGCGATTCATACTCCAAGCGAATATTTTCGATCGCACGCTTGACCTTTTCTTTTGGTGTAACATAGTGACTCGATGGGAAAATACTACAGCTAGCTGGCTCGTCAAGAATCTCACCTGTTAGTGGATCAATCTGTGTGATACGGTCGACAACATCACCAAAAAACTCGATACGATACGCTAAATCACTCCCCGCCGGAAACACGTCAACAACATCACCGCGCACTCGAAAAGTCCCACGATGAAAATCAATATCATTTCGCGAATACTGAATATCAGTCAGTTGCCTGATAAATTTATCCTGAACTCGTCGCTCGCCGCGTCGTACTACAATTGACATCTCAGCATAATCATCTGGCGAACCAATACCATAAATACACGATACACTGGCAACAATAATAACGTCCCGGCGCGACAACAGCGCCGATGTTGCGGCGTGACGTAGGCGATCAATCTCTTCGTTAATTGCCGAATCTTTTTCAATATAAGTGTCACTCGAGGCGATGTAAGCTTCTGGTTGATAGTAATCAAAGTAACTCACAAAATAGTGGACCTCGTTATCAGGGAAAAAACTTTTGAACTCCGAAAAAAGCTGAGCCGCGAGCGTTTTATTGTGGGCCAAAACTAGCGTAGGTGTATTACGCTTAGCGATAATATTTGCCATTGTAAAGGTCTTGCCAGAACCAGTTACGCCAAGTAAGGTTTGCTCTTTTACGCCTTTTTCTAGACCATCAACAAGCTTAGCGATCGCCGTCGGCTGATCGCCGGTTGGTTGGTATTTTGAAGAGAGACGAAATTTACTCACCTCTCTATTATAACCTCATCTAGCCTATCCGCGTCGACCAGAGCTTGCTGGAGGCTCCGCCGAGACACCACCGCGCACGTTATCTCTCGGATCAATAAAATCAGCGTAGCGCTTATCCAGGACGTCTACAACTTTCTTCACAAGACGCTTCGGATCAGTGTCGTATATAACGTCTTTACCACCTGGTGCTTCTATATGTTTCAATAATGTTGCCGTATAGTCGGCAAGCCCACCACTTCCAAGCAAAACACCACAGACTTTGCGACTCTCGAGGGCGGTCGAAAGTTCATGCAAACTCCCCATGCGCCCACCAACCGTAATCACCGCGTCGGCACTACGTACCAGGTGAACATCTCGTCCAACATATTCCATACCAGTAAAGTTTATGTAGTCAAACTCCTTAGTTGGTAATCGATAAGTACTGACATGCTCTCGATACGAGCTAGCTGGGCTAAACCCAATCGAACTACCTTTTGAGTTTTTGACACTCACAAAACCCATCGCCGCATAATGCGGTAAGCCTACCGTCGCTCCAGTCAGCAAAGTCTTGCCCGCCTTGGCGATCTCCGCACCGAGGGCAAACGCCTGATCGTGTGAAGCATCAACGGTCTCCCCTGAAGCCGCCCCGGATACGCAAATCTGATATTTCATCTCGTATACTCCTCTATCTTATAGCTCTTTGGCGCACGCTTGAGATGTGTCTCAATTTCTTTTTTAGTCAATAGACCAGCCTGACCACCAAGCTGCTGCACCACGCTCATACTATTTATTGGCGCCCACTTAAGTGCCGTCTCAAAAGACTCACCAAAAGCAAGCGCTCCGACAATTGTACTAGCAAAGGCATCACCTGCGCCAGTCCTATCGCACACAGAGCTAGAATCAGAGTAAATCGGAACCGCCTGAAGCTTGCCATCACAAAAAGCATAAGAACCCTTTAGGCCATCAGTAATTACGACACGCTTCGGACCAAGCGCCCTCAAGCCCTCAGCTAATTGACGAATGACACCGTATGGCCTACCAGTCACCTCAGCGGCCGCCTCACGATTCATCACCACAACATCGGCACACCTATATAATCTAGCAAGCTTCTTTGCGCCCCACTTGAGGTGAGATACTCCTGGGTGAAAAGCAAATTTTACATCTGGGTTCGCTTCTAGATAGTCTATAAGTTGGAGGTGAAATTCCCAGCTGTTAGCGCTGATTGTGGCAAGATATATCCAATCAGGCTTTGTTTTTGGTTTTTTCCAGACATAATCATATGTTTCATTTTTGACAAACGGAGTGCTTCCAGCTTCATACCGCAAAACATAGCGTACACTTGATGGCATTTTTTTCTGGACGACTAGTGGTGTTGTATCAACCGATTTACGAGCGAGATACTCAAGAGAATCCTTGCCTATCCGGTCATCTCCCAACCAACTCATCAGGCCAACCTGTGCGCCAAGACGCGCCATCGAAACAGACGCATTAGCCGCTGGACCAACACTAAAGATGGCGTCAGCCTGTTCATACGATCGCTCTACACCAACTGGAACACTCAGTCGCCTCAAACCGTCACCATCTACTTTCACCTTCGTCCCGTCATCATTCAATCTGATGCTAACATCGGTAAAAATATCTCCTATACACAAAATACGCGGAGCAGTTTTTTCAGTTTTCTGAGCCAGTTTTTGCTCGTGATAATCGATCAAATCACAGGCCTTGATACCTGACTGGGATATCATCTCATCAATAGCAATCTCATCGTCACCATCGGCAGCAATATATCGAGCAGTCAACCCATGCTGAACCTGACAGCGCATATGCCGATAAGTCCTAGACTCATAAGGACGCGATACATTTTCCTTGACATCATCATAGTTAAACGAGACGACGCGACTACCGCCAAATATCAAGGCCACATCGTCTGTCTGTGCAAACAAATGAGTGTCATCAACATGTGCTAATAGCGCCCTATAAAGCTCATGTTCTGATGTGTCTGCCGGGTCGAGACCGATTTTGCGCATTAAAGCATGAGCTCTAGCGGTAATGTCAGCGATATACGAAACGTCAACGCCCTTACGTCCTGTCATTTTTTCAAGCTGACGCAATGTCGCACTAAACATCGGCTCATTAGCGTCGAGCAGTACACGCAAGAACTTCGCCATACTTATATCTCCTTTGTGGTTATCTTTTTTTCATGAATTGGCATCTCATGAAGCACTACACCACGACGCAAGATACCAGCCTTGGCGCCGATTTTTGTCACAACGCTCGTACTATTGGCGCTAGCAAAAATTACTGATTCACGCAACGATTTACCCTGCGACCACTGGCTCAAAAATCCACTAGCAAATGCATCTCCCGCCCCTGTACGATCAAGCACCGGCACATCCTCATACATACCCGCTCGCACAATCGTCTTGCCATCAGTTGCGACCACACCATTTGGACCATCACTCACGATCGCAACTGGCACATAGTGAAGTGCGTGCAAGGCCAGCTCCTCACAAGTATCGCCACTAACCAATAGCTGCATCTCCTCCTTGTTTGTACAGAGGATATCAACTCCATCTAGTAGTCCGACAAGCTTATCTTTTTCGGCCAGCTCCGGGCCTGCAGGATTTAGCATCACCTTGACGCCGTTTTTCTCGGCAATATCAATAATCTGCCGAAGCAGTGTCAAACCACCATTACCAAGGCTAGTTGGATAAACCCAATCATACTTTGCAATTGCGCTGAGATCAAAATTATGCCTGCCAGTCCGCCCGAAGGCTTTCCCGCGATGATTGAGGATCGTTCGCTCACCATTTGTCGCGATCATAATAACCGAATATCCTGATTGGTACTCAGGGTCCTGAATCACATGACTAGTGTCAACGCCCTCTTTATCGAGTTCATGCAAAATCGCTTGACTAGCGGGATCCTCACCAAGCCCCCAAAGATATCCACTTTCAAGCCCCTGACGCGCAAAAGTAACTGCAACATTGGTCGCGTTTCCACCAGTCTCAAAAGTAACATCTTCTACCTCCATCTTGAGGCCGAGAGGTAGGTGAGTATACATGTGCTCACCTTCTTTGTGTGGGTCAAATTCATCAGATCGCAAAAATACATCCTGCGTTCCCTTACCAATTGCGAGAATTTTCACCATATAACACCCCCTCCTAGGTCTAGTCTAGCCGACATACTGACAAGACCATCATGAGTAGCATTGACCTGCACGACCGATGGCCTATCACCAAAACTCACTCTACCTAACTGCCTTTCCGGCACTACCAAACGCAGCGATTTTCTCTTCAACAACCCGCTGAACCGCCCCGTAAACTTGTGGCATCAACTTAACAACCGCATACTCCTTAGGATTTTCCTTGAGAACTTTTTCAAGTGTTTCGCGGAAGACAACACGCATGTCTGTATTGATATTTATCTTGCTCACGCCAGCTTTAGAGGCATCCTCAAAATAATGCAACGGCGTACCTGACCCGCCATGAAGCGAAATCTGGCAATCGATTGCTGATCGAATTCGCGCCAAAAGCTCTAGATCTAATTCTTTCGGAACGTTGTATTTTCCGTGGAGATTACCTATCGCAGCTGCGAACGTGTCGATACCCGTCGCCTCGACAAACGCTCGCGCCCCCTCTGGAGTGCTAAATGTCTTACGAATTTCCTCGTAGTCTATATCTTCATCGTGAACATTACTACCGCCCGCAAAGTAGTGCGGCTCACTCTCCACAAGCGCACCTGTAAACTTCGCATATTCGACAACCTCTTTGGTCTTGGCGATAATCTCCTCCTCACTTGCGTCATGGTTCGCCTGCGAAATATCAATATGGATAAATTCAAAACCCACATCAATTGCTCGCTTGCACGCTTCAACCGTTGGACTGTGGTCAAGATTGATATATATCTCGATACCATATTCATCACGATAGTTGTCAACCATGTCGCGAATATTCTCAAGCCCCAAAGCATCAACCTCACCCTGACTCACCTCAACGAGAACTGGCGCATTCAGCTTCTGAGCTGCTCGAGAAACCGCGATCAGAGTCTCTTGGTTGTCAATATTAAACGCACCGACCGCAAACCCCTGCTGGCGACTGCGCTGCATCAGGTGCCGCGCCCTCAATGTTCTATCACGAATTTGGCTAATTGTTAGACCCATACCGTTTCCTCACCTAAACTTATTATGCTTATCTGTACTTAGTATAGCACTAGAAGCCAGGTTTGTATTGTGGTCGTGAGTTAACAAACTCTTTAGTTCGCACGGCAATCGTGTCGTCTGCAAGACCTAGTTTTTGATGAACTTCAAGCGGCTCGCCAGATTCACCATAACGATCCTGAACACCAATCCTGAGAAGCGGTGCCGGCATCTCATCACAAAGCAATTCAGCAATTGCACCACCAAAACCACCTGCCGCCTGCGCATCCTCGCACGACACTACCCGACCAGTTTTTTTCACAGAATTGATAATCGTCTCGACGTCAAGTGGCTTCACGGTTGGCACGTGAACCACCTCTGCGTCTACTCCTTGACGGGTGAGTAGCTCAGCTGCCTTTAGCGCATAAGGTGTTTCTATACCCGTCGAACATATAGTTACGTCTTGGCCCTTTCGCAGTACATACGCTCGGCCAATTTCAAATGGGCTTTCTGGCTTACTAAAAATTGGTGTTTTCTCACGCGCTACCCTCAAATAACATGGTTTGCCATTTTTGGCCATCGCCAAAGTCGCTTTTTCAGCCTCTACACTATCACCCGGACAGACTACGACCATATTTGGCATGACACGCATTAGGGCGATATCTTCAAACATTTGATGAGTCGCACCGTCCGGGCCTACGGTCGAACCACTATGTCCGCCAACTATTTTTACCGGCTGGTCATTGAGAGCTACAGTCGTCTTGATTTGTTCCCAGTTACGACCTGGACTAAATGCAGCGTAGCTCGCGGCAAACGGAATTTTACCATTAACCGCCATGCCACTGGCAATAATCGGGAGATTTTGTTCGGCGATGCCAACCTCGACATACCTCTCTGGAAATTTTTCGGCAAACAAATGCATCTGAACACTCTCAACCAGATCAGCACAAAGCCCGACGATGTTTTCGTTATTTTCACCAGCCGTCCTCAAGCCTCGTCCAAAACCAGCCCGTGTTGGCTCGACATCAGGTGCATCTGTCAGTAACTTGTCATTTAGTGGATATTCCATATTATTCATACTCCGCGCGGATTTTTCCGCCCATTGTTCGTAATTCCCTCAACGCTTGCTTAGCCTGCTCGCTGTTTGGTGGGACGCCATGCCATTTATAGTCATACTCCATAAAATCGACATTTTTGCCTGGAATCGTATGAGTAATGATGACACTTGGGCGATTCTCGATCGCTTTTGCCATTCCGACTGCATCAAGGATACTCTCAATATTGTGGCCGTCTATCTCTTGGACATGCCACCCAAAACTTCGCCACTTATCGGCCAAATCCTCTAGTGGCATCACCTGTTCGGTTGGACCATCTATCTGAATATTATTTCTATCAACAAACACGATCAATTGAGCAAGCTTGTACTTGGAGGCAAACATGACAGACTCCCAGATATTGCCCTCATCAAGCTCGCCATCACCGGTGATTACGTAGACCCAGCGATGTCGTTGATTATCTATATATTGGAAGGTGTAAGCTGCCCCTGCCCCCTGCCCAATACCACAACCCAGTGGTCCCGACGTATTCTCAAGTCCAGGGAGCTTAGTCCGCTCTGGATGACCCTGAAGGCGCGTACCCCACTTGCGCAGAGTCATCAGTTCCTCTCGAGGGAAATAACCCGCCTCCGCCATAGCGGCATACTGGGCAGGCACGCAGTGTCCGTTACTCAAGAAGAACAAATCTCGATTCGGCATATCTGGCTGTTTCGGATCGATATTCATCACGCTGAGATACAGCGTGGTCACCAAATCAGCCAATCCTAGCGAGCCTGCTGGGTGTCCACTACCCGCATGCTCTAGCATTGTTATGATATCTTTTCGAACTTGATTGGCTTTTTGTTCAAGCTGTCTAATTGTTAGTTGTCCACCCACACTCAACCCTCTTAAATAACACTATGTTTATTAATCTCATCAACTAACTGTTTGTATGTCGCCGCAGGATCCTGGGACTTGTTGATAGCGCCACCACAGTTCACTACATCGACACCCCCCTGAGCTAGACTAAATACATTCTCCACGTTCGCGCCACCGTCCCAGCCTACCTCGACCTCAGGATGGATTGTTCGAATCAGTCGCACCTTTTCTAACTGCATCAGACTAGCGGTGCCGCCATAATGACCCAAATCACCGCTAAACACGAGAACATGGTCAGCATTTTCGATATAATCGTGAACTGTACTTGGAACGGTTGGCTTGAGAAGCGCTACACCAGCATTAATACCTGCTGATTTGAGCTTTTGGATTATCGGCAACAGATCTTCGTTCGTCTCGGCATGAAAAATAACCGTCTTTGGCTTCATCTGAATCAATGCATCGACATACTGACTCGGATGAGCTACCATAGCGTGAATATCAACTTCCCACTCCTGTGGCCACCACATTTGGTTGACGCCAACTGTAAACGTAGGCGCAAACTCTCCATCCGTTAAATCAATATGGACCCGCTTCGCAAACGGCATAAGACGCTCAACAGTCGCCTTGTAGTCATCGGCGGTCTCACAGAGAATTGTTGGCACCACCTCACTCATTAAAATCGATCCAATTCTGCATTACGTCTGACAAATCTCGCGGCTCCAGCAAATGGCGTGTTGAGCCATGTGTCGATAATATCTTTCCATAGCTCTAAGTCGTCACCCTCGGCGTCAAGAACGCGCGCAGGCAGACACAAAACATTGGAATTATTATCGTTTCGACACTCCTTTGCCTCAAAACTATCCCAGATGACCGCCGCCCTAATACCGCTGAAACGATTGGCTGCCATCGCCATACCCTGACCACCCGTGCAAATCAAGATCGCACGCGGATCAGTTGACTCATCCTCGCCAAGCACCCTAGTGGCCGCAATCTGAGCAAACTGCGGAAAATCATCATTTGGATCAAATTCCTTGCCGCCGACGTCTTCCCAGTCATAGCCTCGCTTAGTTAGATACGCCTCGATCTTTTCCTTGAGATAATATCCGCCGTGATCAGCACCAATAAATATCTTCATACACCTAAGTATAAGCGGTTAGACTATATCTGTAAAGCTACCTGCTTACGCTTGACTTTTTTACATGATTTTGCTATTATTTAACCACAATACATGTACGAACAACTGCATACGACCCCGAGGATTCTATGGGGTCGTATTTGCTTAAAATATACAGACTATACAGCCCTAGAAGCACGCCCTACATCGACTGTTAGTTCAACTAATCGATTTGAATAACCCCATTCGTTGTCATACCATGCGACCACCTTGATGAGATTGCCACCGACAACATCAGTTAGCACTAAATCAACGATTGCACTGTGGCTATTACCCTTGAAGTCCATAGAGACTAGCTCTTCATCGGTAACATCAAGTATGCCCTGGTAAAATGGCTTACCTGCCGCCTCACGAAATACTTGATTTACTTCATCAGCCGTTACATCTCGCTTGATCAACGCGACAAAATCACACATCGACACCGTAGGCGTCGGTACACGAACTGATAGCCCACCGAAACAACCTGTTAGAGAAGGCAGTACTTTTGTCGTAGCGATCGATGCTCCAGTAGTGGTTGGGACGATATTCTCTGCAGCCGCACGCGCCTCACGAAGATTTTTTGCTGGAGCATCCTGAAGTCGTTGACTTGCGGTGTAACTGTGAACCGTTGTCATCATAGCCTTCTCAACGCCAAACGCCTCTTCTAGTATCGCCATCACTGGAGCGACACAGTTTGTAGTGCAACTAGCGTTTGAGACAACTGGCGAGCTGGTCGCTACCGCATCATCATTCACACCGATTACAATGGTGTCCGCCCCCTCGCCCTTGGCTGGAGCCGATATCACTACCCGTTTAGCCCCCGCTGCAATGTGTGCTTGCGCTTTTTGTGGTTCAGTGAAGCACCCAGTCGACTCAATCACGACGTCTATCTCATGATCGCGCCACGGTAGGCCTGCTGGATCTTTTTTGTTAAGCACTCTGATGTGCGTACCATCAACGGTGATACCAACTTCGTCATATCCAACTTCACGATTATAAGTACCATAAATAGAATCATGTTTCAAAAGGTGAGCGAGAGTTTTGGCATCCGACAGGTCATTGATCGCAACGACCTCTATATCATTACGATCAAACGCGATTTTAAACGCGTTTCGTCCGATCCGACCAAACCCATTGATAGCAACCCGTATTGCACTCATTGTTCCCACCTCCATGAACACGTTATTAGCATGAGCTATTTGGTTACAGTATACCGCACCTTAGGCTACAAAAAAAGCACCCCAACGAGATGCTATTTATATGTCTAAATTTATCCTTTAATTATACTACTTATATACACGTTTGTCAATTGCATAAGCAAGTCTCGCTCTGTATACTTATCTATATGGACAGGAGTGAGTTGCAGGAGCTTGCTGAAAAACACTACACCGAAGAACAGTGTAGTCGCCTCAACCACGCCATTGACTACGCAACCAAAAAGCACAAAGGACAGACTCGTCGAAGCGGCGAGCCATACATCACTCACCCACTCCATGTCGCTTCGACAATTATCGACTGGGGAATGGATATAGATTCAGTAGTTGCCGGTGTTCTTCACGATACCGTTGAAGACACGGACGCAACTATCGAGGAAATTGAAGAGCAGTTTGGACGCGATGTAGCATTCCTAGTTGATGGCGTTACAAAAGTTTCTCAAGCTCGTGCCGGAATGCGCAATCTCGAAAGCTACCTACCCTCAACCAAAGACAACCTTACCAAGCTACTGATTGCCGTTGGTCAAGATGTCCGAGTTATTATTATCAAGCTAGCCGATCGCCTCCACAATATGCAAACTCTGCAATATAAAAGCGCGCCAAAGCAAAAGAAAATCGCTCGCGAAACGATCGAGGTCTTCGCACCACTTGCCGACCGTCTAAACATGGGACGGGTCCGTGTCC
>ERZ773067.596-NODE-596-length-21286-cov-8.568885_pt1 | contig 21286 bp, 14 predicted proteins | sample MGYA00580622_ERZ773067 | MGnify/ENA primary metagenome ERZ773067 (study PRJEB29015, sample SAMEA2737998) | human oral metagenome | biome: human oral; feature: human-associated habitat; material: dental | place: China | collected 2113 ...
TATTGGCAGTCCTTATAATTTGAATAAAAAAGAAGTCAGTGATCGAGTTCCGATGTTGGAAGATTTTGTGACCAATCAAGACAAGTTACCTCATCAACTTCAGCATCTATCGATTTTAGGAATATTTTTCCGAGATGGAGATGGCATTGTCCATAGAAGCAGTGTAGAGGCCGGGAGCTTGATTTACAAAGAAAAGATTGCTTCGTATAGAGAGGTCGTCATCACAGGCAAGTCTGCTCATCATTCATCTCTACCACAAAATGAACAGGTAGTTGATTTGATTAAAGGGTTTTTATTTCAATAATTATTTTATATAATTTAATTTTAGTAAAAATTAGAAAGACAATAAAACAATGAAAATGGTAGAGATTCTTCATAGGTATTATGGTGATTTTGATCTGATAAATGAAAAATGGAACGAAGACTATGAAAGCATTTTAATTAAGCCAAAGGTTGATCACAAATATAAAAGATGCCGTTTGGCAAAGAAAACACCCAAAAAAGAAGGATACTTTACAGTCTTTTGGAAAAAAGACCACGACAACAAGAATATTCCTTATACTGATAGAGACTTGGGTGATGAACTGGTTATTGTCGTCATCGACGACTGTCATTGCGGTTTATTTATTATTCCCAAAGAGGTGGCTATCAGTAAAAAAATTCTTTCTACAAAGGATTGTAAAGGAAAGATGGCTATGCGTTTTTATCCGTCCTGGTGCACAAATTTAAATAAAACAGCTCGTGCAACACAAAAATGGCAACTGGGTTATTTTCAAAAAATCGAATTAGGAGAATAAGTTTTAGTAAAACAAGATAGAGTTTAGTTTCTCAATTCTGTCTTGTTTTTATTATCTGTTTTGTAGTAAAGTTAGATTGCTTAAAACTAAAAATTTATGTACAATTGACTAAACTAGAGCTAAACCATTGATACAACTGAATTAGAAGCATAAAGTACATTTTTGATAGAATTTACACTTTTACAAAAAATGTGGTATTTCGTAAAAGTGTAAATTTTGGTATAATAGGATTATCAAAAAGTAAAGGAAATGATTGGTATGAAAGCAATCACAGCTCACAGCTCACAGCTCACAGCTCACAGCTCACGCTGATTATGTAATCAAGCGTCTTTTTTATCAACCTCTAAAACAGGCTTTTTCGCATTTTCGTGAAAAGGTCTTTTCTGTTATTTTTAGAAGTGAGGATGAGTAATGTCAAAGATTCAATATCAAGAAAAAGGTGGAAAAGTATATTGTCCATTGAAAGATAAGTGGTTAATGGCCAAACCAGAAGAGAAGGTTCGTCAAAGATATATAATCACACTTGTAAATGAATACGGCTACAAACTTGAACAAATGGCTCAGGAGTTGCAGGTTAATAATTCGCAAAGAGGTCAAGGAAAAGCAAGTGCAGACATTGTTATTTGGAAAAGTAAAGACGACAAGGATAAGAACAAGGCTGCGTTTATAGTTATCGAATGTAAGGCTGATAATGTTAAAGTTCGTGTAGAAGATTATTACCAAGGTTACAATTACGCTTCATGGGCCCATGCAGATTTCTTTGTGACTACAAATTTAAAGGAAACGAAATACTTTAATATTGACCCAGAGTTTCTCCCTCAAAAACTAAATGAGGTTGTAAATATTCCTACAGCAAAAGAAGCCTTAATCCAAGAAAAAGTAAATGATTTAAAAAATCAGACGAAGGTTTTTACTCGTGAAGAATTTACCAAAGTTCTTCAATCGTGCCATAATATAATTAGAAACAACGACAAATTATCCCCAGAGGCAGCTTTTGATGAAATTAGCAAGCTTCTCTTCATGAAGATCAGATATGAACGAAGAGAGCGTGGTAAAAAAGTCTTTACTCACAAGGAATATTTGAAGTTGGCAGATGAATATGAAAAAAATCAAAGGCCTGGTTTAAAACTTAAAGGAATAGATCAATCATATATGCAAAATCTTTTTGACACTACCAAAGCTGAATTTGCAGATGATCATCTATTTGAAGAAAATGACGATATAAAAATAAGAGAGACTAGCTTTATTCAAATTTTAGAGAAACTTGAAAGTTTCAATCTGTCTGACACGCAAGATGATGTCAAAGGTATTGCATTTGAGCAGTTTCTGGGTACTACTTTTAGAGGAGAACTTGGTCAATTTTTCACTCCTAGAACAATTGTAGATTTCATGACAGAAATCTTAGATCCTCAAGAAGGAGAATTAGTGTGCGATCCTACCTGTGGTTCAGGAGGCTTTCTTATTAAAGTCTTTGAATATATTCGAGAAAAAATTGAAAATGATGTACGTACACAAAAAAACTATTTAAGGTTTAAAATAGAAGGAGAGAACTTTGAAACCAAGAGTGAGGATGAACAATTAGGTATTGTAAGAAAAATAGAAAATATGCAAATGTTTCTCAACTCTGAATTAGATACAGCGATAAAAGATAGTCGGATGTATAATTTGTCACGAAATTGTATTTTTGGAACCGATGCTAATCCAAGAATGGCAAGGACCTCTAAGATGAACATGATTATGCATGGTGATGGACATGGTGGTGTTCACCACCATGATGGATTGCTCAATGTAAATGGAATATTTGAGGAACGATTTGATGTTATTCTTACAAATCCTCCGTTTGGTCAAATTGTTGATTCTGAACAATTAATTTCGGAAGTAGATAGATTTACTGATGAGAATTTAAAAGAAAAGTATATAAAAAAATACGGGTCATCATATCTTAAAGCATTGAAACAGGTGGATGATAATATTGGAAAAAAACTTTTATCGTTGTTTGATTTGGGTGAAAAAATCCAACTGACAGAGGTGTTATTTATGGAGAGATGTTTGAAATTACTAAAGAAAGGAGGACGCATGGGGATTGTTTTACCAGAAGGGGTCTTGAATAATAAGAAAACTCAAAAAGTACGGGATTATTTTGAAGGAAAAGCTAAATTGCTTTTAATTTGCTCTATTCCTCAAGATGTGTTTATGTCTGCTAAGGCTACTGTAAAACCAAGTCTAATTTTCATAAAAAAATTCACTGAAGAAGAGGAAAAAGAGTACAAAAGGTGTAAAGAATCAGCTCGAAAAGAAGTTTTTGGGTTGTATCACGATGAAATCAACAAGATCAAAGTAGAAATCTCATCTGCCAATGAAAACTTAGAACGTTTAAAAGATGAGTTAAAGACAGCAAATCAAATGTTGAGAAGTGCAAGAAAGAAAAGTTTGAGTTATTTATCTGAAGAAGGCAAAGTTCTCCAAATAAAATCGGAACAAAAAGAAAATAAAGAATTAAAAGAACGAAAGGAAAAAGAACTTAAAACTCTTATTGAAAGGATAGAAGATGATATAAAATCTTTAATCAAATTTAAATTTGATTATTTAATTCCTATTGCAGATATTAAAGATGCTGGAATTACAACTTCTGGTTCAGCTTCGAGTGGAAACCAACTTCCTGTTTTAATGGAAGAGTTTATCAAGTATAAAACTGAAAATTCTCTATGGGATGATTTAGATTGGTCATGTCAATATAAAGAAGGAGATGGAATTTATACAAGAAAACAGTTTTCAAGGGAGGTAATACTAAATGGCTAACACAATGCTTAAACTATTTCCTTTTCGTGAACTTACTAGTTGGAGTGTTGCAAACCTCTCTTTAGAGTCTGTTTCTTCGCATTTTCCATTTCAAAAGGTAAAAAAATTTTTAGAACCTTCCAAAGATAGAGTGGAAATTAAAGATGACACACTCTATAAACAGATTACTGTAAAAATTAATGGTAATGGTGTCATTAAACGTGGAGAAAAATATGGTAGTGAAATTGGAACAAAAAAGCAGTTTGTTGCAAAAAAAGGTCAGCTAATTGTTTCAAAAATCGATGCTCGAAATGGGGCTATTGGAATTGTTCCTGAAGACCTAGATGGTGCAGTTGTAACCCCTGATTTTATGCTATTTGATGTTAAAAATATCAATATTGATTACTTAAAGCTAATTCTATCGTCTGAAAAATTTAGGGAGCAGTGGCAATCTAAAAGTAGTGGGTCAACTAATCGACAGCGAGTGAATGAAAAAACTATGCTTGAATCTTTAATTCCCGTCCCTCCTCTTAATGAACAACTAAACCTGGTATCTAGTTACAAGGAAGCAATTGACCTATTGAAGAAAGCTGAAAAAAAGAAAGAGGCAGCCTTACAGGAATTTAAAAAAATAGTTTTTTCATAACTAAAAAGTCTTCTCTTCATCTATTTAAGTAATTTCAAATTCTTATCGCTAATTAAAGAGACATGCTCAGATATAAATGAGTCGAAGATAGAATAGGTGTCGGCTACCAAACAAAACCAATCTTAAATAACATTCTATTAGCAAACTCTAGTGAGATTAGTGAAAAGAGTCGCACCAATGTTTGTTTGATTTGCAAAGGGCGAAGACGAAAGAGACAGTATTTTGTTCCTTATAGGATAGGAAAATTTAAAAACAGGTTCAAATTTGAACTTGTTTTTTATCATAGATTTTTATAAAGTACATTATTTAGAGAAAAAAAAACTAAAAGTTTATGTACAATTGACTTAACATGAGCTAAACAAATGATACAACTGAATTAGAAGCATAAAGTACATTCTTTAAGGAGTGTACTTTATTTTTGTTTTGTACATTATTCTGAGGCGGTATTTTGTATGTTTTCTAGTACATAATATCCTCAAATCTAAGAAATTGATTTGTACATTTTCGACTCTAATAGGTGTAGAAGAAGTGGTGGTTCAATTGTACATTTTTTGCAACTTATTTAATCTCCTATTGAACGCAAGATATAGATTTTTATTTTGTTGATGGTATAATAAATAATACATAGTGTTATGTTATGAGGTATGAAATGAGCAACTTAAATAATAAGATATTTTCTTTGATTGAAATGAAGCGAGAAGGAAGCTACTGGGATTATAAAGAAAAGTATCATTCTAACAACGCGAAATTTATTCATGACATTATTTGTTTAGCTAATAATCTTGACAATAAAGACGCATATTTAATTTTTGGTGTTTCTGATAATGGAGAAGTAAAAGGCATAGCGGGGGATGAGAATAGAAAGAATCAGGCAGATATTATTGATTTGCTTAGAAACCAAAAGTTTGCAGGTAGAATTCCCCCGTTCGTTAAATTAGAAACTATATTATATTTTGATAAAGAAATTGATGTTTTAGTAATTTTTAAATCAAATCAAGTTCCTTATTATCTTGAAGAACAATTTGTTCGTGATAAAACAAAAATTTTACCAGGAGTTATATATACAAGACGACAAGATAGTAATACTCCAATAGACAGTATAGCTTCTATATATGAAATTGAACATCTGTGGCGAAGACGTTTTGGATTAGACCTTTCGCCTTTTGATAAATTGAGAAATTTTATAAAAGATAAACATTTGTGGGAAAAAAATTCAAATGGAAGATATTATAAGCCGCATCCTGAATTTACATTTGTAGAAGTTAATAATTCCGAAGATAGAAGAAGGAATGTTTTCTATGCTTATACACAAATGAATCAAAGCCATTATTTTAAAGAATATCAATTTAGATATCACCAAACTATATTATACGAAAGCGATATGGTTGTTATGGATTCAGGAAGGTATATAACCTCCACTCCAAATTTAGAAATCCTAGACTTGGACATTGAGCAACATTCAGCACCAAATTTCTTATCATATAACTATTATACTCGTGATTCCATTGATTGGGATATACATAAATTTTTATTTGATTCAGATAACCATGAGGCTGGGATATCAAACAGAAGATTTTTAGAGGTGATTTTAATTTTTGATAATGAGTATGAAAAAGAGGAATTTAATAGATATTTAAGAGAAAATTTATCTCCTATGGATATAGAATTTATTCAAAACCTACAAATTATAAATAACGATGAACGAATGTATGAGATCGCCAAACATGAAATTAAAGTATCTAATTTTTTTAATGGGAAGTTACAAGAATATCGGCATAATTTAGATATAAAAAATTAAAAAAAGGAGAAACAATGGCTGATAAATTTGAGCAGTTTTTTACTGATACACTAAACGAAATTCTATTAGAACATGTCAAAGAATTAAAGAACCAATCTGAAATTGATGAATTTTATGAAAAATATGAGAAAGCTGATTTTTCTGAATTATATCTAGAAATGGTTAACGATACTTCAAATCAACTCGTGGATAATGCAAAAAATATAATGTACGAAAATTCATTATTATTCAGATGTGAAGAAACTGAAATAGTCGCAAAAATAAATCAAAAATGGTTCAAAGCCTTTGTCAGTTCAGAAGCATTGTATATGATGATTTTTGATGCTGTAAAAGATTATTCTGACTATGTAAATAAAATTGGTGACAGGGAAAAAGGAGAAGCTATTCATAAATACACAGCCTTAAAATACATACACGGAAGGGGTCTACAACAATTTTTAGAGATAATCACTTTAATGAAAAATGGATTCGCTGACGGTGCATATTCTAGGTGGCGTTCACTCTACGAATTAAATATTATTGCGTCGTTTATTTCAGAATATGGAGAGGAGATTGCTGAAGCTTATATTTCATCACATAATACAGAGGATCGTTATGAATGGGCAAGAGCTTGCGGTGAATTTAGCCCTAAAAAGAAATATATAAGTTTTGACGACATCAGAAAAAAAGCGAATTTCCCATCAGATTTATGGCAACGACCATACCAACTCGCTAATGAAGTGACGCATGCATCCTCACAAGGTACATTTAATAGAATAGGTGTAATAGATGGGGAAGAAAAAATAAGTATAGGACATACTGATTATGGATTAACAATACCTGGTGAACACTCTGCCATCACAATAGCGCAACTTACTGGGTTACTTTTGATGGTATATCCATCTGGTGATTCTATAGTAGCTGCAAAAATGATAAATAAATGGGTTGATGTGGTAAGAGAGCAATATTTTAAAACACATGACTATATTTTTCCTAATGAACCTAAATTATGGGATAATGAAATAAATTAAATTCTAAGATGGATATAAGGGCTTAAATTATTTGAATTGAAAAATTATATAGATGACAGGTCTACAATAGATCTGTTTTTTATTTTGAGTTGAATTTAAGCCAGTTAAAAACTCATTGTGTTACTTATAGTCCGTTGTTTTATATGCATATAGGCGAGTACAATTGTAAAAAAGGAGGAGGAAATGATTTTAAAAGACTTTGGGGATGTGATTAGAACTCTTAGAAATGATAAAGGGTTAAGTCAGGAAAAATTTGCATTAAAAATTAAAATAGATATTGTGATTTGAAAATAGTATATATTGTGTTAACAAGGTGGAGAATATAGCAGTTTTAGTGGTATAATTAGATTAAGTTTATTAATAGAAGGAAGAATTAGATGGTTAAGTTAGATACTGGTAATTCAGAAGAAAAATCAGAAAACGAAGCACAGATTCGCATTGATAATTTATTGCAACCTCTTAATAATTTACAAACAGGTCTCTTCACCCCTGAGTTAATTGAATCATGTTCTTTGCTCCAAAACACGGTAAATAACTCAAACATGGCTTCTATAGTTGCATCAGCATCTTCAATTTTAACTCATCAGTTAGCAGAAGCGGTGAAAGTATCCCTACCCCAAGTGAACATTAATGCAAGTTATAACAATATGCTTTCAAGTCTACATATAGAGGTAGTTCAAAATATTGCTAATTCGGTTAATAAAATAATTGATGGACTTCAGTTTGACTATTCAAAGTTAGCTTTAGATTTAGGAGAAATTTTAAAAAATATTCCTAGTCCGTATTCTGAAAATGAAATCAGTGAAATAATATCTAATGTTAAGAGACTAGCCGAGCAAGGGTGGGTTATCTATTATGATTTTGGAGATATCTATAGGCGAATAAATATTGATAACATTGAAGAATTGGAAGATGAGTGGTTAACTCAATTGAAAATAGATCTTTCTAGTGAAGATATTTATAGTGAACTAAAAGAGTCACTTTGTTATCCAGAAACATTGATAGAGTCAATGTTTGAAAGTTATAAAAGTAAAAATTACTATGCTGCATACACACTTGCTACCTTAGCAATAGATGGAGCACTAAATAGGATTGCAGAACAAGTAACTAATAAGGATAGGATACCTGTGGGTTATCCGTCTGTTGAAGTTCTAGAAAAGCAGTTTGTAGATAAAACTTTTAGTGATGTTGGGCTGATTCATTGGCTATTTAACTTTTTCAAAGATACTAATAGATTTACTATAGAAGAACCAAATCGCCATATGATAGGGCATGGACGTTGGGAAGGAACAATTTCTGAAAAAGATTTTCTTAAGTTATTTAATGTAATGTTGTGCTTGTTGGCAAATTTTGAACTATGGCAGTATCATTTGGTAGAAGTACAGTGAAGTTTTTGAAAAGATAGCGGGGGAGAAGTGAGTAATAAAGGAATAGGAGTACGAGAGATTCCAGCAGCGGTTGTATTAAACAAATTTGTTGGGAATGAAGAAGACTCTAACTATGAAGTGTTTTTACTAGAGTATCTTAACCAATCTAAATATTTCCAAAATAAATCTAAGCATGAACGGTATCTTGCACCTAAAAGCGAAAGTAATGGAGAATGTGATGCAATATCATTAAGCTATAATATAGATTTTAAACTCCTTGCCTCTTCATCATATCTTAGAGGCCAACGCTTAACAAGTATGAGCATAACAAAAGCTACAACAGGAGTAACTTTTTACGGAGCACCAAGAACTGTTGGTGGTAAATATATAGTAACCTGGCTTCATAAATTATTTAGAATGCATACTCTAGAAGAATTACATAGAATACGTAGTAATGAAAGTGTAATTAGACCTGGAACTGATGAGTATGATGTTCTTAAAGCTCTGCAAACTATGGAAACAAAGAAAAACCTCTTATTGTTTTTTCCGTATAGTCATATTATAAATTCCGAAGTAGAATTTAGCATAGTGACCAAGGACATTGGAAAGGAATTGATGAAAAACTTTCACGAGCTCTCTAAGTATAGAGTAAAAGTTTGTGGCGAGTGCGAAACCTATATATTAACTGAATATGAGAAACATTTTTTATTGTACTCGTTCTCCGCGACTGGATTTGAATTATTGGAAGTCTTTGCTACATCGGAATTGCCAACATATCAAAAACTTTTGGACTATGCTAACCCATTTGCTCATATTGATATAATAGATTAATAGGAATATTGAAACATAACTATTTGGGTTGGCGTAGTAAGGGAATACTACATCAAGACCTACGATTACTTTTTCCTGATTAATCCAATTATAGGACGGAGATAAAATTCTTATTTTAGTGGAGAGTTAAGAGAATAAATTACGTGAGGTGAGAGAGTAGATACAACTTACAAGAACTGAACTGTCAAAGGAGTTAGATGTTCCTGTTCATACTATTACACGTTGGGAAAACGATAGACTGATATGTGTCTAAAAAACTGTCTGATTATATGATTACTTCGAAGTTGCAATCAATATAACAAAAAAGAGGGAAAACCTCTTTTTTTGTTATTCTTCAAATTCAATTTCTTCATCGTTCATGAAGGATTCAAAGCTACCAATCGGTGCAAAATCAATGTAAATTGTAGAGTAATCGTTTTTCTTTCTCCAAAGTCTTACTGAGTCTGTACCTCTCATTTGAAGCCAGTGTCTGGTCACAAGCTGTCTTTCTTTAAGGCCAAGAACATCTACAAGTAACCATTGACCTAAAGCGCTTTGACCATATAGTTTATTCGTCTCAGGATCACGTTCTGTCAGGCTACCTGACTGAAGACTTTTTTCATTTAACTAATCGACTTAACTAGAGCTAAACCATTGATAAAACTGAATTAGAAGGATAAAGTACACTCATTAAGCAGTGTACTTTATTTTTGTTTTGTAAATAATTCTGGAGAGTTATTTTGTATGTTTTTTAGTGCATTAAATCACCTGATTTAAGGAATTGATTTGTACATTTTGAACAAAACAATTTTAGTAATAATTAATTTTCTACATTAATCTATAAATTTAGTTCCAAGCGGTTGATACTTCATCTTGATGTCTTCAGATATATGTTCTTTCTATATTTTGGCTCATAAATTAGTTTCTCCCACAGATAAAACTATTAATTAATGATATAATAGCATTATAAAACGAAAGGATACAGATATGGCAAAATACCAATCAGATTCATTTAGAGAACATCATTTAACTAGGTTGCCAATTTTAAATAAATTACTAGAACTAGGTTGGAAGAGAGAACAAATTATTTGTCCTAGTCCGAACTCAACTGATACAGAGTGGCGCATTCCCAAAACACCTTCAGAAGCTTCTAAAAGAGAACTAGGGCGTTCGTTTAATGGATTTCCTGTTGATATTGCGATATTTGATAGTGTTAGAGAGCATGGTGAATACGAGCACTTACAAGTAATCATTGAATGTAAAGCTCCAAATAAAAAAGAAGGTATTAACCAGTTAAAAATATATCTAAGTATGGAGCCACATGCGAAATTAGGTGTTTGGAGTAATGGTACTGAATTTGTAAGAGTTTACAAACTTCCAAAAGCTGGTGAATATAAAATTATTGAATCTTCTTATCTACCTAAGAAAGATGAGAATTTTATTTTAGCAGATGAAAAAAGATTGGTATACGATGATCTAGAAGCAGTAGATGAAAAAAAACTAGAGGAAGTATTTTCAACACTGCTAGAAGTGATAACCTCTAGAGATTCGTTGTCAACTCGTAGAGAAGAGCAGTTAAATCAGATGTCTAATATTTTATTATTAAAATTAGACTCAGATAATGAGGGACAATGGGATAAGAATCTTCCTTTGAATTTTCAATTAGAAAGCGATCCGTATAACACATCTAGTCGTCTAAACGAATACTTTACCCAGTATAAAAATGAACACCCAACCTTATTTTCAAAGGATGAAGGGAATAAAATCGTTTTAGATACAGATACAATCCAAGAAATCGTTTTACGATTGCAACGCTTAAACATTGGTAATATGGCTCCTGCGGCCTTATCCATAGCTTTCCAGGTATTTCGAGATGCATCTTTGAAGTTAGGTGATGGGCAGTATTATACGCCTCTAAGGGTAATAGAAACAGGTGTTAAACTTATGGAAATTACCCACAAAGATATGGTAATTGATCCCGCATGTGGAACGGGTGGCTTTCTATCTGAAGCTATGATGACACTTGCAAAAACTGGTATTGACGATAAAAAGTTAACTCAATGGGCTCATTACAAGCTGTTTGGTGTTGATAGAGATAAAACAAATGTAAAATTAACACGAGCTTTAATGGTTGGTATCGGAGATGGATCAACGAATATCCATCATGGAGATTCGTTGCGAGAGTCTAAATGGGAAGAAGACTTTAATGGTATTCAAAATACACTTAAAGAAGGAAGATATTCAGTTGTGCTGACAAACCCACCATTTGGAAAAGGACTTGTAATAAATAAGTCAGACGCTAAATTTGCTAATTTAGAGATTTGCAAACATACAAAAACTGGGAAAAAATCTTTAGAATTTGCCGATAAAACTGAACTAGGAATAGCTTTTGTTGAAAGGTCTTGGAGGCTACTTCAGAATGGTGGTCGTTTAGGAATTATTTTACCTGAAACCTACTTTTTCTCTAAATCATATAGCTGGTTTAGAGAATGGATTGATGAACATTTTATTTTGAGGGCAGCTTTAAATGTTCCTATGGAAGCCTTTCAAGGTTTTTGTAGAGCGAAAACAAATTTCTACATTTTCGAAAAAAAAGGAGATGGACCAAAAGTTTCTACACGACCTAAATGGTACAAAGACGGCTATGTTTGGATTTCAAATGCACCCACTATTGGTGTAAATAAAGATGGGCATGATTTGTTTGTTGTTAATTCAAATGGGGAAAGAGATACTAGAATAGACAATAAAGCTAATGCAGATGTGGAAGCATTATTGTCAGGGAACCAAACAAAATATTCAAGATATGTACCGAGTCAATCATTAAGTAATTCTTATATTGCTGTTCCAACATTCTCAGGAAATATGTCTAACTGGGACTTCGAAAAGAGAGTTCAGGAAAAACTTCCAAGTTTTAAAGTACAAACTTTAGGTGACTTAATTGATGCTGGAATTATTGAAGTTCGAACTGGACACGGCAGTCCTTCAGCAGATACTAGGATTGGTGATATCCCTTACATAAAAGTTGTTGACTTGCGGGCAGGAAGGGTAAATCCAAACTCTACTAATATGGTACCTAGAGAAGTTGCTAAAAAGTTCTGGAAGTCCGACAAAAGTGGTCTAAAACCATGGGATATTATAACTCCAGCTCGTGCTTCAAAAAATATTGGAGAGCCTTGTATGTTGCTACCCGGTCAGGAAGAATTAGTTGTCACCAAAGAGGTTTTAATTTTTTCTACAACCTCTGAATCTCCATTCGATCAATTCTATCTATTTTGGGCGCTAAATCTTGAAGAGGTAAGAAAACAATGGGAAAAGGTGATATTTATGCAAACAAACAGGGAAGATTTAGGAGATAGGTACAGATATATTGAAATTCCCTTTAGCAATGAAATTAACGAGAATATCAAAATTTCAAATGCTGTAAGAGAATATTTTATAGGGCTTGATGAGCTAAATAAAAAATATAAAAGTATGTCAAACACTTTATAACTGATTTCAATGATGTATTTTCATATTTCTAAATCAAAAATTTCAAGCTATTTATAGTATAAAAAAATAGCAACTCACTATCTCAGATGACTATTCAATCAAAATATGATATAATACAAAAAAAGAAAAAATAACAAAAGTAACTTACAAAAGTAAAAGAAAAAAGTAAATAGATAGCCACGGTGGTTATTCCTTTCATCGTTTAGAAGGAGTTGCTGTGGTTATCGTTGTTGCTGAGCTAATTAATTGCTCTTATTACTTAGATGAAGTTACTTTTATTATTGGATTAATTTAAATAATAATAACGATCAATGAAAGTACTCATCGATGTTCCCTTTATGCAGTTTAGAGCACAAAGGAAAATGGTACTGATTTGATCGTTTTTTTGTGTATTGACATCATAAAACACAGTCAGAACCTTCAGTTATAATAAACAAGGAGAATTAATGAAATTTGTAGTTTATAAACATTCGCTGATTTTAGGTGATAACAACATTGTGACAAAGCAATTTATCGTTCTGAAGCACGATGACGGCAATCTACAATTTACTGATTTTCATCGTTATGTTAAATCTGCTTCAAGAATCAAGTCGATTTTAGATGATGGGAATAAACGCTTTTCTTACGTTGTTAAGTTTCTTAATTTCATATTTGGTACTCTTGGACTTAAAAGTGTAGATCAACTTACACTTGAAATGGTCAGAGAGTTTTTTACGCTTTATGGATTATCTCAGTTACCAAAGGATAGCGTAAAAAGAAAGAAAAGTACCGTTGAAAAATGCGTAAATGCAGTTCTTGACTTCTTAACTCTTTATTTAAGTGAGCGAAAGGAGAAGGCTAAGTTAAAAGCAGAAGAATTGTATACTACGACAACTTTTACGAATAGTAGAGGACGAGTTGTTAAGCGTAAAGAACCAAATTTTGAAATCTACGTGGATGATAGCAACACTGAGAAAGCTATTTTTCGCGATATGCCAAATAGTGCTTTTGAGATGGTGTTTTCTCACATTGCTCAGTATCATAAGGATTTACTCATGGTTGTGGCTCTGGGAGCCTTTGTGGGCTTAAGACCATCAGAAGCTTGCAACGTAAGACGTGAAGATAGCTCTTTAGGACCAGGTGTTTTATTCCACCAAAGTGATGGCCAAGTATTTAAGATTGAGATCGATCTACGAAAAGAAATGCCTCTTAGAAGCGATTTAAAGCCAACTGGACGAATTAAAAAGGAAAGGCTACAATCAGTACCTTATATCTTTTTGGAAGTCTTTTTAGACACCTATAATGACTATATGAGTTATCTGGAAGGTAAGAAGTATGAGAAGGACTATGGACCACTCAATCTTAATAAACAAGGCAAGGCGTTAACCTATGACGTGTACTACCAACGATTCCGTAAAATCATTCGTGAAGAGATGATTCCTCTTTATCTCAATGCTGACGATGAAGAGGTAGTTTTCTTTGGCAGGCTTTTACAAGAGCACAATATCTCTCCGCATATCTTTAGACATTGGTACACGACACAGTTAGTCTTATCTGGGGTTTCCGAAATCAGTGAGCTTATGTCAGCAAGAGGTGACAAATCGCCTGAGAGTGCTTGGGTTTATCTACAAAATAAAGGTGAGATCGCAAAACAATATGGACAAGTCAATGACGGGATTTTTGACTATATGAACTGGCAAGCAAGTGAAATGTATGGTAAATAGATAAGGAGAAGCGATGGCTTATTTTGTGAAGGATATTCTGGAGAAGAGTTTAGCAGAACTAAATGCTGATACATCTGAGAGCAGAGAATTCATCAGTCAATTTTTACTTGATAACGCTTGGTTTGGTATTAAGGTAGATATGACAAACCTTAGCATATCAGAATCAGATGTCCAGTTATTGACTGACAAGATAAAAGCTTTCCTATCTGGTCCAGTAGGTTTAACGGGCCTACAGCCTATTTTTAAACAGAAGTTCCCAATGACTTTTGAGCTATTTCAAGATTTCTCAAAAGAGCAAAAGTTGTCCAGAAGTAGTAGGTTCTACCTTCAAGATTTTCTTGCTTATGATTTAACCAAGGATTTGTTTCTTTACAGTGATAGTGAAATAGAACGGCTGGTTCAAGAGGCAACAGAAGTGCTCAGTAAATCCTATGGTGAAGAGTTAAACGACTTTATCAGATGGATGATGGCTAAAGGCATTACCCATTATCGTAAGAGCTTTGAAATGACGGCCAGATACACCTTAGAGGATAAAAATGGGGCATATGAGTTAGATGACTATCTAGAACTCATGTATTACCTCTTCAACGATTCCTATATTGAAAAGCAGGATATGCTCTATCATGCAGCTTCTTCAAAAAACTATGCCGATACTTGGCTATACTTAGCCCTTCATTTCATTTGTGCCTTGCGAACAACAGACCTTGAACGTCTTGGCCATCCAGAACTGCCTAGAGAGCCCAAAGGGGTGCTAGAAGCCGTTCAGAATGGGACATGGAGTAGTAGTGAGGCAAGACGAACCCTTCTTAGTATCACCACACGTTTAACCTATCTCAATGTTAGACCTAATAAAACAAAACGAGCTTCCAATATTAGTCAGCTAAAATTCCATGTTCCTGAGAGTTGTCAGGTCCTCATCGGAACCTTATTTGCTATCTGTGAATCTCATTATCAATTAGGGGATAACACAAATAGCAAAGAGCCTCTTATCCGTAAAATCAATGATTACGAGCGGATTTGCAAGTACATGGGTGATGAGATTGGCTCTCTCTTCCTTGAGCGAGACTTCAGTAGTCGATCAGCCAACAAGTCTTACTTACAAGCTGTTGCCATGTTAGCAGATGATGTTTTAAAGGAAAAATCGGAATTGAATATCAAAGGCTATTTCTTGGCGGCTTTAGCTAGAAGTCATAAAGGCTCTTACAATGAATTTGCCCAAACTACAACTGCTTATTTGAAGGATGCTCAACTTGGTCAATTACAGCCTGAGATGGTTGCAAAAGAACTCTTTGAACGTGGTGTTTTATCTATGATTCCATCCATGCTGTTAACGATAGTAACCAGAGGTAAGTATAAGGAGTTAAGCCCTAACCAGCAAACTCAAATGATTCAACAACTAGATCTAACACCTAGCGAGATTGAAAAGACGCTAGAGTTGAGTATTAGAGCAGATTCAAAGGCTCAAAAAGCCCTCCAAACAGTTGTGAAAGAGGATATGCCCCCTGACCAACTACTTACAGTTTGCCATCGTATTGGTAATGGTGAAGCTTTTTCTAAACAAGGAGAAAGTATGTGTCTCTTGTCCGCTCTGGGCAAGTTTTGCCCCTATGACGACAGAATGCACTGTGTAGGCTGTCAGTATGAGCTCCAGACCAAATCCACCCTGTTACTACTTGTTGGCGAATTTAACCGATTGAATAAAAAATATGTCAAAGTGCAAAGCGACCTAGAAAAAGGTAAAATCCGAGCGATTATAGAAAAACAGCTCAAACCTTGCTTGACTGAAATGTTACAAGCACTAGCTGAACAATACGGAGAGAATGTGCTAAACGACTATGAAGAGATTATCAAGGAGTTAATTAAATGATGAGTGATCCAGACAAGTTATTTCGAACCGTGATAGACTTTACCATTTTCGATAACAACCTGATTGGTCATGCCAGAGAGGTTTTTGATGATTACATAGAGAAGGGGATTATCCTCAGCTATGACTTCGATCATCACAAATGGGAGACTACCAATGAATATGCCAATGTCACCTTTTTATTCAACGTCAATACCTTTCAATACAAACGGTTCTATCAACCTCTCTTAGGTATAGATTATGAGGGATTTATCGCCTATCTTAAAAGCTTTATTGTGCTGTCCATGGATCAACATGTACTGGGCTCTTTACAAGCTTTTTTACGAGATATAAAGCGTATGATTAAGGAGACGAAGCAAGATATCCTTTCAGATATTGAATACATTAAAATCAGCTCTCCTAGTCTTTGTATTGATTTTCTAGCCAGTCTTCCCTATCCAGATGATAGTGAAGTGAGCCAGTTTCTTGAGCAGCTGGATAATGCGATGACTATTGTCTATCAAAACAAGCCCAAACAACAACGACAATTGGCTCAGTTCCAGTCCTATTTTGCATTCAATGACATATTAGCGGATTATTGGGGGCAAGCCTTATCTCAAGAACAAAGGCTCTTTTACTACCCACTCTATCTTTGGTGGCAGATTACAGCTGTGATTCCACTAAGACCCAGAGAATTTCTGCTAACTCAAAGGGATTGCTTGTCTGAAAAAGATGGTAAGTATTTTCTCACACTTAGACGTAATAATTTAAAGGGAAAAGAGAAGTCAGTGTCTCACAAGATTTCCGAGGATTATTATAAAACCACTTATGAGATTCCTAAAGGTTTAGCTATGGACATACAAGATTATCTAAGCTTAACAAATAGTCAATCAGCAACAAAGCTCAACACCCTCTTTGTTACTGATTCTCACTACAAACGGTGGGAACGTAGGACTGGGGTAAACAATCGTTTCTTGACCTATACCAACCTTAATACCATCCTCAAGTATTTCTACAATGAGATAATTACTGAACAATATGGTTATCAAGTTTACTATCTAAACTCCCCTACAAAGCTAGAAGATAAGGAAATTAACTTTATTCATATCGGTGACACTAGGCACATTGCTATGATTAACTTGATTGCAGAAGGAGCTAGCCCAGTGACAGCAATGTTATTGGCAGGACATGACAATGTAGCGACTTCATCCCATTATTTCTCAAATCTTAGTCAATTCATTGAATGTAGTAGTTATCAAGTTTATCGAAAACTTACCAGTTCTCAGACGAACTATGCTGTAAGTAAAGCTCAACGTCAATACACCATTGGAAAGGATTATGTCACCTTAGACAACAAAGGTCGATGTTATTCTCCATGTTACGCTAAAGGTGATTTTTCAGATTGCCTCAAAGTGATCAGCTCACATTCAGAGCTTGGAGCCTGCACCAGTTGCCCGTTTTACCGTAAGGCAGGAAAAGACTATTTCACCATGGACAAAAGTTATAAAAGGGCCATTGACGAGGAAGCACTGAGTGTTGATGAAGCCATCAAACGAGTTCGAGAAGGTAAAGGTCACGTGGAGGATATTGGAGAGGCTTTGCTAAAGCTAAAATCAGTTAGTCGCTCGTATCAAGAGTATTTAAAAGCAAAACAACTATCGCTAGAGGAAGAATCAAATGGCTAGAAGAAAACATATAGAAGACGTTGAAATCATAGAACACTTTGAAAAATATTTGCAAGAAGAATGTTCGAATAATATAACTCTTTTTAAGATACCTAGATTCGGCGACTATCTTAGAAATAATGGTTTTCCAAGTGTTGCAGATACAACATTAAGGCGAAACACTGGCTTTAGAGAGATACTTGCCGAAAGAAAAGCTAAATACGACGAAGAGGAAGAAGAATATCGAACTGTCATCACTTATAAGACTATTGATGTTGATAGTTTCATGGCGACAAATCGGACACCTAATGCTATCCGCACAGGTTTATCTGAATTGAATCTATACTACAAGAAGGTTGCAGAAGTTACTCTTGAGTTTAAAAATGAAAATGAGAAACTCCAAGATGAGAATGAAGAACTGAAGGAGCATATTCAACAACTGCTACAGAAGGAAAAAAGTCGAAAAGCTTTAGAAACAGAAAATATAAAGTTGCGTGCTCTAATTAAATCAAGTGTATATCCTGAGATTGCAAATGAATTATTGAAAGAAGAAGGAATACTTCAATCTGAACAGCAAGTGATTACAGATGAGTTTATGGCGAATAATATTCTTACTGCTGATTCAGAGATTAACTTTCATTCTGATATTACTAATAGTAAAGATGATGAAGGCGACATAGGAAAACCTAAAAAGGTAGTAGCAATCAAAGATTTACTGGATAGTAAAACCAATTACTAAGGAGGTTTTAATGATAGATGTGATAAAAGATTGCCCTTTACTTTTGATGTATTGGGACTTCAAATTAAATCATCTTGATATTGAAACGACAAAAATCAATCGACGAGCATATGCTCATTGGATTTGTCCTGATTGTTCTTACAGTTGGGAAGCAAAGGTTTATGATGTGTATAGAAGTAGCTTGAACAGCAAGGCATTTTGCCCTTGTTGTCAGCTAGGGAAATTATTGGTCAAAGAAAAGAATAGCATTCCTGCCGTCTTTCCTGATTTCGAAAATTATATCAATTTTCACCATGAAAACAAGGATATCATCTTAGAAGAGCTTTGGAATGAAAAGTTTAATTCAAAGCGTGTTTTCCACTTAAAATGTCCTACTTGTCAGGTTAGTTGGCGCGACACAGTAATGAATCTTCGCTTATTTCAATCAGAGGACAAAGAGCTCTTTCATTTGGATTGTAATGAATGGGGTTATCACTATTATTATCATGAGGTATATCCAAACCTTGCGAAGATTTATAGTGATGACAGCAACCAAATTTCGTTTGCCCAGTTACAACTTCATCACAACGTCACCCTACCTTTTCAATGGAAATGTGACCACTGCAATAGTCAATTCGAGTTATCCATTGATCAACTATTTAATCGTATCAAGCGAAATGGCTATTATTGTACGAACTGTCAGGCCTCATTTGATATGCCACTGGATGGCGATGTCGATTATGAGCCATTATCCTTTTTAACACCATCTTACTTAGAAGAATGGTCAGCTAATAACAATATAGCCGTAGAACAAGTAGATAACTTGTCAAATATAGAAGTCTTATGGACCTGCTCAGTATGTCATGGAGAGTATGCGTGTTTAGTTCGAGAAAAGAGTCAGAAAAGTTGCCCATTTTGTTCAAATAGACAGTTGTTAAGCGGCTTTAACACACTTGATAAAACTCATACCTATCTTTATAAATTCTGGTCTTCTGACAATGATGGTAGCTTGGCCGATTACTGGCAATATTCAACCGAGCCACTAACTTGGCTATGCCCTTGTTGCCAAATTGTTTTTCAGTGCAGTTCCCAAGAGATGGTTCTTCGCACTAATTTCGAAAATCAAGTCTTTCAAACATGTCCTAACTTATGTGATTGGAATACTGAAGTGTTCCAAAATCAAATCTTTTATAGCGAGCCTGAGTTGGTTAAAGAGTGGTGCGATAAAAACGATATTCCAATCTATCTAGCTCAAACGACAATCGAGACCAAGAAATATTGGTGGCATTGCTCAACCTGCCAAGGAGATTATCAGTGCTCTATTCCTATTCGAAGAGCCTCAGCTAACCCATGTCCCTATTGCAACAAGGAGGCCCCTCTCAAGGGATATAACACACTTTTAGATACTTACCCTGAATTAGTAAGCATTTGGAGCCCTAAAAATCAGGAGCAAACAGATTCTATAGTGCCCAATGAAGTTGAAAAACGGACTTTTATGTGGCATTGTAATAGCTGTAATTTAGATTTCAAAGAAAGAATGAATACCGTTCTAAAACGTTATCTAACCTCGGAAACCAAAAGTTTAAAAGATATTTGTCCCTATTGCACACATCTTCTCCCAAACCCCAAAACAGAGTCATTAGGCGTAGTAAAGCCACTCCTCATTGAAGAATGGCAGTCGGACATCTATGGGGGTATTTCAGAAATCTTTCCATCCTCTACAGCAAAAGTTAATTGGAAGTGTAGAAGATGTCAAGGAGAATTTGAAGCTAGAATCTGTGAACGTGAAGAAAATGATAATTGCTGTCCTTATTGTGCAGGAAAAAAACTTCTTTCAGGCTACAATAGTCTTGAGGGCAAATATCCCGAACTTATTGAGTCATTCAGCAATAATAATACCTATGAAATTGGTGAAGTATTGTATACGTCTAAGGCAAAATGGATTTGGGAATGTCAGGTATGCCACGGTGAATATGAAGATACCATTGACAATCGAGTAAGTTCTAAGTTTGGTTGTCCTTACTGTTTTGGACGAAAAGTATTGCCAGGATTTAACTCATTTGATGTTAAACAACCAATCTTAGTTCAGGAATGGGATCATTTAAATAATGTTCTATTAGCAAATCCCAGTGAAGTCGGTGAAAATAGTCGGACCAATGTGTGGTGGATCTGCAAAAATAATGATAAACATAGGTACAAGATGTCCTTATATAATAGAGTTTTATTTGAGAAACGTCATAAAGAGCCATGTTTAATTTGCAAGGGGCGAAGAAGAAAAAGGAAACATTTCGTGCCTTTCAAGAAGATTTTGGGAGACCAAGTTGCTAAAATGTAGCTTGGTTTTTTCAGTTTAGGTCAATTTCGATGAGCATGGCAGTTACATAAAAATGCTTTGATATGTCAAAAATTTTATTTTAAAAAGTACATTTTTGGATTAAGTACAATTGAAAAAATTTCCAGTGTTCACTTAAATAAAGTACATTTTCGCATGGATTGAGGGTGGTTGAAATTTCCAGTTTTCACGTGAATAAAGTACATTTTGGACCGATTTTCGCCCGAAAAAAATTTTTAGTTATAAAAATTTTTTTTCGGTTAATTGCTTACTTCCCTCTATCATCTTTCCGAAAAACTATAATTTTCTTGAAAAATATATCTAGATATGC